>Ga0209125_1000616_pt1 | contig 43105 bp, 34 predicted proteins | sample BarGraIncub1131A_FD_184503 | JGI IMG/M metagenome (GOLD analysis project Ga0209125, IMG submission 184503) | Arctic peat soil microbial communities from Barrow, Alaska - Barrow Graham LP Incubations 11-31A (SPAdes) (version 2) | ecosystem: Environmental > Terrestrial > Soil > Wetlands > Peat... | reverse complement strand
GTCGAATGTGCTTTCATAGCCTTTCTGAACCGCCAGGCGGTACTGGAAAATCTCGCCCAGCCCCGATGAAATGGGCGCCAATTCGATTTTGGCCAAGCCTTGCGGAATGGCCTCTTCTGCCTCTCGAAGCCGTTCTCCCAGTTGTTGGCGTGCCCAATATACATCGACATTGTCCTTGAAAACCACCGTGACCACCGATAAACCCAGTCTCGAAATGGACCGCAGTTCGATGATGTCCGGGATGTTGGCTACCGAAACCTCGATGGGCGCCGTAATGAAACTCTCCACCTCCTGCACCGCCAGCGAAGGCGCCAGGGCGATGATCTGAACCTGATTGTTGGTAATATCGGGAATGGCGTCAATGGGCAGCCGAGAAAGGGAATAACTGCCCCAGCCGATCAATGCTAGGACAAACAGCCCAACGATGAATTTATTTTTGACCGAAAAATGAATGATACGTTCTATCATGCTTCAACTGAATTGAGTGAGTACAAATGTGAGGCTGTATGTTTATTCGAGAATGAACATACAGCCGTCAAAAAAAGTTTGTATCAGCTTAATTGCGGTGGTTGCCAGATGTCACCCGAACGTTGGATGACGAAAATCGTAGGATAGGTAGTTTCTTGTTTTTGCACGATAGTGCTGATCTGAAAATCAACTGTCTGAATCTGACAGTACATGGCTGTCGCACAGCAATTGCAGGTACAAAACGGTGAGCAATGGTCGAAGTCGTTCTGACTGGTCGAACCTTGAGAAATGGGTGCTGAAGCGGAACAATTCTTCTCTGGCATTTCGGTACACGGCAATGCCGTCAGCACCAAAATATACAGGGAGAAAAGCAGGGCAATCAGTCTCATCGTTCAAAACGTTAGACCACAAAAATAGGTTATTTATCCGAAATCGGCGAATTCATCGGCAGAATTTTCTTCCATTGAGTGGCAATCAGCGTAATGGTAATCGCCGTAGCCAGGAAATCGCCGGCAGGAGAAGCCATCCAGACACCATGCAAACCCCAGTAATGCGGGAAAATCAACACGAATGGTATCAGGAACAACAACTGCCTAGACAAACTCAGGATGATGGCCAGATAGGCTTTACCCACCGACTGGAAAAAGCTGGTCGTCACAATTTGGAATCCCACAAATGGGAAAACCAGCAGCACCGTCCGCAGGGCAATCACCGATTGGTTGATCAGATCCTGATCGCTGGTGAACAGCGAAGCCAGTTGCCTGGGTATGAACATGGCGATGGCAAAACCGGTTGTCGTAACCAGCACAGCGGCAATGGCCGTCAGTTTATAGGCTCTGAATGCGCGGTGGTTTTGCTTGGCCCCGTAATTGTATCCGACAATGGGCTGCATACCCATGGTGAGCCCAAGCGTCACCATGATGAATAAAATGGCGACGGCATTCACAATGCCGAATGCACCGATGGCCATGTCGCTCCGTTCACCGCCGCCACCGTATTTGTGCAGGCTCATGTTGATGATCATGGCAACCACGCTGGCGCCCACGTTCATCAGGAAAGGCGACATGCCAATGGACAAAATGTCCTGAATGACACGTTTTTTCAGTTTGAAATAACCCTGTTGGAAATGGATGAAATGTTTTTTGTTCAGGAAGTGGCTGAATACCCAGATAAATCCGCAAAACTGTGCGATGGCCGTCGCCAGTGCTGCTCCGCGAATTCCCCAATGGAAAACGAAGATGAACACAGGTGCCAGGCAAAGGTTTACCCCAACAGAAAACATGCTGCTGTACATCGCTTTTTTGGGATATCCGGTGGCACGCATTACATTGTTCAGACCATAAAAATTACTGCTGAACAGACTGCTTAACAATACAATTTGCATGAAGTCCCTGGCATAAGGCAATGTCTTTGCGCTGGCTCCGAAAGCAATCAAAATGTCATCCAGGAAAATCAGGCCGAAAACCATGAGCAGGAACCCGATTATGAAGTTCAGGATCAACGTGTTTCCGAGAATGTTTGTGGCATCCTGAATGCGCTTTTGACCCAGGCGGATGGAAATCATGGCCGAAGCACCGGCACCGATCATGGCCCCGAAGGCCATCATCAGGTTCATCATCGGCATGGTTAAAGCCAAACCGGAAATAGCGTACGGACCGACGCCGTTCCCAATGAAAATGCGGTCGATCACGCTATAAAGGGAGGATACCGTCATACCAAGGATGGCAGGCAGCGAATAGTGCAAAAGCAGTTTGCCTACGGGATCAGTTCCCAATCTGGCGGCTTTATCTTTCTCGTTTGTTTCGGAAGAGTTGGACGGCTTAATGGTAACTTCCTTGGAATCAAGTCCCTGGGTCATCGGTAGTAGTTGCTGAATAAATAATTGAAAACCTGCGCAAAGGTATCATTTATTTCAGCGAAAACTGTATCTTTTGCCAGCAGACTTTGTCCATATCACCAAACAGGGACATCATGCTTGCCATGTTACCCATTCTGCCACCGTCCATGCCGCCGTGGTAATCACCTCCCATGCCTCTCATGGCCATCATGGATACACCTGTTGTTTCGTCAATCGTCACACCCTTCACCACAAAACCAATATAGAACTTGTCGCCAAGGTCTTCCTTTTCGAGTTGCTCCTTGAAGAATGTATTGAATGGGATTGCCAATTCGTAAACAATGCAGTCGGAGGAATCTTTTTTAATGGCCACCTTGACCGGGCAATCTTTCACAGGTTGCCTTCCGTTTTCAAGCAAGAATCCTGTCAACAGAAGTTCGTTGATGTTCCAGGAAAATCGGTCAGCTGTCTTTAGATTCTGAACCCTGGAACCGGCCTTGGGTTTATCCGGAGCCATCGGGTAGGTGATGCCCGTCGTATTTTTCTTTTTTCCATCCTTGTTGATCCACACTTCCAGACCGTTTTGCCGAATCTGGTGCTGTGACGTCGTATCGGTCACACGAACGATCATGTAGATGTTTCGTTCGTCGTTAGCCACATCGAAATTGATTCCTGTGTTCTTATTATACCTGGACAGAGGCGATTTCCATTCCGTGTTTCGCCCATCTACAGTGACGTCGGTTTTATACATGGATTGAGTGTTGTCAGCCAACGCCTCAAAGCTAAGGAAGAAAGGCAGTAGTAAAACGAATGATCGAACTTTCATAGTTGATTTATTTGATGTTTAAAAATGTGCGAACGGCATCCGCACCTTGGTCTTTTCGCTGAGCCGGAGTTCCTGCAAATCCATGTAATCGCGGATAAACTGCTCTTCCTCTTCGAACGGTACAAAGTCTACGGCCGTGTCGTTGGTAATTTTCCGCATCAGGTTGGAAAATTGTTTTGAGTCGCGCAGGTTCTTTGTTTTCATTTTCGGCTTGTTGGACATCCAAAACTACAAAAAGTTCAAGCAGGTACTTCATAAGCTCGGTTATACCAACCAATTTATCGGTCAAACGCTCCATCAGAGGGTCCGATCCAGTTTTTATCGCTAATTTTGCCCCATGCCTGCATCCAAAAATATCGGTTATCACCTGCTCGCTCTCCTTACCGTTTCGGTTTGGGGGACCACGTTCATTTCGACCAAAGTTCTGATAGAAAGTGGCCTGTCGCCGGCAGAAATCATGTTTCTTCGGTTCGCCATCGCCTACGTTTGCCTGTTGGCCTTCACCTACAAACAACTTTTCGCCAGCAGTCTCAAAGACGAATTCCTGTTTTTCCTCTCTGGCATGGCCGGCGGTTCCCTCTATTTTATGGCCGAAAACACCGCCCTAAGATATTCGCTTGCCTCGAATGTCTCCCTTTTGGTCTGTACGGCACCCTTATTGACTGCCATCCTGTTTTTCCTCACCCACAAAAACGAAAAGCTAAAGTCTAATCTGGTTTATGGCTCCATGCTGGCTTTTTCAGGAGTCGCTCTGGTCATTTACAGTGGCGGTTTCATCCTCAAAATAACCCCCGTAGGCGATTTTCTGGCCCTGATGGCTGCCCTTTCATGGGCTTGTTACAGCCTGATTTCCAAAGGTCTGATCCATCGTTACAGCAGCATGTTCGTTTCGCGTAAAGTATTTTTTTACGGCATTCTCACCATTTTACCCTTCTTGCTGAGCCAGCCCTATCATCCCAAAATTTCCCTCTTGCTTCGGACAGACGTTCTACTGAACCTATTGTTCCTCGGCCTCATTGCCTCCATGCTCGGCTATATTGCCTGGAGCCTGGCTACCCGACGCCTCGGCATCGTTCGCGTCACCACTTACATCTATTTCTGCCCCATCGTTACCCTAATTACCGCCAACCTTCTCCTCCACGAACACATTCCTTTCCCCGCCGTGCTGGGCGCATGCCTAATTATTGGTGGGGTGTATTTGGCTGAAGAAGGTATTCGGTTGAAATTCAGAAAGCAATCCTGAACGCATCTTTTCGGTTCATTACTTCTGAAGTATAATGTCCCCCGAACGAATTTAGGACAGCTGCCCAAGGTGTAAAACAGTTACATTTATACACCTAAAAACAGTAGAATTATGCGCAGAACAATTTCAGCGGAGTTGAATGAAGTGTATCATATTATTCAGTCATTATTTTGTAGGTGAACACCTTAAGACCGTTATTTAAACGAATAAGTATCAGTCCTGGCATCCTGACACTAAATGGAACGGTTGCGGAAGGTGGTTGTATTGTGGTTTTTAATAGAGATGTTCCAAAAAGGTTAAAGACTTCGACTGATGTGGATTCGATCCATGTAGGTGGAAAGTCGAACATGAGAGCAGATTTATTATTGGACCAAAAAACGATGGGACGCTCAGTAGCAGTGTAGGTAATGGTGTCTCCACCAGAATTGCTTTTACTTCTTTGTATAACCGGTTCTATCCATAGCGAAGTGTTGATTGGATTTGTTGGGTGCATGGTATATGGAACCCATTCGCCGTTTTGTTTTATAAAGGCACTGTTGAAGGCATTATTTCGTATTGCTCCATAAAGATAGAAGGAGTCTTTTGAACTCGTAGGGTATTTTATTTCGTAAGCTATAAAAAAGTTTTTCCCAACAAAAACCGGCTTGCTGAAGCGGATGAAATTTTCTCTATTGGTAAAGCTTGCTTTGGTCGTGGTTAAAAAGCTATCACCAACATAGTTTATGTAATCTGGATTCAATAACTGTTTAGCTAAAAGAACACCTGGTTTCTCGCCTCCCGATAAAACAGAAATGTATATTGGTTTATTTGTTGTATTAGTACCTTTTGCAGCAATAAGATAGGCTCCCTGCAAAGAACTTGAATCGGCTACTTCGAAATGCTCTGCAAAAATAGTAGTCCGAAGGCTGTTGTGCCCAAAAATAGAGCCTTGACCATTTAATACTGTAATGGAGCTTAAGGAGTCAGTAGCCTGAATGTTGCTGATGCGTTTGGATGGATTGGTTTCATAAGGATCCATTCCATCAATGGCAGAAACCGTGGATTTAACCCCGTCTGATGTAAGTGGGTCCAACCAATGTTTAAGCTGCCTTGAAGGCTCTGGAAACTGGTCCCAGGCTCGATCCATACGAAAGAAGTAATCTCCTTCCGGATAATCTCCACAACCTGTCGCGCCACCAGAATCGCCGCCAGTCAAACCTCCAATAAGTCGTGATTTATTGTCAAACAATCCGGCACCGGAAGACCCTCCCCAGGTATGACCTTTTTCCCAGTATCGGATGTGCCAGTGGTTCCCAGGCATGATCCCGATTCCTGAAGTGCTCCAGTCTTGTGTTGCAAGATTATCTTCTTCGGTGCAATATTTTTTTGTATCACCATTTGGATGGTGAATGCAGTTGTATGGTTTGCCGCTGATAGAGTCGGTACTCCTTGACCAACCAGCCAGCCATGGACGGTAATCGGAAGGTGGTGTTTCCAGCAGTTCCAACAAAGCGAAATCAACTTCGTTGCTTAAAGCTCTGCATACGCTTCCTGAAAGGGAAAACTCATCGCTGCCACGGATACGTGGGTCGCACCTAGGCGATTCGTAGTTCATAAACACCACCACTCGACTCCCATTAACAGCTGAGTTGTTTAAGCAGTGTGAAGCGGTTATAATGTAAGGTGTGCCATCCTTTGCCGTATTGTTTAGCAGTGTGCCCGTACAATAGGTGTTACCGTTAATAATCAACAGGCAGGTACTTCGGCGAATGGTATCTAATGCCCCATTGCAACTAACGTCGGGTTGGCAAGGCATATTCAGGGTATTGTACTTGGGTGCAGCGCGAAATAGGCCACGGTAATCATGGTTTACCTCTGTAATCCGTATTTTCCCTGTATAGCGGGCGGTTGAGGGTTCATGGTATTCAACGATAAGCTCGTCTCCAGCCACCGGCGAAACCGAAAATTCGCCACCTTCAGGCCGGTTGGCATTGGTGAAGGGTCCTAAAACGACCGATCGATCCGGATTATAAAGGAAGAGGGAAGCTTCCTCGGGTATGTCGTACTCACTAAAGAGTACGTTGATGGTGTAGGCTCCATTGGAGCGGATCCCGACTTTCCAGATTCGAGTGCCATCTGCAGTGATGAACACAATGCCAGAATTCTCAGGAGCAATATTGGTAAAGAACGTGTGCGCAAAACGAAGCCCCCCGATCCTATTACCGGGTAAGTCATCCACCGTCATGGCTGAGTCTACATCCAAAGGGGGCATTTCAACAAAATAATCGACGGCAGAACGCAATTCGACTTTCTCTGAACCTTCTGGCATTGGTCGCGAGATTCCATGCGGAATTTGAGCATGCAAGGGCATGGTCAATAACAAACAAAAAAGAAGGGAGACCCATCCTTTTCTGAACTTTTTTAGGACATCTGCAAATCGAATATTTGTTTGATGAATCATTGATGCAAATGTAAGGATTTACTGGCCATCAGTTACGAAAATCAGTTGTATAAATAATAATTGGTATTGTTTTCTTTCATTGTTAAATTGCATTTGTTGAAAACATGAAGAAAAGGGAAAATGCTGGCTATAAAAGCAATATATATTGCTTTTATAGCCAGCATTTTCCCTTTTATCGAGTAGCGTTAGTGTCATCAAATGGTGTAGTTAATCTCGTTGGCGCCATCTTCTAGGGTACAAAAGGGGTACGAAGATGTTAAGGTTGTACATGCTTTTGTCTTAACTTATTGATAAGTGTTTCAAGTAAAATATTAAATATGGCATTGTCTATTTGATTGTCATTAATAAAAGGTTAATCGATAGTGTACTAATGATATAGGTGGTGTGTATTTTAATAATGTAGTGGCCATAAGCCATATTTATTTGTATGATTAACTATGAAATGATATGCAAACCTTTAACTGTTTATGTTTCTGACCGTGCTAAATTAATACTCGTTGAATTGTGAAATTGCAGTACTTTTGTTTTTTTATCTCAAAAAGTGGATTGGTAAAAAATGAATAAAAAGCTACAAAAATGATACAAGAAATATTCAATGAATGCAAGATAAACCGCATGCCGTGTTTTGTATAGAGCATTGTTGCAGAATTCAAGATTCTAAGAGGTATAAGATTCTAATTGTTGACGATGATCCAGGTATTCTTAAAATGCTGATTGATATTTTGGTCCAAAATAGTGCTTATGAGGTTTTGACTGCCGGAGATGGAAAAGCCGCATGTGCCATAGCAGCCTCCGAACTCCCCGATATTATTATTACGGATTGGGAAATGCCCATCATGAACGGTATTGAAGTTGTCAAGGAGTTAAAGCGAAATCCACTTACAAGTGATATTCCTATAATTATTTCGACCGGAGTCATGATAGAAGCCAGTCATATGAACCATGCCTTCGTTTCTGGAGCAGTCGATTATATACGTAAGCCTTTTAACGAAATAGAACTAAATGCCCGTATTGAAAATATGATTCAGATTTCCGATCAATATGCTACAATTAAACGACAGAATAAGTTATTGCAGACTCAATTAACATCCGAAATTCTTAAAATCCAGCAATTTGACGAGTTGAAAAAATGGACAGTTAAACAGTTAACCCTATTAAAAGTGAAGGGGAAGATTATTGACGAAAAAGATATAAATCGAACCCTTGTGGAAACGGAAAGAACTTTAAATTCAAAGGCCTATAAAACAACTTGGGTGGATTTTGAGTCACATTTCGAAACCGTTAATCCTGGATTCTTTGAAAAAGTCAATGCCCATAGTGGATCATTAACAATAAACGAGTTAAGGCTCTGTGCATTTTTAAAGCTTCACATGAGTAATAAGGAGATTTCCCAAATACTCTATACCTCGGCCGACTCGGTGAATACGGCACGTAAGCGTCTTAAAAAAAAGCTGGGTATGCTAGCTGAAGATAGTCTACAACAGTTTTTTCAGAACTTGTAGCGATTTGTTGTTATGCTTTACTCCAAGGTAAAAGTTATTTTTAGAAATCATATCAATAAAGGGTTTGTTGGTGTTATGAAGTTGGTATTTCATTTATTATCGATATTGACCCTTTTCTGTTACTTGCTGATTTTTATTTCCTATTGTGCAGCACACTATTATGGGTTGGCTGGGCTTGTCTTTATTTCGGCTATTTCTGTGATTGTCTTTTTCTTAAATAGTTCCAAAAAGAATATTTACTATAGTATTGTATTGATCTATATTCCTATACTTAACATTATGGTTAAGGACTTGTTCTTTTTGCATCAGAACAATTATAGCATGCCGAATATATTTCTTCATTCTCACACCATTTTATTGATGTATTTATTAATCAGCGGTATATTTTCAAATTGCCGGCATGTGCTATTTGTAGGTGCCCTTGCTATTGCATGGATCTGGTTTTTTTACCTTTATCTCCCATAATCCGTTTTTGTGGTCCATTTTATTAATGGATACCACCTTGTTTCTATGTATCACAGGACTTGTATTTTTTATAAATGTCACTTTCAAATCCTTACTTGCGGAGATCAATCATTCCAATTCTATTATTCGAAATCAAAACGAAAAACTGAATAAAATGTTGGACTTTAAAGTTAAGATGTTTATTATGTTGGCCCATGATATCAAGAATCCAGTAAACCGAATCCTTTTTGCTTGCAATCATAAGGTTATCAGCAAAAAAGATATTGTTGAGCCTAGCATGTATATCCTTCAGATTATTGAAGATATTCTAGAGCTTTATAAACTAGAAGAAGTAAAACTATCTTTAAATAAATCTGTCATTCAACTCAACACTATTGTCGAAAATGCGATTGATCAAATTCGTTATTTGTTGAATCCTAAAAACCTGAAAATTAACTGGACTAGCGATGCGAAAATTGCAATTGAAGCAGATGCCAATCTTATTGAACGTGTTCTCATTAATATACTGACCAATGCCATTAAGTATTCAAAAATAAATGATACGATTGAAATTCAAATGCATAATCTGAATAACACTAAAGTACGAATAGATGTTATTGATGAAGGCATAGGTGTTTTACCTAAACTCGTCGGGGCCATCTTTGACTTTCGTCAACAGGCAAAGTCAGAGGATTTTGCCTATATCCGATCAACTGGATTGGGGTTATCTTTCTGCAAGAAGGCCATACTAACACACGGAGGGACTATAGGCGCTATTTCAGAAATAGATAAAGGCACTACTATATGGTTTGAACTTCCGTCAATTCTGGTAAGTGAACCAATAGAAGATTTTAAAACGATTTTTCTTAAAGATGAACTTAATGTTTGTGCACAAGAAGCGGAAGCATGCAAGTTTTTTAAGAAGGAACTCTCGAAGTTGGCTATCTATCAGACCGGTAAGATTCTTAGTGTTCGTGGCTTTAGTGATTTTGGTACCTATCCTAACTTGGATAAGTGGAAAAATGAAGTTTTTAGCGCCTCTCTTACAGGTAATGAAGATTATTTTAGGAAGTTACTGCAATAGGAATCGGGCATTAATGTAGCTTTTGGTTCAACGACGCTTTATAGTCAGGAAAAACAGCCTGTGTCCGACAATCTCAGTATGAAGTTTCTCTTCCGGCTTGGAAAGGCCGATTTGGATACGACCTACACGGTAACGATGACTTACAATCACACCTTGACCAGAATCGCCTTTGTCATCAAAAAAGACGCCAAATACCCAACGGCTGCAGGTTCAGGTGCCATTACCAGTATAAAGATGCTTCCTTACTCACCGATGTGTTTCAGGCCTATTATGATGCCCGGGCGCATAAGCGCAAAACGCTGAACCAGCTTCGCTTCGAAATGAACCTCGAAGAGAACTTGGTGGCGCTATATCGCGAGAATGCCTCCTATCAGACGCCGGAATGGTATACGGCCGTAGGATGGGACAGACAAAGTGGTAAAGGTTTCTTGGAATGGTTTAATAATAACAAGTATGAAAGAAGTAGGCAATAGTAATGAACAATGTTTTGTTTTGCTGAAAAAAGTTGAGGCACAGCAGGATTGGTGGCGGGCGGAGAATCTGGAGGCATTGATCTTGCTGGAGCATATCTGTCTGTATTTACCGGAGAAAGTACTCCTTCGAACCTTAATGCAAGACAAGTTTCGATACATGGATATGCGCCTCTCCGACCTACGCCGCATGAACTCGATCTTTGCCATATCGGATATCTCTTTCGGGGAAGCGAACATTGACCTGGTCTATCCTTCCATCTTCAACTTAAAAGGTGACGGGATGATCATGTTTCATATCTGTATAGCATGGAAAGGGCTGCCGTTTGTCAATCAGGTGCTCCTACGGCCATCGCTTCTCAGAGATTGTGCAGAGGCGGAAACGGCTTAATGGTTTCTTCCCTGTTCGGCAGCAACCAGTCCGCCTCGGTGGCCTGCATCAAGTGCAGCGAGTTGGACAGTCTGGCCACGGAGCATGGCAAGCTAATCAGGACCCATACCGAAGGCCTGAATGTGTTCAATGCTTCTTTGGTCAAGCCTTTGGACACTTATTCCCCGCACCTGTTTTACGATCTGGGCCATTTTGTGGAACGCTTCACGACGGAAGAGGAGCGTGCTCCTTTTGAGCAGCAGCTGGACAAGGCGGTAGTATACAAGGTTTGCGCGCCTAATATCCTCTCGATGAGCACTGATGGCTACACCTCGTTTTTCTCCGTAAATCATTATAGCGGGCTGAACACTTATATTCCACAGAACAGCAGCCCCGCCCGCAATGTCTCGTATCTGGCTTTAGAATGGTCTACGACTGTTGGGTGGAATGAGACGAAGTGGTGAAAATAAACTGTAACGAAAAGTATGATACCGCTTGCTTTTAGGGGTCCACTTGTTCTGATTATTTTAGGAGGTTACTGCAATAGGAATCGGGCATTAATGTAGTCCCCTACATCTTTATTTTTCAATCTGTAATCGATGGATTCAAGTCTACTGAGCGTATTCTTTGCGACTTGTTGCGAGAATTCTTGATCCTTTTTATCTGTTTATGTCATTGTGAGTCTTCTTATTGCGGTAATTGCTGTTATAATTCTTGCGATAACATTTTGTAACTATTATCAATCGTGTACCCTTGATGTACCCATGCTTAAATAGGCTAAGCAAACTGGATGGAATACATTTGTTGGTGTTTGATTATAGATAACTCGTTGTTTTTTTATTGTTGATTCTTACCCAACTTTTTTATGAGAATTAAAGTCTTGTTTTTTTTAATAGTGGCTGTTTCATCCGGATGCAGAGCATGGGCGCTTGAAAGACAAGATAGTCTGGAAACGAATCTCTGTGGAACCAGCCAAGTCCACTTTCGTTTTGGATCTAGCGTTTTGGAACCAAACTATCGAAATAATGTCAAAGTTTTAGAGCCGTTGGTCGATACGGCTAATTCCATTCTCTCCGATACAATCAATGTTTCGCGTCGTATTAAATTACTAGGTAGCGCCTCTCCGGAAGGGGTTATGGTAGAAAATCTCAAATTGGCTGAAGGACGGGCTAAATCCGTCAAGCTATTTATTTTAAAAAATTCACGCCTTCCATCTTCTCAGATTATAATTGAAAACATTGGCGAGAATTGGGACGCACTTCGTGCCTCTGTTGCAGGATCTGATATGCCAGATGCTCAGGACGTTTTGAATATTATTAATACTGCTCAAAATAGGGCCAATTGTGAGAAGCAGTTACAAGCGTTAAATAAAGGTGCTTCTTATCGCTACATGCTAAAGGCTGTTTTCCCCGATATGCGTGTCTGTACTATTGCGTATGTCACTGATGTCCATCCTGATACGATTGTTCATCCTGATACGATTGTTCATCCTGAAACGAAAGGCCTTTCTAGTAAAATTGTCTCTCTCGATTCGATTGGCATTAGTCCTTTGTTTGTTAAAGACACCATTTGCAAGAACGCTTCAACCTCAAAATTAATTTTTGGAATTAAGACAAATCTGCTTTATTGGGCAGGCATCAGTCCAGAACTCAAATACCGCGGGTTCATGCCCAATATAGCACTAGAGGCATTCTTAGGGAATCGATATTCAGTTCATATAGAAGGAGTTTATACCTCGTTGAACAAAAAGAATACCGATAAAGAGACGTGGGCCGTATCCGGTATCACTTTGGAACCACGCATCTGGCTCAATGAAGACTCGAGATTCACTGGATTCTACACTGGTCTTTATGGCCAGTATGGCGATTTCGACGTTAAATTGAACGATATTTCAACCACGCAAGGTTATACAGGAACTTTTTTCGCAGCAGGAATTTCGTTGGGATACCACTACGCCATCAGCAATGCCTTCGGTTTGGAAGTTGGCTTAGGGGTGGGTTATAGACATGCCGGGACAAACGAGTACATCTATCGGGAAACAAACCACTATTACCTTGAACGTTCGGTCACGGAATCAACGTTCGGACTGCACCAAATACGGTTGTCGGTGGTTTACCGTTTTGCAAAAAAAAATAGTAATATATGAAGATGCAATCTAAACAACAATATAGCTGGAAAACACTCCTTATTTCCACTGCAGTGCTGGTGCTTACAGGCTGCGCTCAACGAGATTTGGAAATGATGCCCGATTGTGGTGACTTGAACTTATTCTTTGATTGGAGTGGTCTTGGTGATGCCGATACTGCCCCAACGTCCATGAAAGTTCTATTTTACAATACTGTTGGAGATACTTTGAGCGTTTCGGGCGGATCTGGGGCGCTACAGGCGGTTTTGCCATTTGGACAATACAAGATGTTGACCTACAACAAGAACGCTCAAGGTGTTGGTTTTCGCAATCTGGAAAATTTGAGTCAGGCAGAAGCGTACGCATTGCCGCTGTCGTTGCCCAATTTGGCTCCCACGTTGCTAAGAATGGCTTATGCCGCACCCGCTGGCACTTACCTGGCTCAGCCTCGTAATTTATATGGTGCCGGTGGTGATACTCTAAACCTGCTTTTGGGCGACGCCGAAAGCGATACGCTTAAACCGCAAACGCTCATCAAACAAATCACGCTTGATATAAAAGTTTCCGGCGATATAAGTTCAGTGACCTCTTGTAATTTAACCTTGGAGAATATTGCTTCCGGTGTATCCCTTTTGACGGGAGTACCCATTTATGGTAAACCCGGAACGATTGCCTTTGATTCAAATACGACCACAAGCGGCTTTGCGGCGACGATGAGTTATTTTGGCAAGGATACGACTGCCGTGTCCCATGAATTGTCGCTTGTGCTAACGTTTGTGGATGGTGGTGTTCAGGACGTTAAAACGGATTTTTCGACTGCCATGGAACAAGTCGAAGAGACTACCATCCCAGTAAATGTTCAAGTCGATATAGACGTGACGCACACCGATGCCGGTTTTAAAGCCACCCTTCAAGGTTGGAACATTGTAGAAGGAACCATTGTTGTTGGCGAAATACAAAAAAGAACCGAATTGATCGAAAAAAATAAACCAATAAAATAGAAGTCTATGAAAAAGTATTTAACTCTAGCATTGTTTGCGGCGCTATGCAGTTGCAACGACAACACCATTGCTCCAAACACAAAGGGAGAAGCGACCCTCACACTCACAGGCAACACCATCAGTCTGGCTCCTACGCGGAGTGGTACGTTCCAAAATTTGCAAGATAGCACCCAGGTTGGTGTTTACGTCTTGCAAACAAGCGGTGTGATTACAACCTTTGCTTCCACTCCATATATCAATGGGTTGTATAAGGTCACCGGCTCAGACGGAGCGTTCGTCTGTGCCACTCCCTTTGTCCTTTACGACGGGTCCAGCTATGTTGTTTGTGCCTATTCCCCTCGATTGTCCAATGTTGCCACGGGGGCAAACGCACTGCCCTTCAACCACGGAACCGATGTGCTTTATGCACCTTCCAGTGAAGTCACTATCAGTGGAACAACTGCTTCTGCAGCTTTATCTTTTACCCACCAGATGTCTCAAATCTCGTTTACGTTGGTTTCCGGAGTCGGATCACCCGTTTTGACGAATGCGGCGTTGGAAGTAGGCGGTTTTGCTGCTTCTTGCACGATGAATCTGTCCGATGGAGCCCTTACACCGGTTGCTGCTTCGAGTGCCGTCATTAATCAGGTAGCTACTCCCATTTGCTTTGTGCCAGGAGCATTAACACTCGCTGTTTCCGTAAAAACAGCCGATGGAAAGACATACAGTGGCGCCCTGAACCGCACATTCGTGGCAGGTTCGTCCTATAGCTATACGTTGACCCTGAACAAAACCGAGGAAAAGCTTGGCGTTACCGGTACGGTGGTGGACTGGGTGGCTGTACCCAGCGGAGATGTTGAATTGAAAGAATATAATTGATACATACGATGAATAAAACGATTTTACTCAGTGCTGTTGGTCTGATGCTTCTGGCCTCCTGCTCTTCCGACGTGTTGGACAACAAGGTGAATAATGTTCCCGAAAATCAGGTGGCTCTTGCGTTAAGCGGTCGTACAACGACACTAATGACACGTAGCACTTCTACCCTGCCTGAAGATCTCAAGATCGGTGTTTACAGCTATCTGAAAGACAGCGCGATAACAGCCGCTCCGTACCAAAATCGGCCTTATACCAGCCAAACAGATGGGACGCTTACCTCGCCCGATACCATTCTTTTGAAGATTAAGAGTGACTATCAATTTTCAGCCTACGCTCCCTATCTTTCCAATGTTTTATCAAGCAGCGAATTAACGTTCCCCATTGCAACGGATGTACTCTGGAGCCCTGCACAAACCCTGCTTAATGTCAGTCAGAACAATAAAAGTGTAGCACTTGCTTTCGGGCACCGTGCGGCACAAATAACATTCACCGTTGGTTTTGACGACACCTTCGTGGGTGATAAAACCTTCACCGACGCATCTCAGCTCACAGTTACTGGCTTCTATCCGACTGGCCGTTTGAACATCACTTCGGGCGCGCTCATACCTGAAGGAACGCAAACGTTTTCGTTGAATGGCGTGCTTACCGGAACAGGTTCAACGGCAAGCCTGAGCATACCCGCCACCTGCTTTGCTTCCTCGTTGGTTGAAATGCCACTGAATATCACCATCAAGCATTTGGGTAAAACCTATCACGGCAGCCTTAGTAAGGTTTTTGTGAGCGGAACCTCATACGTATACACCATCTTGGTTGGTACCCTGAATTTGCCCTTGGGCTTGACCGGAACCCTGCAAGACTGGGTAAGTCAGAGTGAAACGATTTCTATTAAATAATTATTAATTTTAAAATGAACAAAAATGAAAACAAATGCTTTACTGCTTTTTGCGCTTGCAGCTTCATTTGCAGCGTGCTCCGATGACACGAATGTTGCTAAAAATGCTTCCAACGAACTAGGTTTGTCGGTGAGCATCAGCGGCAAGACTTCCTTACGCTCCTTGAAAGATGCCTTTGTAAGCACCGATGCCATCGGTGTTTTTGTGACCGGTACTGGTTACACAACCAAATTGGCTCAATACACCTTTAACGGCACAACTTGGTCTTCGCCTAGTTCGGATACTTCGAAAATCTTTCTCTCTCCCGAAGAAGCTACCGTTTATGGTTTCTATCCAGCCTCTTCCGTTCTTTCACCTTCAACACTGGCAAATGACAGTACCAATGGTATTAAAGTGACAGTAACAGGAACTGATAGCAGTTTTGCAGCAACGGATCAGATTGATTATATGTATGCCACCGCCACTAACAAGGTGAAATATTTAAACCCAGCAACGAATTTGGCATTTAATCATGGTCTTGCTAAAGTCTCGTTTATTGTTAACAAAGATCAGTCATTCTTAAACCCAGGTGCATTGACCCAGGTAAAATTGGCTAAAACTACCGGATTTTTAATCGGTGCCGGTGTTATGAAACTGAGATCGGGTGCCATCACTGGTTTGACGGCCGCCAATTCCATTACCTTTACCGGAACGGCAACTGCAAATGCTTACAATGCAACCCCTTCTACCACAAAAACAGCGTACGGTTTGGTCGCTCCCATCACAGCAACGAGCGGCATCACGCTGTCCATGACCATCGATGGTAAAGTTTATTCTGCTACTTTGCCTTCTGCTAGCCCTGCCAACCTTTTTGCTGCGGGTAATGAATACCTCTATACCATCACGCTTAAAGGAACTGAAATGTCCATCACTTCAGTATCGGTTACTCCTTGGGATACCAAAGACGCCGGAAGCTTAGATATGCGATAATGATATTATTTTCCAAATAGTTACTCAAAACACAAACCATGAAAAAGTTATTTTTATTTGTAGCGATGGCTGCTGTAATGTCTTCCTGTTCCAAAGATGAAAAAGAAGTGGTGGCCTCAGGCGGCTTGGTTCCATTGAGCGTTTCGTACGCAAATCTGACGGCTGTTAAAACCAGAGCTGCGTTGACAGGGGGTTCCCTCGGTGTTTTTCAAACGGTTACAACCGACGGCTACTTCGCACTGTCCAACATCCAGTACACCTGGGGTACTGAATGGGCTGCTGCAGACCCTGCAAAAACCATTTACCTGAACGATAAAAATGCCAGTTTTTTGGCTTATTATCCTTACAGTGTAGACGCTAACACTGGAACGGTCACCTTAACTTCCGCAAAGAATATTGAAACCAACGATTTATCTTATACCATGGCGGCAAGTACGGCTAAAAACATTGCTCCAACGGTTAATTTTACCATGGATCATGCGTATTCACAAATTGAATTCGACATCACCAAAGATGCAACGTACACCGGTGCAGGGTCGGTTGGAAACATCTCGATTGCAAATGCTGCCATCTTGACTTCCAACACACTGGATATGCTAACCAAAACCTATGGAGCTGGTACAGCCGGAACAGTGACTTACGATGCAGGTATTGTCATGACTACTGCCACACCTACAGTGAGTAAAGTTTTGATGGTGCCTGTTGCTGGAATTACCGGTGGTATCACTTTAACCTTTGTCGTAGATGGTGTGAATCTGATTGCCACACTGCCTCAAACCAGTTTGAGTGCACTTGTTTTCGGCAGCAACTACAAGGTCGCTGTGACGCTGAAAGGTACGAAACTGGTGATTGGTTCCGTAACGGTGACCAACTGGGCAGATGCTGCCGTGACAGGTGAGATTGTTCCTATTCCTTAACTATCCATACAAACAAGTTCAATAGCACACTTCTGGAACATTACAGTGGGCTTCGTTCCAGAAGTGTGTTTTCTAAAATGTCCCTAAATAGTTCTTACTAACGCATCACCTAATGAAAAAATTGATCTCGATACTTTTCCTGACCACCCTGTTGTACAGCTGTGCCGGAATCGACGATCTTAATCCCGACAAAGATCAGAATTTGTGTGCGGTAAGTTTCACTTCTTCGGGTATGCAGGCAAATGCTACCCGTTCATCAACCTTCCTGCCGCTGGGCAGCCCCATGGATATCGCCGCCTTTACAGTGGCTTCGGACATCGTTTCCGACACCCATAAAGCATTAAAAAACTACACTATCAGCAATAACGTGGGAACGCTCACTGCTGCAAATGAGCAAGACATGTACCTGACCAGAAACAACTATCGTTTCTACGCATGGTCACCCTCCAAATCCTTGAGTGAAAAAGCCCTAAGCATCACTCCCAACGAAGATGTTAAGGTAACCTCCAAAGACGCCGTGTTGCAGGGTGAAGACTCCATAACCATTGATTTTCCGGCCATGACCCGTTTGTGTTCGTACGTTGATTTTCGAATTTACATAGATGCCAATAATATCAGCATTGTCAAGTTTAATATGGGAGATGAAGGCATCAAACTGAATGGCATGACCCACTCACCCATTGCATACTCGCTTGGTCAGAGCGCTATTTTACTAAGCGGTGTGGCGCTGGACGATTCGTGCAGCATTGCGGGCGCTGGCTTTACCAATACAAACGATACGCTGAATACCTGTGGTGGTGCTCTGCTGCCTAAAATGGAAGCTGCGTTTGCACTTAAAATGGCGATCAACGCGAACCTGAACACCCCCATGCTACTGAAAGCACCCGTGCCACATATCGCATTCGCACCAGGCTATTACTATCGGTTTTCAATCAAGATAAATTACAATTCCATTCTCATGGCCATGCAAGTAGTGCCATGGACCACGGTCGTGACCAACACCACGGGCGGCACCGCCAGCAGTGGCGAAGTCATTGGTGCTGTCAACTGGGATGCACTGATTAGTCAAGGCTACGACTTAGGCAACGGCGCAGGCGGCTCGGTACTGGTTGGCTCGTGGAACATCCGTACCTGGAGCACTTCGGGAGGAACGAACCCCACCGGAGGCCTCACCGGCAGCGACTGGGTGGTCAATACACACTGGTCATCCGATTTGGGCACCACCTACGGCTACTACCAATTAAGCACCGGTACTTGGGTCTTTACCACCGCCACCACACAAGGCGGCACAGCACCGACCAGTGGCTTTGTACTCGAACCATGGGCGGTGAACCTCAACTGGGAAACCGTACTGGGCCTTGGCACAGGTACGGGCGTAACCATCGGTACATGGAATTATCAGACAGCAACGTCCACCACAGGCGGTACAACCACGGCCGGTAGCTTGACCACCCAAGGGTGGACAAATGCCAGCAACAGCACTACCGATGCCGGGGCAAGCAATCAAACCAATGGTACGGTGAGTAGCTGGAACGTAAAGGCCGCAACGACTACAGGAGGTACTACTACGACTGGCACCATGACCACACAAGGGTGGACCAACACCGTGACCGGCACCACAGACATGGGTGGCAACTAATAAAATCGAATACACGAAATAAATAACCAATAATACATTTTATATGAAAAAGATTCCTTTATTTCTAGCACTAATGATGCTCTTGATGGTCTCTTGCACCAAAGACGACAGTCTGACCAAGGATGGGCGGGAAACGATTAAAATGAGCTTCTCGTTACGCACGGCCGAACCAACCGTAGAAGGTGCTTCGACCCGATCGACCGACACGCTGAGCGTAGACGATTCGGGCGTGGAGAACCTCTGGGCACTACAGTTTGAAAACGGCGTATTTATACAGAAGGATTACTTGATGTCGGTGAACTTATCGAGCTTTATGCTGGATTTGGTTCCCAATGCTTCGGGTCAAACCAGCAACATCTACTTTGTAGCCAACGTAGGCGCTTCGGCCTTTGCAACGGCGCCAGCCAGCGAAGCTGCTTTCCAAGCCCAAACAGGAGCCATAGTTAGCGAAGCGGCCTGCCTGCTCACAGGAACCACCAAGAAATTCGTACCCATGTCGGGGCGCCTCAAAAACATCGAGGTAAAACGTGAAGGAAACATTTGCAGCAGCGTGTTGTACCGCCTGTTGGCCCGCATCGACTATACGTATTCGGTCGATCCGACACTTTCCTTTGTGGTTAAGAAGGTGCGTCTTTGCAATGTGTCCAACGCCATCCAATACGACTCCGTGATAACAGCGAAATATCCGGCTGACGGTGCCACCACGCAAACCTTCACGTACGAAGTGGCTCCCAATGCGACCACCGCTGCTCCCAAGACCTTGACCTTTTACGTGCCCGACAACCGACGCGGCGAAGGAGCCAATACGGCCAAAACCGACGCCAAGCTTAAGATAGGCGTTACGGGTGCCACCTACATCGAATTGGTGGGTTATTCAACGGGTATCAACGGTGGCGATGAGATAACCTACACCCTTTACCCTGGTGCCGATGCCTACAACGACTACAACATTAGTCGCAATACCATCTATAAAATGAGCACCAACATCGTGGGCATTTCCACGTTGACCGATGCTCGCTTTAAAAAAGCCGCAACCTCCAACTGTTACATCGTCGCTCCCAATGCTTCGGTGAGCATTCCGGTAAGCCGCGCCAACAAGAGCGCCTTAGGTACCCAACTGGCCGATGTTACGAGTGGTTGGTCGGCTTCCATTTATTGGCAAACGGCCGCCGGCCTTATTACGGTAAGCGATGCCGATAAATCGGGTGGTTGCTTTACGGTGACCGCCGGTGCCGCTACCGGTAATGCGGTGGTAGTTGTTAAAAATGCTTCTAGCGACATTGTTTGGTCTTGGCACATTTGGGTGACCGGTTACAACCCTACTGCGGAGAATGAAACCAATAACGGCTTTGTATGGATGAGTCGTAACCTTGGTGCTACCGCACTTGCCGACGGTACTGCAACAACATTTGCTACCTGTGGTGGTTTAATGTACCAGCGGGGTCGTAAGGATCCGTTCGTGGGCACGGATGGTTCGACTACTGTCAGTCCCTACAAGGCTTTGCCTATTTACGATGCTTCCGGTACGTTGATGACCAATGTCAGCACCAGCCTAACCTGGCCTACTGACGGCACGCCTACCGGTACTGCCAGTTTTGCCACTACCGGCGATGTTGTTAAAATGGCTATCCTAGGTACTACCGCGGGCTCTCAAATACCTTATGCCAGTCAGTTGTCTTATTCGGTGAAGTATCCTTTGCTTCATTTGTTTGGCTGGGCCGGCAGTACCGCTACGTCAACTCCCGCTCAGACCATCGTTGGCGGTATGAGTTCGTGGGGTGGCGAGTATGGTGAAGGTAAATCGGTGTACGATCCTTGCCCGCAGGGTTGGCGTGTACCAAGTGGTCGTAAGGTGAGCAATACGTTTGTCTCTCCTTGGAGTACTTGGACGACTACTCAGAACTTCACCGCATCGACATTTGCTGCCCTTAAGTGGAAGACTGCCAATGTTTACTTCTATCCGGCTGCCGGCATCCGCGTCTACAGTAGTGGGGCGCTCTACAACGTAGGTACGTACGGCTCCTGCTGGGGTGCATCGCCGAATGGCGCGGACGGATACAACTTGGGCTTCAGCAGTGGCTTCGTGCTTCCGAGCAACCCCAACAATCGGGCAGGCGGCTGCAGGGTGCGTTGTGTCCAAGAATAAAAGGAGCTCCGCTCCGTGTTTGATTTATTTCCGTCTGGCATTTAAAGCCAGGCGGATCATTACCGCCTTTTGGCGGTCGAAATTTTATTTTTAAAATGATATTAGCGACAATTTTGGCTTTGGAAGATGCAAATGAAGACACCATTCGTGATCGTATTTACAATAACCTATGCCATGGAGTACCTGATTAATAAAGTAAAGTATTGTAATATGGATGGGATATCAATTGTTGCTCAAAAGGTAAACACCAAGAATGTTTGCAAGATTGTGGTTAATATTTCTCGCAATGGTCACACTCTTCCTATCGCTATACCTACTACTCTTTGTAAGGACGATCCTTGTGAGTCAAAGGAGGGTGTCCAAGAACTGAAAATGTCCGATTGGGAATTGGTGCATTCCCTTGCGATTGTTTTGGAAACTCTTAAGCAGAACATGGAAAAAGGATGAAAGATGCAAATGATTAATAACAATAAAGGTTCGGAGAATATTTCTAACAGTAATAGTTAGTGCCATGGATAAAATGTTTAATGTTGGGCATTTGCCCGTTGGAATTGTTTTCAAGTCGGTTGATGGTCTGGTCATTCATGAAAAAGAGTTATTTGATCATGAATCGATGCCTTGGAATACCCTCAGCTATACGCACTTCCTGGAATTGAAAATCCCGATAGCCCTTGACTTGAATGATAATGAACTTGGTTCTGTTGGTGTTTTTCTGGATTTATCGACTCGAAATGTGATTGAAATGGAGTTGAAGAAATCAGTAAACTGGACAAGTGATTCTGATCGATTGAAAAAAGCATTCCTAAATAATATATCACATGAATTTCGCACTCCAATGAATGCTATTGTTGGTTATTCTGAATTGTTGAAAGATAAAGACTTGGACCATGGTCTTCGAAGTGACTTCGTAGATATTGTGATCGAAAATTCTTTGATATTATTGAATGTGGTAGATCATTGCTTGAGTATGGCTTCCATTGAAGCTGGCTTGGTAAAATTAAAATCAACGATGGTCGATTTAAATGGTCTCTGTTATACCATTTGGAATGATTTCTTGACGAGTAGCGGTGCTGCTGATATCTCTTTTGAATTTATTCCAGACTTGACGGGTACTTCATCAATGATTAATGTTGATGTGGAAAAATTGAAGAGTATTTTGACGAATCTTATTCGGAATGCGTACGATTTTACGGAGTCTGGTCGGATTTGTTTTGGATATGCTGTAAAATCGGATTGCATTGAATTTTTTGTGGAAGACACCGGTAAAGGTATCTCAGAAGAATCGTTAACTACCATTTTTGATGAATTCTCGAAAGTGGATTATGCACTCAAAAATAGAGGGGTTGGGTTGGGATTGACCATCTGTAGAAGTTATGTGACATTGATGGGGGGCTCCATCTGGGTTAAATCGACGATTGGGGTTGGATCCATTTTTTATTTCTCAATTCCTTTGACGTTGGATTCGTCCCATAGGAGTATAGGTAATAACTGCTAAAGAATTGGATAGCCATCTTCAAAAAGAGCCGCTTTCGAGCTCAAAATCGATTGTTAAGAGTAATATTATCACTTTTCTAGCAAAGATGAAACTGACTCATGCAAATTGCTATCGGATGACTGGTATTTGCAGGGGGGTGTTAAATCAAGAAAATGGATTGAGTGAGTATAATATTCGTAGGTTCTTAAATCGATTTCCGCAGGTCAATGCTGCATGGCTGTTGACTGGTTTTGGAACGATGGAGTTGCTACCTGTTGAGGCAACTGAAAAAGCGGAACCGTTTGGCGTTACCAATGCAATGAAATCCATACCTCTGGTACCTGCGCATTATTTAGCAAGCTATTTTTCAAAAGGTGGTTTGCCCACTTTGAGTAGCGTTGGAAGGTTTGACATGCCCATTCTTTCTGGTGCGGATTTCTTCTTTCAGATGCAAGGGACAGGGTTGTCATTGGTCTGTAATTCGGGTGATTTTCTTATTTGCAGAGTCGTGCGTGAAGAGAAGGTTATGATGTGGAACAGTGTGTTTGTACTTGATACATGCTTTGGGCCCATCGTTAAGCGGTTAAGACGCGGCAGTACTGAAGAGAGCTTTAATCTTATTTCTGATGATGAGGGGTATGAGTCCATTGAAATCGAACGGTCAGACGTTAATCATTTCGCTGTTGTAATAGGGGTTTTGCGAATATGTTGAACTGGCAAGGAAGTATATAAGGAAAGGCTCTTTACTTCAAGTAGCGACTTTCAAGAAATATCTTTATGGCTTAGAAGTGATGAAGAGGGGGAGGAGTACTTCTCCAAGGATGCTACAACGTTCAATAAAAGTCTGGCCAATATTACAATGAAGCTTACCCTACAGAAAGGGTCAAAGAAACAGTATTCGGAAGTTGATCCATTAGTCACAAGGACTCGTGAGAAATTTGTACAGGAATCAAAAATGACCTGGGATTTTAAACCCAATGGACCGATATTAGATATTTCAGTTTCAAAGGAATTGCAAGAGTGCGCTTTAAACTTAATGAATAGGTTTATTCAAATGATGAAGGCATGTGGGCATGATATTATTGTCAAAGGTGGTACAACATATGCCGTTATTGAAAAGTTGGAGGATGAGTTATTAGGTGACGTTAATAGGGAAACGCTTTCTTTTTAGGTTTTGAGCAATTCAAAATGATAGTATCCCCAAAAAAATGGATCTGTTTTTAGGAGGTACTTTAAGCGATAACGTCACGAAAACGTCACGGGCAATAAAAAAAGCACTTACAAATTTCTCTGTAAGTGCTTGAGGGTCAATTAGTCGGGGTGATAAGATTCGAACTTACGACCACCCGCCCCCCAGACGGGTACTCTAAACCGGGCTGAGCTACACCCCGTGCTAAATGCGGTGCAAAAGTAGGGATTTATTGGGATTTCGCCAAATCTGGGCGATGGTTTTTTTAAAAAAACAGGAAGTGGCTGAGGTTCAGTAGGTGAATCCGAGCTTGGTCAGGCCGGCTTGGACGTCGGTGTTGCTCATGAAGAGGTTCCAAAGTAAACCGGTGCGGTAGTTTTCAATCATGACCACAATGGGGCCTTGGTCAATGGCTAGGTAGGAGTCGGCGTACCAATCTTTGCTTAGGCTGAAGGCATCCTTGAAACCATACGTTCCCCAGATTTTGTCACCCAAGGTGTAGTAAAAGTAACGGAGGGCGGTCATGCTTTCAACGGGTGTATAGGGGAAGGAGGAGATTGCAGCCGTTGGAGCGATGACGCCCACGTCGTTGCTCGGTGAGGATGCCGTGTATCCGTTGGGAATGTCACTGGCGGAGAGTCCCCAACATCGGGCGCTATAACCATAATTACCCTGGGGATTGGTAACGCAGTAGGCATGATTGATGCGGGCATGTGCCTGGTTTTGAGTGAAATAATTGGCGTAGGTGTCGGAGAGGTTGCGTGGGTCCAGCCCCAGGAAACTGTAGTGGGTGAAAAACAGCGGACCGCCTTTGGCCTCACCCAAAGGAAGTGTGATGCCGTAATAGCTGTTGCCGTTTCGAATGTTTCCGTTGGCAGCCCAACCGTTGACGTAGACGGATTTGCTGATGGGGTGCGTAGGGGAAGAGGCAGCGAGAACGTAGATGATGAGGCCTTCGTTCCAGCCGCTGACGGGCATGTTCATGACCCAACCTTTGGTGGGGGACCAATGCCAGTAGAGTTTTTCCTGGCCGTTTTGCTGGAACCAGGTCCATTCGACATTTTCCCAAAGGGTTTGAATTTTCTGACAAAGTGCTTTTTCGGAGGTGTTACCGTTTTTAAAATACGCCTGAACCGTGAGCAAGCCTTGAAACAGGAAGGCGGTTTCAACAAGGTCGGCTCCGTTGTCGTTGGTGGAGAATGCTTGGGTTTTGCCGGTCGTTCCGTTCATCCAGTGGGGGAAAACGCCATGGAATTTATCAGTGGTTGGCAGGCTGAGGAAACTCACGATGGTGTCCAACCGGGCAAAGCCTTGTGCGCGGGTGATGAAGCCGCGTTCAATGCCTGTCAGCAAGGCCATGAGACCGAAACCCGAACCGCCGGTGGTCACGGTCTCACCAGAACCGAGTCGCTCGCGGGCAAGGCCGCAGGCGGGGTGGCCGTATTTCCAGAAATAGTCGAAGGTGCGGTGCTGCACCAAGGTAAGAAGTTCGTTGTCGGAGAGGACTGGAAATTTTGGAGTGGTGTCCATCTCGGTTTTAAAGTTCCAAAAATAGGTATCGATCAGTTTGAGACCAAGATTGAGTCCGGAATACAGGGTCAATTTATAGGAAGTGAATTTTGAAAGTGTGTTGCCAATCCGAAACCTCAATGTTTGAGGATCGGTACTTTTCAGAAGTTGAATGTCAGGATTTGAAGAGCCGCTCAGGCTGATTTTGTCCGGAATCCATTGATCCGTTTTGATGATGGAAGAAAACCGGATGCCGATGACGAGGGAATCCGTGGACACATCGTAGATAGTACTGCCCACGCCAACGGAGGTACCGTTGAGGGTCATGGATTCGACGTAAGCATTGACGGGTGTGACCGTTTCTTCGTTCTTGCAGGAAAACATAGCTAGAACGGTAAGCAGCAACCACGGTATTTTCATCCTATTTTTTCTTTAAACGATTGGGGCCAACCCGAAGGTCAGCCCCAAAAGTAGGTTATTTTTTAGAACTATAGCATTTGAGAAACTTCAGCATCGTACAGGGCTTTTGCTTCGGTGGCAGTCAATGCTTTGTCGTAAACACGGAGTTCATCCAAGTTACCTTTGAACCAACCCATCCAGTTGTCGGTTGCGGTACCTTCTGATTTATTACGCCATGCGCCAATGTTGATGACGTCTGCCTTGTCAAAGAGCAGATTGCCCAAGGCAGTGCCTGTGGGACCTGCTTTGCGATCTTCAACACCAGTGTTGGTAACAACCTTGACACCATCCTTGTAAATGACAAACTTGGAAGTAGCACCATCGTATTCGAAAATGAGGTGCATCCATTGATTCACTTGGAATATCGATTTGGTATAGTCAATACTCTGGCCAGACCATTCTGCACCCATTTTCAGGAAGAACGCATGAAACATGAGGGAGTCAGAAGTTGCACTCATACGCTTGAGGGAAAAAGTCATGTTGCCCCAGTTGAAGTCGTCGGATTTACCAATCTGGAAGAAGATGGGTTCCGGATCACCCGTTACAAGCGGTGATTTGAACCACATGGCTACAGAGAAGGAAGTCAGTGTTTTGAGTTTACTGGCTTGGGGCAGGGTATACAACAGGTGGGCACCTTCAGCACCTTGATAAGCTTTGCCGCGGCGACCGGTCACGTAGGTCACCAGGGGTTGAGCAGTTGGTGTCAGGTTGGCAATGGTTTCCGTTGCGCTGTTGTCAAACGGGAAATAAGCAACCAGGTTGGTGGTAGCAATTGTTGAAGGATCAACTTTGTCGGTGGTGTTGTCGTCTTTGTTGCAGGATGTCAGGAAGAAACCAGTCATTAGAGCAGTTCCCAGAAGCAGGATTTGAAAGAAATTTTTCTTTTTCATTTTGTAGTGTTTTAAAAGTTGGACATTTAGAAATTATAAGGGTTAGAAAAAATTAATTGTAATTTGGATTCTGTACCAGATTCGAATTCAGCTGCATTTGGGTAGCCGGAATCGGGAACACATTGTTTTTGGAGCTGCTGAACCCAAGACCTGACAATGTTGCCACTGCCTGTCCGGTACGGATCAGATCAAAGAAACGGTCTTCTTCCATGGCCAATTCAGCCCGGCGTTCGTCCCAGATGGCTTGCAGGCTGAGGCTTCCGAGGGAAATCAGACCAGCCCTTTTGCGAACAGCGTTGAGAGCGGATAATCCTGTGAAGCCACTGGTGTTGTAGCTGGTTGCTCCCTGTTGCCAGGCTTCGGCATACATCAACAAGACTTCAGCGTATCGCAGAATCCGGACATTGTGTTCAAAACCGTAGCCGTTGTAGTTCCAGAGATTGAGGGCGGAAGGCGTATACACCTTGCCATTGTACACCGGATTGGAACAGGAATTCTTGATGCTGTCTCCTTCTGGCGTCTTGGTACCACGGTACAAAAGCGTGGTGGCTGCCCGGATGGAATCATTTCGGCCGGAATAGAATTGGATCAGGTCGTTGCTCGGCGTGCAGAAGCCCCAGCCTTGCATGTTGGAAGGCGTGTTGGAACGGGGGCCCTGAATGAAAGCGTATTCCAGGTATGTTATGTCACCGGAAGAACGCCCCAGGGTGGAACTTTGAATTTCGAACAGTGATTCTTTGGTGTTTTCACCGTCTACTGAGAAGACTTCCCGATAATTGTCCAGCAAGGCGAAACGACCTGAAGCCATGATGCGGTCGGTCAATACGGCGACTGAATCCCATTCGTTCTGGTACAGGTGCACTTTGGCTTTCAGCGCCATGGCTGTGTACTTGGTGATGCGGCCTGCCCAATCTTTGGAGTAGGAAGCGGGTAGGACTTCGATGGCTTCCTGCAGGTCCTTTTCGATGAAATCGTACAGCGCACTGGTTGAAGCCTGCGGTTGGGCGGCCAATTGTTCGGCCGTCATGGTGGAGTCAATGATGGGCACCTTGCCAAACAGGCGGGTCAGGTTGAAATAAGCATACGCCCGGATGGTTTTGGCTTCGCCGGCACATTGGCGAGTATAGGTTTTGCTGTCTTCGTTCAGCAGGGCGGCTTCAAAAAGCGGCATTTCCTGAATGGCATTGTTGGCAGCACTGACCACATTGTAATAGCCGGACCATAAACCACTGATCAGGCTATTGGTTGGGGTATAGGTGAAATTGTCGATTTGTTGCATTTCTGGATTGTCGGCCGGGGAACTGCCTTTGTCGGCATTGTCCGAGGTGATTTCAAAAGCGCCGATGTAGGAAAATGCATGCACATTGCCGTCCCTCAGGGAAGCGTAGGCTGCGCTAACGGGCAGGAAGATGTTTTCCGATTTGGTGTGGTCCATTCCGGTGGAAGGGATGGTTCCTTCAGGGCGGATGTCGAGGAAATCCTGACAGCCCGAGAAGAGCAGCAAACATATGAGCATGGAAGATATGGAAGTTTTCATAGTCCGTTTGTTTTAAAGTGTCAGTTTTAATCCTACCGTATAGATGGCTTGCATCGGATACGTCGAGTAGTCGATGCCGTTTTCAATTGGGCTTCCACCCACTTCGGGTGTAAAGCCGTTGTAGGAAAATAAGCTCAACGGTCGTTGGGCAGCCACATATACCCGCATGCTTTTGACAAATTTCAGGTTGTCGAAGGTGTACCCTGCCTGAATGTTCTGAATCCGGATGTAAGAGGCGTCTTCCACAAAGAAATTGTTGGCTTGCTGCGTGTAGGAACTGTTGTAAGCTCTGGCAGAAGGGTACTTGGTGCTTTTCGCCGTACTCCGCCAGGCATTTTTGTAGAAATCAAGGTCGTAGTTTCCGTCGGTGAAGACATCCCGGTTCATGCGCTTGGCATTCAGTACTTTATTGCCGAATTGTCCCTGAATGGTTGCGCTAACATCCCATTTGCCGTAATTGAGGCCTGCATCTATTCCCAGCGAGAGCCAGGGAATGGCGCTGCCAAGGCTGACCTTATCCTTGTCATCAATGATGTTGTCACCGTTCTGATCCTTGTATTTGAAATAACCTGCATCCTTAATGCCCTGACTCACAGGGTCACGCAGGGCTTCAGTTTCGCTGGCGTAGACACCGTCAACTTGATAACCCCAGAACGTGCCGATGGGGTAACCAACCTGTGTTTTGGTCGTATAACCGCCACGAACGGCCGCTCCGGGAATGTTGTTCCTGCCTTGGAGCTTTAGAACCGTATTGTGAATGGTGGTGGCGTTCATGCCGACATTGTAGCTAAGATCGTCTGTGATTTTGTCGGTCCAGGTCAGACCCAGTTCCAAACCCATGTTCTGAACAGTGCCGTTGTTGCCCAACAACTCATAGATTCCACCACCTGTTGCAATGGGTGCAAAGAAGACCACGTTGCTGGTCACCCGGTCGTAAATATCCAATTCGCCTTTCAGTTTATGGTTCAGCATTTCAAAATCTGCTCCTATGTTTAATTCGTTCACAATTTCCCACTTTAGATAGTTCATCGGAACGGTCTGTGCTCCAACTCCATCCACCAAGCGATCACCAAAGATGGCTGAGCTACCGGCTCCAGTCTGACCCAGGGTGATGGAAGAGTTCGCCGGAACGCCGTCGTTGCCGAGCATACCCCAGCTTGCGCGTACTTTGAGGTATTCAAACAGGCTCTGACTACTTATGAAATCTTCGGAGGTCATGTTCCAGCCAAGGCCGATGGAGGGAAAAATGCCCCACTTGTCCTGAAATTTGGAACTGCCATCTGCTCGTAACGTAAACGAAGCCAAGTATTTATCCAAAAGATTAAACGTTCCCCTGGTAAAGAAGGATACACCGTGATACGTATAGGCTCCATCGTTGGAATTCCTGTTTTGGGACGAACCGGTAGTCAGGTAAATGGATTGAGCATCAAAATCAGGTACGCTTAGGGCCGTACCGTTCAGCCAGGATTGTGTTTCGATGCGGGTGGATTGACCCAGCATCAGGTTGTAACTGAGATTGTCCTTTTTGTCCGTATACGTCAGCAAGTTGTCAATGATGTGCCTGCTGCTGGTTCCAAACGTCTTGCTTAGGCTGGATTTCAGCAAGCCCTGTGAACCGCCGACATTGTATTCGGGCTGGTAACTCTGTTGGTTCCAGAACGCGAAGTCCAGATTGTAGGAAGTCTTGAACTTCAGCTTGTTGGGAATCAGGCTGTACTCGGCATACGTGGAGAATACCAGTTTGATGCCGTCTTCCTTATTGTGGTTGTAATAGGCGGAGGCAACTGGGTTACCGTATTGGTTGCCGAGTTCATAGAGTTGTCCGGAACCGAAATTCACTGGATAAGCGGCCGTATTTGCAGCGTCATGAACGCCGTAAACTGGTGGGTTTACAAAGGCCTGGAAGAAGGCATTGTCGTTGGAATTGTGTTTGTTGGAATTGGTCAGGATGGTGTTGAACCCGACGTTGATTCGGTCGTTCACTTTCTGATCCAGTCTGGCCCTGAAGTTCAGTCGTTGATAATCGTTTTCAGCATTCATGATGCCTTCCTGGTAGAAATAATTCATGCCCACGGAATAATTGGTGTTATCCGTACCACCTGAAATGTCCAGTCCATGGCTGTGCATGGGTGCTGTCCGCAGCAATTCCTTGTACCAGTCGGTGCTGGCCGGGTAGTCGGAAACCGATTTGGTCACGTAACCGGGAATGTCGGCATTGGCCAGGTTCATCAGTTCCACATATTGGCTGGTATTGGCGAGCTTCATGATGTTGGTAGGAACCTGCAAGCCCGCATAACCGTCGTAACTAACTGTTTGCGAATTGGTTTTTCCCTTTTTGGTGGTCACCAGAATGACCCCGTTGGCGGCGCGAACTCCGTAAATGGCTGCTGCTGAAGCGTCTTTCAGCACTGTCAGGTCTTCAATGTCGCTGCTGCTCAAAAAGTCGATGTTGTTGACAAATACGCCGTCCACCACATATAACGGACCAGCATAATCACCGATGGAGCCGACACCACGGATTTTGACCGTGGGACCTGCACCCGGCGCACCGCTGTTGATAATTTGTACCCCGGACATTTTGCCTTGAAGCGCCGACATCGGGTTGGCTGAAATCTGCCGGGCCAGGTCGCTGCCTTTAACGGAAGAAACCGGCGCAGTCATATCTTTTACGCGTTGTGTTCCATAACCGATCACCACTACGTTTTCCAGCATTTTGGTGTTCGGTTTCAGTAGGATTTTCAGTACATTTTCATTGACAATCGGAATTTCCACTCCGACGTAACCCAGATAAGAAACGACGAGGGTGGAACCCACCGGAAGATTCAGGCTGAAGAACCCATTTCCGTCGGCGATGTTGGCGTTGGTCGTGCCTTTCTGCATGACAGAGGCGCCTGGCAATGGCTCCTTCGTGTCACTGTCGAGTATGCTTCCGGATATTTTCAGGTCTTGAGCCTGAACGATGCCGGTTGCCAGAAGGCTGAACCAAAAGAACAGAATGAATTTTTGTTGCATGGCAGGTTAATTGTTGACGTATGTAAATCCTAGTTTCTGAAGTCCTATTGATATTTCCGGATTGCTCATGAACAACTTCCAAAGCAAACCGCTCCGGTAATTTTCAATCATATCAGCGATAGGACCTTGGTCAATGGCCAGGTAGCTCTTCACGACCCGCTTGGTGGAATCCAACCCCGGGTTGAAGGCGTCATAGAAGCCGTATTTGCCAAACAGTTGCTTTCCTTCGTCAAAATAAAAGTGACGCAGGGCTTTTAAAGAAGCTTCCGGGGTGTATATGATGGAAGAGATGGCTGCAGTAGGAGAGACCGTGCCGTTTTCATCGTTCGTACCCGGTTGATGGGAGGTGTATCCCAGCAACGCATCGTCGGAGGAGGTGAACCCCCAACAATCGGCACCCAAACCCGGATGTTTTTTGGGATTGTCGATGGCATACGCCAAATGAATCAGCGCATGCGCTTTGTTTCGTTCGAAATAATTAGTGTAGGAATCCTTCAATCCACGCGGATCCAATCCCAGAAAGGAATAATGAGTGAAAAACAAAGGTCCGCCGAATTCCATGCCCAAACTGAGCGGAATGCCGTAATAACTTTTCCCGTTGTAATAATACGGTGAATGCTTGTAGCACTTCTGATACACGGAATCCGTGATGGCAAAAGTGGGGGAAGAAGCCGCTAAAATGTACGTTATCAGGGTTTCATCGTACCCGCGGATGGGATGGTTCATCTTCCAACCGTAGTTTTTGGACCAATGCCAGAACAGGGAATCCTTTTCTTGCGTGTACCAATTCCATTCGATGGTTTCCCAGAGTTTGGTGATGCGGCTGGAAAGCGCTTTTTCCTGTTCGTCGCCGTTTTTGTAGAAAGCCCTGGCGGTGAGTAGTCCCTGCGTGAGGAAAGCGGTTTCAACCAGGTCGCCACCGTCGTCGTATTTGCTGAAACTGAAGGGTTTGCCTGTTTCGGCATGGTACCAGTGCGCCCAAGCGCCGTGAAAGCGTTCCGTTGTTTCAAGGAAGGTCACGATTTTGTTGATCTGCGAAGAAGCAGCCTGACGGGTCACATAGCCCCTATTCGCTGCGGCTATCAGGGCCATCACGCCAAAACCGGTTCCGCCAGTGGTGACGATGTCGCCGTTAGTATCGTTGCTGCGTTCTCTGGCCATGCCTGTGCGCGGTTCTCCGAAATCGCTGAAATAGCGGGTCGTGTAGCGCTGAACCATATCCAGCAGATTTTCCGTGTTGTCTTCTGACAGTGTCACACGGAGGTTGCTGACGCTTTGTTTGTATCGAATTCTATAAAAAACATCACTTCCAGGTTTCACTCCTGGAAAATCCATCAACGTATTTACCGGTGTTGCAGCGATTTTTACAAAGTGTTTCCCATCGATGGAACGAAATACTTCCACCACTTCTTTATCCGAATTTTGCCAAGCCAGTTCTACATGGGCAGGCCAGGCAACACAATCCTGGAAGACAATTGGCAGCGGTTTTGCTGTTGCAGAAACCGTCAGTAGCAGTACCATAATAAAGGTGTAAATCCTTTTCATTTCAATTGAAATCTTTTTTGCAACACATCCATGGAATTACCGCCCACGAACACGAGAAATTCGCCGGGTTCTGTTCCGAAGCTCATGTCGAGACGATGGAAAGCCAGTTTATCAGGGGTCAGCGTGAATTCCACCGTCTGAGTTTCTCCAGGTTTCAGTTCCATTTTTTGGAAGTCTTTCAGCTCTTTGATTGGCCTGGTCACGCTTCCTACCAAATCGCGAATGTAGAGTTGAACCACTTCTTCTCCTTTTACCTTGCCGGTATTTTTCACCTGAACGGTGGCTTTAAGGCTGCCACCTTTGCTTAACAGGGTGTCTGAAAGCTGCAGATTGGAGTATTCAAAAGTGGTGTAACTCAGCCCAAAACCGAATGGGAACAAGGGGTCGTTGGGCACGTCGATGTATTTGGACTTGTATTTGTCGTTGGGTAGGTAAATGGGTCTGCCGGTGTTCTTTTCGTAATAAAAAATGGGAACTTGTCCAAGGTTGCGGGGGAAGGTCATGGTTAGCTTGCCGGAAGGATTGTAGTCTCCGAATAGAACCTGAGTGATAGCTTCACCGCCCATGGAACCAGCGAACCAGGTTTCGAGCAGGGCGTCCGCCAGGGATTCTTCGCGGCTCAGATCCAGCGGTCGACCGTTCATCAGGACCACCACGACGGGTTTGCCCAGTTTCTTCAATTCAGCCAGTAATTCAGTCTGAACACCTGGAACCAAGATGTTGGAGCGGCTGGAGGCTTCGCCGCACCAATCGCAGCTTTCTCCGATGACCAATACGATTTTGTCGGCTTTTGCCGCTATTCTCAGTGCTTCGGCGAAACCAGTTTTGTCGTCGCCCATTTTCTTGCAGCCTTCCGCATAAAGTAGGTCACCGTGGTAGGCTTTCATCGCATCCAGCAGGGAAGGGATCTTGTCCCATTGACCGGCGGCAATCCAAGAACCGAGCAAATCGCGTTTGGAAGCGGCCAGTTCACCAATGACGGCAATTTTTTCACCTTTGCGCAAAGGAAGTACCTGGTCGTCATTCTTGAGCAAAACCAAGCTGCGTTTGGCGACGTCCAGTGCTGCTTCCAAATTTTCTTTGGAATAGACATTGGCTTTTTCACGCGCTTCACTGCAATATTTATAAGGGTCGTCAAACAAACCCAGTTCGAATTTCACCCGTAGAATGCGACGAACAGCTTCATCAATCTGCTTTTCCTTTACGGTGCCAGCCTTGACCTGTTTTGCCAGGTATTTGAAATAAATCTCGCCTTGCATGTCCATGTCCACCCCAGCATTCAGCGCTAGCACCCCGGCTTCTTCTTCGTTGGCGACGATGCCGTGGTTCACCATTTCATTGATAGCCGTGTAATCGGTCACAACAATGCCTTTGAAGTCCAGTTCTTTTCTCAACAGTTCGGTGAGCAGGTATTTGCTGCCTGTCGCTGGAACACCGTCCAATTCGTTGAAGGAGGTCATGACGCTTCTGGCGCCTGCCTCAATGGCCGCTTTATAAGGTGGGAGATAGGTGTCGAGGAAAACACGTCTGGACATATCGACCGTGTTGTAGTCACGTCCAGCTTGTGGAGCACCGTAGGCCGCAAAATGCTTGACACAGGCCAGAATGGTCGACGTGTCGGCCAAATCCGTACCCTGAAAACCTTTAACACGAGCCCTTGCAATGCAGGAACCCAGATAAGGATCTTCGCCGGCTCCTTCCGACACCCTGCCCCAACGCGGTTCCACCGAAATATCCACCATGGGTGCGAAGGTCCAGTTCAGTCCGGAGGCTGCGGCTTCGATGGCCGAAACACGAGCAGATTTCTCGATGGCTGTCAAATCCCAGGAGCAAGCTTCACCCAAGGAAATGGGAAAGATGGTTTTGTAACCGTGAATGACGTCGTAACCGAATAATAAAGGGATGCCCAGTCTGGACTCTTCGACGGCTGCTTTTTGGAGGGTACGTACATAAGCTACGGTGTGGGCATTGAAAATGTTGCCGCAATTGCCCTTTTTTATATCATCCAGATAGGAACTCCGTATCGTTGGGCCGGTTACATCCCAGTCGGTGGTGTACAAAACCATTTGACCGATCTTTTCCTGAAGGGTCATCAATTTCAATACAGAGTCCGCTTTATGATTTAGGAAAGCTTCTTTGTCGCCGGCCGGGTTCTGTGAACAAGCGGCAAAAAACAGGCATAGAGCCAGACCGGACAAAATTTTCATGGGCATTGGTTTCGTGTTAATCAACCATGCAAACGTACGGTCACAATACCGAATTGGTTACTTTAACCTACCCATTAAGAACACTACAGCCAAAAATGCTGTTTTTAGGGTACCCCATTTTAACCCTACACGTATGAATGAAGTAGGACTAATTAAAAGTGATACAGAGGAATAGGTGAAGCTAATTTATAAGAAACCTGTTACTTGAATTCAATCATGAACTCGGTCAGACTCTTGGTGGAAGGTAGTCCGATCTTCTTTCGGATGCGGTAGCGGGCCAATTCAACCCCTTTCAGAGAGATGTTCATCAGGTGCGCCATGTCTTTACTCGACAAGTTCAGCCGCAAGTACGCACAAAAACGTAAATCGTTGGAAGTCAATTCAGGATAATGCGTATGCAGGTTCCTAAAAAAATTCTCATGAATCAAGTCGAAATTGGTCTGAAAAATAGCCCAATCATCTTCTGAACTCAGGTTTTCGTTCAAAATTCGGATGAGTTTATCGTAGTATTTGTTTGGATAGACCGTGCCTAGGATTTTTTTCTGAGACGTCAGCTCTTCCTTGATGGTTGCCAGCAACTCGTTTTTCTTGATGAGGGAAATGGTCGATGCAGCCAACTCTTTGCCTTTAATGGTCAGTTCGCTTTCCAGCTTTTCGTTCTGAAGGGCAATGATCTTCTGCTCTCGTTGTTCAATTTCATGCAAACGCCTCGCTTCTTCGGCTCGTTCAATCTTTTCTTTTTTAACATGAAACAGATAAAGAATATAGCGGTATATGCCGTAGAGCAGGCAGCCGATCAGTATCAGATACAGGATGCGTGCGGTGATGCTCCAATAGAATGGCGGTTTGATGGTGAAATCGTAGGAGGTGGCTGAAAGCAACATGCCGCTCTTGGTGCGCGCTTCGGCCTTGAACGTATAGTTCCCCCAGGGTAAATAACTGTATGTTTTCTGGGAAGAGGCGTTGGGCTCCGACCAGACAATGTCCAAGTCTTCCAATTTGTATCTGAAACGAACGTCGCTCAATTGACCGTATTTGGGATAAAAGACTGAAAAGGTCAGGTTGTTCCGCCGGTAGGGTGTAGTCGATTTAAGCGTATTGCTGATGGGTAAAAAGACATTGTCCCTGGATTCGGCATCGGAAGTCAGGATGGAACGGAACATCAATTTTACCGCATTACTTTTAGACTTGTCGGCAGGCAGGCTGTACAGGGCCAATCCATTCTCCAGTAAAAAGAGGCAGTTTTTTTCAGACAAGGGCAGGATGTTCTGATAATCGTCCACAGACTGGTTCCTGAACAGGCTGTAAGGCACTACATCAATCAAGTTGGCGCGGTTACCATCCACGCGGAAAAGGGCGGCTTCTTCGTCGCGGATAAACCAATATAGGTCGTTTCGGAACGGGCAGATGCGATAAGCATGGGAGAAATACCCCAGCTGGTCGTTCATCTCTTTATAGGGAATGATTTCCTTTCGGATGTCATCGAAAGTGTACAGGCCTGTCTTGTCGGCAAATACGACCCTGCTGTTCAGCATGAGTACATGGATGGGGTATTGGTGCTTTCCGTCCAGACTGCGGTAAACCTGAATTTTCTCGACCTTTTTGAAGTCTGATGAAAGGCGGATGGCGTACAAGCCTTCGTACAAATGGCTGGCCCAGATGGTGCCTGTGTAATCGATTTCAAGCGAGCGGACAGGGTTTAGAAAGTTCTCAAGCGCATGGCTGAATTGCCAATGGTCCTTTGATTTGGAATAAACACACAGCGAAGTGTAGGTGCCCTGAACCAGTACTTCCTTGCCGTAAATTAGACCTTTTCGTATGCACATGCCCCCTTTTACGGGGCCAATGAGGTTTGGCTTTCCGGAACCGACCTCAAAGGTTTGCTCGTTGTTTCCGCAGAAAAGTTGACCGTCAAATTTACTTAAGTTCCAAACTTGTCCCTTGACGTTGGATTCCAGTTGAAGCGCGTGAATACTGCGGAGGTCATCCGATAATTTCGCCTGATAAAGTCCTTGGTTGGTGCCGATGTACAAATTGGAGCCTTTCTGCTGCAACGAATAAATGGAACCGATGGACGGATAAAATGCCTGGATATAGCGGATAGAACCTGACAACCTGACCATGGTGATGCCTTTGTCCAGGGCCAACCAGAGATTGTTTTCCTGATCGCAGTACATGCCGAGCACCGTGTTGTTTTGCAGGATGTTACCCGTGTTTAGGGTCCATAGTCTGCGTCCGTTTCGGTCGAGGGCGGTCACACCGTTCAGGATGGTTCCGATCAGGATGGTTCCGTCCGGGCTGATTATGGCGCGGTTTATCTGCGCCTTAAACAGTTCATCATCCACCTCCGTTTTAAAGCGGGTGCAGGCTTTTCCATCAAACAAATAGAGCCCGTCGGAATTGGTGGCCAGTAGCAGGTTGTTGCGGTCCCAGGGTAAAACGGCAATGACTGGGTTGTTCAGGCGTTGTGCCATTGCAGGGACGATCTTGTTTCCGATGGGATCTACCCGACTTAGTCCGAACTGATCGGTGTGGGTCAGAATCGCGTTTCCTGCCTTATTGAAAAACAAAAAAGTGAACGGGCAACGGTAGCCTTTGACTTGACCGTTTTCATAGACGAAATACGAGGTGAATGACTGAAAAATGATTTGGTTTTTCCAATGTAGGATGGTCCAAATTTCATCGTTCAGCATCTGGTATTTTTTCAGCAGGGCCGAAAGGGAGGTATATTGGAGTTGATTGGTTTCATTTCGTTCAAAATACCCGAATTCTTCGAAGGAGCCGACATAAATGCGCTGATCGGGTGCGACCAGGATGGAACGAACCCGTTTGTTTGCCGGCATCTTGTGCACTTCCCACATCGAACCGTCAAACTGCAGCAAGCCCTGGTTGTTCCCGAAATACAGGATGCCATCCTTGGCTTGACCCACCGACCAGTTCTGGTTGGAGGCGAAATAATCGTTTTTGGAGTACTGCGTGACAATGGGCAGGAATTCCTGAGCGTAAAGTGTGCTGGTGAGCAGTAATAAAAAGATCAAGTATCGTGTTTTCATGGAGCAGGGTTTAGATGCCCAGTGCGTCGCAATAAAAGTCCAACATTTCTTCAATTTCCTGTCGGTCGGCGGTTTGGTCGAGTTTCCATTCGCCGATACCGGAAAGCAGCGTGAAATTGATGGTGGAACCTTCGTTCTTCTTGTCGTGCGTCATGGCTTCATAAAGGGCAGGATAGTCCTTGCAGGAAATCGGATAGACGCCGTATTCTTCGCGTACGAAATGGATGTAGGATTGCAGCAGGTCGACCGGGAAGTCCAACTTCTGCCTGCTTAGGTACAGTTCGCAAAGTAGGCCCCAGGCTACGGCATACCCGTGCAATACAGGCTTGCCTTCCTGATGGGAAAGGCTTTCGAAGGCATGACCTGCCGTGTGCCCCAGATTCAGCGCCTTGCGCAAACCCTGTTCTTTGGGATCCTTGGTGGTAACGTCATCTTTGATTTCAACGGAACGCTTCACCGCCTTTAAAAACGCCGGGCTTTCCGGATGTTCAAGGTCCAGGGCCAGCAATTCGTTCCAATAGTTAACGTCAGAGAGCAGGCCATGTTTCAGCATTTCAGCATAGCCGGAAAGGATGTTGGCGCGATCCAGGCTGCCGAAAAACGGTGTATAAAAAACAACGGCGACCGGCAGATGAAAGGCTCCGATCTCGTTTTTCAGTCCGTTGAAATTGATACCAGTCTTGCCTCCAACGGCAGCATCTACGGCTGAAAGCACGGTTGTGGGTATGTGGATGCAATCGATGCCCCGCTTGAAGGAAGCGGCTGCAAAACCACCTAGGTCGGTGACCATGCCTCCGCCCAGATTCACCAGCACTGACTTGCGTGTGGCTCCCTGAATGCTCAAAAACTGCCAGACAGCCGAAAGACTTTCTACGTTTTTGTGGTCGTCGCCAGCCGGTATGGTTAAGAAACGAGCACCTCGGAGGCCTTCCGAATTCTTCAACAACGGCAGGCAGAGCCTTTCCGAATTCGTGTCTGTCAGAACGAATATCTGATTGGCTGCGTAGTTCGCAAGCAGGTCGTTGAGGTCGTTAGGAAGGTTTTCGGAGAAAATCAAGCGGCTGGCAGACATATCGAACGTATTTTTGTACTACAAAGATAGCAATTCCAAGGTTTTTTTGGATATTTGCATAGACTGTTGATTTCTAACCTTAAATCTGTATGTTTTTAAATTCTGTAGCCTGGCCCGATATTTTCCTGGATCTGATGAAATCCTTTTATTGGATTACGTTGGTGGGCGTCGTGATGGTGGTGATACTTGATAACAGGAACCCGCTGAAAACCATTTCCTGGGTGCTGTTGCTGATTTTGCTGCCCTATGTGGGGCTGTTTCTCTACATCTTTTTTGGTCAACGTTATAGAAAGGTCAAGATCATTTCCAGGAAAAGCATCCGAAGCATCGAAAACAATCCGGCTTTTTTATTTGAAGAACTGGATCCGTCCAGCTACCCGCCCGAATGCACCGGTTTGATTCGGATGCTGCGTGAAAATAATTCGCAACCGGTGTTCTCAGGAAATATGGTACGGCTTCTCACGGAGGGTCGTGAAAAATTCGACATGCTTTTTGATGATATCCGGAATGCCAAAAAACATATCCATCTGGAATACTACATTATAGACAGTTGCAAAATCGGGTATGAATTGCAAACCTTGCTCATTCAAAAAGCACAGGAAGGCATAGAAGTACGAGTGATTTACGACGATCTGGGTTCCTGGCATACCAAGAATGTTTTTTTTCGCGAAATGCGGGATGCTGGCGTTCAGGTCTTTCCCTTCCTGAAAGTATTGATTCCCTGGCTTTCACCAAAAGCGAACTATCGAAATCACCGCAAAATTGTAGTTATTGATGGTGAAATTGGTTACACGGGAGGTTTCAATTTCGCCGACCGGTATCTGGATGGCGGTAGCTTCGACTACTGGCGAGACAGCCAGGTACGCATCGAGGGCAAAGGAGTCTATGGATTGCAGACGGCTTTTCTGATCGATTGGTATTTTATCAGCCGCAACCTGATCACTTCTAAGTTTTATTTTCCTGATATCCAGGTAAAAGGTACTTGTTTGGTGCAAACGGTCACCAGCAGCATCGATACCGATTGGGAAAACATCATGCAGGGCGTCTTCAAAATACTGACGACGGCCAAAAACTATGTTTATCTCCAAACGCCTTATTTCCTTCCCAACGAAAGCTTGCTGACGGCCATGCAGACTGCCGCCCTGAGCGGTGTGGACGTCCGTTTGATGGTGCCCGAGGATTCAGACACTAAAGTGGCATTGAAAGGGATGCATTCCTATTTCACCGAAATTTTGGAAGCAGGTGTCAAGATATATGTCTATCATAAAGGATTCCTGCATGCTAAAACAGTGGTTTCAGACGATATCGTTTCGACGGTGGGTTCCACCAATTTGGATTACAGGAGCTTTGAACTGGATTTCGAAGTGAATGCCTTTGTTTACGATCAAAGTTTCGCTCAGGAAATGAAGTCGGTTTTCCTGCGGGATCAGGAGGATAGCAGGCAGATCACTCTGGCTGAATGGTCTGATCGCCCCAAAATTAAGAGGTGGATTGAGTCTATTTGTCGTGTCTTCGGCCCCCAACTCTAATTTTTTTGGAAGAAGCTGAAATGGACGCTGCCGTATACCCGCATTTCTTTGAAGGAGGGATGCTGGCTGAAGTCGGTGGCTTTGCCGTGTTCGACCAGGAGCAGGCCGTCGACTGCCAAGAGTTCGGTGGCTAAAATCAAGTCAGGTAGCTGTGCCATTTTTTCATCCGCATATGGGGCATCCGCGAAAATCAGGTCGAAACTGGCTTTGGACGAGCCAATGAAGCGGTAAGCGTCGCCGGTCACGACCGAGTAATTAGTCACCATCAGTTTTTGCGCCACCTCTTGGATGAAGCGGACATGCGGCGCGTATTGTTCCACAAAAGTGACGGATTTGGCATCCCGCGACAGGAATTCGAAACCGATGCTGCCGGTGCCGGCAAACAAGTCCAAAACCCGCAATTCCTCAAAGTCAAGGCGGTTGGCAAGGATATTGAATAGATTTTCTTTGGCGAAGTCGGTCGTAGGTCTGGCTTTCAAGCTTTTGGGCAGTTGAAAACGACGGCCGCGAAAGTTACCGCTGACAATTCTCATGCTTCATCCTCGTTTAGTTCATCCTCGTCATCCTGGTTATTTTTGACAATTCGGAACAATTGATCGGGATTCAGGGAGAATTCGGCTTCGAACAGGTTGGCCAGATACGGAGTCAGCAAGGTCTGCAGTTCAACGAAGGTCATGTTGTTCTCACTGCAAAGGAAGGTATTGACGGTGGTAGGGTCTAAGCCCGCTTGTTCCAGGCAGCGAAGTATGAAATAGGCGATTTCCTCTGCATTCTGAACAGTAAAGGAATTGGCAAAGAGCAAGCGATGGGTGTCGGCCATGAACAGCTGCATGCTGTGACCGAACAAATGAACGGTCAGGGAGGAAATATCGGACTTGGCTGCCTGATGGTATGTCCAGTTTGCTACAAGGTAACTGCTTGACCATAAGGTCATGTTTGGCAAATACTTTTCAAAATTGCGATCCCTGTCTGCCGGAACTTCCCAACAAAAAAGTTGTTTGCCGTCGTCAAAGGGTGCCGTGTAGATTTGTTGTTCCCCTTCGTCCCCGTTTTGAAAATGAAAGTATTCCTCCAGAGAACGGTCGTCGGACACTTTGGAAGGAACCAGCATGAAGCGGTTCGTAAAATCAATGATGGAGACTTTCAGCTCGGGGCGGCCTGACCAGTGGTTTTCCTTTAGAAAGGACACAAACTTGTATGGGAAATCGATGGCGGCAAAAAGCCGTAGCTTCGATTTTCCGGTTCCTCGGGTTGAAACTTTACCGAACAGGAAACCATCCGGTACCGTTCGGATAATCAATTGCTTCAATAAAACGGGTTTGCCGGAATCCTGCATGGCGTGTTCTAAGTGCCTCCGGCCTATGTTTTCCCGAAAGCGTTCACAAAATTAGCAAATGAAACGGAAACGCGCTACTTTTAAGGTCGTTAATTCCAAATAGTCGTTTCCCCCAATGATAGCCCCTCAACTTGCTGAACAGATTGCCCATTTTTTTCCGTTCGAACCCACTCCGGATCAGCTGGAAGCGCTGGAACGACTGGCTACATTCATGCTTACAGGTACGGATCAGCAAGTCTTTCTGCTCAAAGGGTATGCCGGTACCGGAAAAACGAGCCTCATCAGCGCCCTGATCCGTTATCTGGATGCCCGAAACGTAGGTTGCGAGTTGCTCGCTCCGACCGGTCGTGCTGCTAAAGTGCTGGCATCTTACAGCGGACATCAGGCCTTGACCATCCATAAGAAAATCTATCGGAAAGCCGTCGTTTCTGGCGATGAGGGCGGCTTTTCCCTGAATTTCAACAAACACAAGGATACCTTCTTTATAGTCGATGAAGCGTCGATGATAGCCAACGGTGGGAGCGAGAATTCCACGTTCGGCAGCGGCAGGCTTTTAGAGGATTTACTGGAATACGTTTATTCGGGCGAAAACTGCCGGTTAATATTAATGGGAGACACCGCTCAATTACCGCCTGTGGGCCAGGTGTTGAGCCCCGCGTTGGATCCGGTTCAGTTGCGTGCCTTGGGCATGGAAGTCATGGGTATCGAATTGACACAGGTACTGAGACAGGCAGGCGACAGTGGGATTCTGCAGAACGCAACTGCCTTGAGGGAGCATATTCGAAATGACAAAGTAAAGGAACTCCCTCAGATTCTGATAAATAAGGTTGATGTGATTCGCCTGGGTGGCGACGAGCTGATGGACGCACTCACCGCTTCCTACGCCAAAGTCGGCATTGAAGAAAGCAAGATCGTCTGCCCCTCCAACAAGCGAGCAGTGCTTTTCAACAAAGGCATCCGCAATTCGGTGCTCTACAAGGAGGATGAAATAACCAGCGGCGATTACCTGTTGGTGGCCAAAAACAATTACCTCTGGTCGGAACCCTACAAGGAAATTCCCT
>Ga0209125_1000615_pt1 | contig 43168 bp, 41 predicted proteins | sample BarGraIncub1131A_FD_184503 | JGI IMG/M metagenome (GOLD analysis project Ga0209125, IMG submission 184503) | Arctic peat soil microbial communities from Barrow, Alaska - Barrow Graham LP Incubations 11-31A (SPAdes) (version 2) | ecosystem: Environmental > Terrestrial > Soil > Wetlands > Peat... | reverse complement strand
ATACCCGCCAGTCACGTGTGTCGCCGAACGATGCCGGAAAGCGCACCATGTAGCCCTCTTCTGTTGTCCCGAACATCGGGTTCTTGCTGAACAGGAACGGTGCGCTCGCAATTGGGAAGAGGCCGGCGCGGTCATAGCCAAACCGCAGGCATTCGGGCACGTTGTGCAGAAAGCCAGGTATCAAGCGCGACGTGGTAAAGAAGATGACCGGCCGTTGTTTCGGATCTTGCGGAAGGGTCACGGTAGGCAACAGCGCGCCGATCTTGATGATGCCTTCGAGGCTCTCGCGTGGCGTGTAATGCCATGCCATTTCCTTCGGGAATGGTCGGAGTTGCCAATCAAAATGACGTTGTGGGGTGCCGGGTTCTGCGGTAAGCCATGCGTTATTCATCGACGGGTTCTAGCGCAATGTCCGGTCCATAGACCTTCCCTCTGATTATTGCGCGTGGCTTTCCACAATGACATTTCATGTTCCCAACGATACTCATATTCATCGGACCTGATGTTGCTAACGTTACGATGACTGTTCCTTCATGGCAGAACGTCACAGGAGAATGACCACTTTCTTGGTCGTCGCTAATCGCTTTTTCGACGGACTTTTTCTCATCTTCTGAGATGACTGATTCAGCCCAGCTGAACTGGAACTCGTATTTCATTGTGACTCCATAAGGATTTCAATTCGTGTAACAAGAAGTTTGAGCTTCTTTTGTTGCTTTGTTGTTTCGTATGTCGTTGTTCATGGTGGGCGTGGTGGCAAAGCCACCATCGCCAACGTTGTGTCATCGTCGTTGTGCTGATCGACTGCGCTACACAGTCTGGTCACTGCCTGACGAGGCGAAGCCGATGCAGGCGACCAGGATGAAGTGCGCTGTGTGGTGGATGGTGAGGTGAAGTCTTCGGGGTGTTGGGCGTAATCATCTTGTTCAATGGTGTTTACACAGCTAATAGGCGTTTCGGCGTCGATCTCGCAACCATGCGGGTTTTCAGGCAACGCATCCTGAATTTTGTCACTAAAATTGGCGCAATCTCCATCACAGTGCAGACGCTTGAGCGCACCCTTTACCGCGTTCTGAAGTTCGTTGTCTGGCTCAATGTGCCGACTCTCGCCGCGCATTTTGCGATACTTGGTATGGCGTCCGATGGCGTCGAAGCTATGCATGCCGCGTTCTGATGTCGCGTCATGGAGTTTGCGAAGAAGCTGGATATTAGCAACCTCGTACTTGTACCAATCGTCAGGGGTTGCCAGCTTCTCAGGTGCTATCGGGCGACGGAAGCGGAACAGGTGCGCCAGGCGGTCAAACCGAAAGCGTTGCAGGTCGTCTAGCGACACTAAGCCGAGCTTGGTTAGCACCTCGCCCTGTATGGTGGTTTCTACCCTTGCTCGCCAATCCTTCTCCGGCAGCAGTGGCGGCTTTTCGCCCTTCACCTTGATGCGGTCGTGGCGCTTGTAATAAATCTGCCAAGACAGGTCATCCCATTTGTTGCCGACGCGAAGGTTGAACTTGGGATTGATGCGGTCGCCATTGTGGTCAAGAAACCGATTGCCATTTGCAGCAGTGCCTCTCATGGCTGGATCGAACTGCCTGTGACGAGTACCAGCCGCGACATAGAAATGTGTCTGTAGCCGGCGAGTCAAGGCAAGCGACTCCGTGACCGAGAGCCGCTTGTGCCGGAAGTCACAGGCAACCTCGATGGCGGTTATACGCGGCACCGTGACCAATGGATAGTCCTTTGCCAGCTCACGAAAAATACACCGTAACGCCTTCGCGTCGTTTGCTAGATCGTCATGGAACCGGATGCGAAACGTCTTGGCGATGTTGCCTTTATCTTCTTGTGGGTCGATTGGCTCGACGTAATGTTTTATTGTCGTCTGCTTTTCAAGCCAATCTTGAATATGTTGAAATTGGGTATGCCGAGACGTGCAGAATTCAACATCAAGCCAATCGACACAAGCTGTCGCTTTGAATGCCTTACGGCTAACCGGGTATGCGCTAGAATGCATATTCAATATTCACTTTTTGCCGCCACTGGTCTTTGCCAGTTGGCGGCTTTTTCTTTTCTGGTTCTGGTCAATCAGTTGTGACTTACCTGCACGGCAAGACCACCTGGAGAGTCATAATCTTTCCGGGTGATCCTGCCGCTTAAATGTAAATCACATCGCTGTGCCCCTCGTTGTGAACGATCATCACGAACTCTTTGCCACTGGCATCGATGCCGGAATTGACGACACGACAGCGGATGCCAACAGGCGGTTCGCAATGAACGCAGCCTTCAAGAAAATCGGCGGTGTGCTGGATTGTTTCAAGTTTCATAAAATTGCTCTTTCAAGTTGTTGGCGGGAACCGCCCGCCCGGTCGGGTCAATGTGCGCATGCGCCAGCGCTGAAAACACGGTGCGGCTTCACGGGTGAGCCATCTTTACCGAACTTGTTTGCGCGGTAATGACGGCCATCATCGATGGCTAAAATAGTCGGCGTAATACGAGTCTTCCCGGCTGAAGGAACCGCTGCTCTTACGTCGGCAATGAACGTCTTGATGTCCTCGACGGAATAGACAGGGCGAAACGCTCTGCCGTCGTTTTTCATTGCGCAAGGCGTGAGCGTATGCCCCGCGATGTCTTGCTTTCCCCTGCTGCAATCCGAGAGGAAGTGTGTCCAGTTGCGTAGCGGCCCGAGTTCTGACCGCAGTAGATAGTCAGTCTCGGCGACAGAGATGGTGGGGGTGTTGGTTTTCATTTGCTGGTGGTCCTTTCATGGTTTGGAACTACAAAAGCGAAGTGAAGGCCGGCACGCAAGCCATTTTTGACCCAGGTGCAATACTGACCATTTTCGTCATACCCGTAACCTATGGCATAGCCTCCGAAGTCTGACCAGCCTTGTACGGCGGCGCCGCGCATTACTTGCTCGAACTGGTCGTCGTTGAGGGTGCCGCTATCGCGCATCAGGGGGTGCCGCTCCATCGCTGCCATCTGTTCAGCCCGGTCCTCTCCAAAGACCGCTTTAACCAACAATCCATCCACTGCCGCAGCCCTGACCGCTGCCGTCGTGTTCTCGCTGTCAGACGTGGCAGCGACGACTGTGGCGCACCATTGCTGCCACGTCTTGCCCTCCTGCACCGCCAGCCAGTCGATTGCCCGCCACGTTGCCGAGTCCAACTTGATGCCGGTTCGCTTTCCGTCGTCGAGCGGAACCATTCGCTGTGTCGCTTCCATCGCATGCCTCGTGAGTATCAATGGGAAGCACATTACCACATAATGCATCCTCCGGCAAGCGCACGCAACAAATGTATTGCACTGTTGTGGCACTGCAGCTAAACTGACCACACATTAAACGAGCGTCTTGTGGCGTAGTCAGCAAGGGAGAAAATAATGGTAAGTCGAAAATTCGTCAGCTACGTCCGGGTCAGCACCGCTCGTCAGGGCGCCTCCGGTCTTGGTCTTGAAGCGCAGCAGGCTGCTGTCGCCGGATACCTCAACGGCGGCGATTGGGAATTGATCGCTGAGTACCGGGAGGTCGAAACCGGCAAAGGTGCCGATGCACTGGCCAAACGGCCACAACTTCGCGCCGCACTCGACGCATGCACGAAAGCGAAGGCAACGCTCGTAATCGCCAAGCTCGACAGGTTGGCTCGAAACGTTCACTTCGTCAGCGGTTTGATTGAATCCGGCGTGGACTTTGTTGCCGCCGATATGCCTCAGGCGAACAAGGTCATGATTCAGATGCATTCAGTCATGGCCGAATGGGAACGGGATCAGATCAGCGCGAGAACGAAGGCCGCTTTGACCGCTGCAAAGGCGCGTGGCGTGGTGTTGGGCAGGGCCGGTGCCGACAACTTACGCCCGAACGTTGAAGCTCGCCGTCGGGCCGCTGACGCATTTGCGGAACGCCTTCGCCCGACGTTAGAGTCTATGAAGGCTCGTGGCCTATCGCAGCGTGCGATAGCCGATGACTTGAACAGCATTGGGGTTCCCGCCGCGAATGGTGGGCAATGGCGGCTTGCACAAGTTCAGAGAGTCTTATTTCGAATATCCTGCTGCATTTGAGTTATTCCCGGTCGAGATGATTTGCCGCCGTCCAATACGATGCCCCGCCTCGAACCGGCGATACTCTAACGGCGCCGCGTTCAGCATATTCAAGTATTGAAACCCGTTGGCCGCTCTTCAGCGGCTGGCATTTTTTCATCGCTTCCTTAAAACTGGATACTCCCGCGTCATTGCGGAATTGCTTAAATAGTAAGGCATCTTCGCCAGTTGCCTGACTCTCGGTGGCGCCGAACGTAGCTGTCGTAACAACGTAATTTGTGTAAAGCGAAAGCTGCTTTGTAGGGCAGTCTGTTGCTGGCGAGCCTTTGCTGTAACTCGTTAAGACAACATCGCCCACCCCGCATTGGTGAAAGGCGCAAACCTTTGAAAGCTCACCAGAAAATGCAAATGCACTTGCGGTCAAGAGTGCGACGAATAGATGTGCTTTCAAAAGCAGCGATAATTTCATTTCGGAATCATCCAAGCAACGTAGAGAAAAATCACGCGGAGCCATCATGCTAGGTACTGACTCCCTAACGAAGCACTACACGTTACTTATTGGCGGCCATGCATGCCACGTAGTAAAGCTTGTAAGCGCCTTCCTGCGATAACTTGGGCATATCGAGATACGCTGTTTTCACAGCGGCTTTTCCAAGTGCCACAATCCCACTGGTGCTTTGTAATCCATCTGAAGCCGCCGTGATATTTCCAAGTTCTACTTTGTAAGGCACGCCTCGCTCCCTGTCCTGTACTATGCCTTGAGCAAGCGCCCCGGCCATTTTGCAAAATGCGGGGTCTTGCCCTGCAAATGCACTGCCGGTAATCGTAAAGAGCAATACCGAGATGACGATTTTCATTTTGAGCCTTCAATCAAAGTTCGATGCATCTCGCCGATAGCAGTACAACGCGCTGCCAAATTCATCCACTATGACAGCCGCCCATGACAGCGGCGCGACGGTGCGGATGGTCCGGCACTACCAATCGATTTCAAGTGGCGACGATTTTTTTTCTTGATGTAACGACGGATAGAGCTACGAGGCCGATGCCGAGAAGTGGCACGGTATCAGGCTCAGGGACAGCTAAGAGGGTGATGCAACTTCCGTCGCATGTATAAACTGGAGGGAGGTTTTCATCAACCCTCGGCGGAAGGGAGCCACCACCAGTGATGATTGCGCCGCCCCCGTCCCAAGGCACCCCGCCACCTCCGATGTTAATCGTGCCGCTTCCTGGCAGACCGCCGCCTACGGCTATGGTGCCACCAACAAAGTTAAAGCTATTGGAAGTTGATGCAAAACTTAAACCTTTCAGCACTCCGGTCAGGAATATGGCATCGGGTGTATCGATTACAAGATTATTGGCGCCAGCGTCAAGAACACCCGCAATATAGACATTTCCTGTCGCCAAGAATTCGATCGTTTTATCTGAAGCTATGCCACTGAAGGACACCGTTACCCCTGTCGGAATAAATATATCGGTGAAATTGAAGATTGATTTACTCGAATCTAGAACTGTCGAAGAAGTGGGCCAGAATTCTCCGTCGCTCCCTGTCGAATCGATGAACGCCGCATTGGCATGGCTTGCACAGGCAAGCAAAAAAATTGCGGTCAGCAGACTGACGGCGGACATCTTCTTGGTCATTTCATCATTTCCCAACAGGCGACTATGTGGACGCATTCACCACAGCATCCATTTTCAATTCCCTTTGGATGGCGTGATGATATTTGCATTCATTATGGCAGCCACCCATGACAGCCATGCGATGCTTGACCAGTCCAGACGGTCTATGCTGTCGAAATCTGGTTGGCCGGGGTCGTCGATCAACTCTCGACGACGAACGACGTAAAGGAGCCTGGCAGCGGTAAGGATGCGCCGGGGCTAGCTTGGGCGGTTCGCGTCTCGTTCGTCGCTCCCAGCGCGATTGTGTGGGCTTTGGCGCGGTGTTAATGCTTCGGAGTAAAGAAGTTCAACCCGTAGTCCAGCTGGTTCAGCAGCGCCGCCTTTTGATCCAGCGGCACGGTCAGTGACTCTCCGTAGTACGTCAGTGCGGCGCCCGTGATTGGAGCTTGCCCCGTGAGGGTTTGTTTTTGCACATGCCCCGTGATGCACGTCAAATAGATCGGCGGCCCTTGAGTCGCACCGCGTTCGCTCAGGGTGTCCCTGAAGCAGTGCATCCCTGTAATCATTAAAAATGGTGTTTCATCGCGCAAGCCTGTTTCACGAAGAAACTGATCGAACCACAGTTGAGCATTGCCTGCGGCTCGCTTGGCGATAGGTCTCCACTTCTGGAATATCCGCTTTGCGCCTGTCGCTTTGACTCGTTCCACGTACTCAAGAAACCCAAGTTCGAGCAACTGTTTATGCATCGGCACCTTTAGAGTCCTGCCGGTCTTGACTGATTTCGTTGTCTCGCTATCGGCTTCAGTTTCTTCGGTGATCAGAAAATAATTGATGCCGGTTTCAAGGTCTTTCAGAATATCCGTCTGCGGGTTTAGCTGACAAATTTCATTGACTCTCGCGCCCGTGAACAACCCGATGTGCGGCAACCAGAATTGATGCGCCAGCGCCGGGTCATCGGCGAAGGACTTCATTTCTGGCCCTTCAAACATGCGCCTTAGCTCGCCAAGCGATAGGGCACGCTGCTTTTCTTCGCCCTTCTCCCGGTCGCCTTTGTACTTGATCCCGTCTACCGTGAACGTGGTAGGGAATTTCTCGTCCTGCCAGTTGATGACCGCGTACACAAGCAGTTGCCTGACGCATCCCTGATGAATTTTGAAAGCTGCCGGCCCTAATTTTTTCGGATGCTCCTGTTCCGCAAGCTGGCGCAAGGTCTTTTTCAGCCGTTTGGATTGATGCTTCCAGTCGTCAGGGAGTCGGGGCAACATGTTGAAAAAATCGACGATCTGCTTTTGCTTCATGCTCGTTACCGGAATATCGCCGATGAACTCCCTGAGCATCGGCATCGTCGCTTTGAGCTTGACGTACATCGATGGATGTTTCGTTCCATCGTAGTCTTTAAGAAAACCGTCGATGACCTGGTGGAATGTCGGCACGGCGGCACTTGCCAGGGCCGCTGTTGGGTTTTCAGGAAGCTGGCGATGGGTCGGTAAGGTTGAATATCTTTGGCGGGCCTGCGCGTGGCTGTCGATAGCGGTCTGAATCAGAGCTTTTGCCGCTGCTTCCTCGTGTGGCTCGGCTTGTACTTTGAGGCTTTTCAGCGCCCCCGACTCATGAAGATCCATTTCAAACATTAGACGGGCCTTCAACTCATCGCCGCTGTCTTCACGTGTACTCATTCTTCCTCGCAACTCGTTGAATGTCTGCTTGGCCTTCGCCGCCCAGAGTAAGGCCAAAGGTGTGGCCGTGCGCCGGTCTGCCGTGCGAAGGGTCTTGGTGATCTCCCTTGCGCCGATCCTGGCGCGAAGGTCGGAGGGCACACCGATTCGGAAGAACAAGGTATCGCCCCGACGTTGCAGATATGGTATCTGGCGTGACATGGTGCATCCGTAGGAGGAGAGCGCATGTAGCACCCTCTTGTAGCAAACACGAAAAACCTACGAAAAAACAATGCACTGCATGAGAACTCTAGAGCGTGTGGCGCAGATGTTAGAATCGCGCATTCTAGCATTCATGCACAAAAACCTCTGAGAGCCAGGCATCATGAGCATCATCGCCAACAAGAAAGCGTTCCACGACTACTTCATCGAAGAGAAATTCGAGGCAGGTGTCGTGCTGGAAGGCTGGGAAGTCAAGGCGATTCGCGCTGGCCGGGCGAACATCAAGGAATCTTATGTCGTCATCCGCAGCGGCGAGGTTTTTCTCTTCGGCATGCACATTACGGCTTTGCCAGAAGCGTCAACGCATGTCAATCCCGATCCGATCCGCACGCGCAAACTCCTGCTCCACGATACGCAGATCAGTAAGCTGATCGGTCAGGTTGAACGCGCGGGTTACACGCTACTGCCGCTTGATCTGCATTATCAGCGCGGCCGCATCAAGGTCGAAATCGGCCTGGCCAAGGGCAAGAAACAGCACGACAAGCGGGAAGTCGAAAAAGAACGGGACTGGGATCGCGAAAAAGCGCGCTTGATGCGCGTTAAGGCTTGATCGCTCGCCGGGTCCACTCATGGATGAGTTGCTCTGCTGGGTTGGCATTGCCGCCGTCGCGGTCAACGCGATAACTGGGGTGCTCGAGGCCGAGCGCAAGCAGATGGATCTGGTCGGTGCAGTCATGGTCGGTACCGCTACCGCGCTGGGTGGTGGCACGCTGCGCGACGTATTGCTCGACCGGGAAGTTTTCTGGATTGCCAACCAGGTGTATCTGTCCACCGGCATCGGCATCGCCCTGCTGACCTTTTTCTGGGCACGCCGACGCAGGCTTTCCCCGGAACTCTTTCTCTATCCGGACGCCGTGGGCCTCGCCTTGTTTGCCGTCATCGGCACGCAAGCCGCGTTGCAATGGCAAACACCCTGGCTGGTCGCCAGCCTGATGGGGGTGATTACCGGCGTGTTTGGCGGCGTACTGCGCGATATGTTCTGCAACCAGGTGCCGCTGGTCTTTCTGCCGGGCGAACTCTATGCAACGGCGGCCTGGGTCGGTGCGCTGATCCTGATTGGCCTGCAGACGCTCGGCGCTGATGCCACCCTGTCGGCCTGGATCGCCATAGGTGCCAGCTTTCTGCTGCGCTCGGCGGCGATCCGCTTCCAGATCCGGCTACCGACCTTTCCCGCCAAGCCATAAAGAAAGCCTGTCGGTTGAACATTGCCTAGCCGTTAGGCGTAGAACGAGCAGTCGTGTTACCAGCCGTCATTGCAATTACAACAATGCCAGTCTGTCGTTCATATCACGGTCGAATCGTCCATACGGGCTGACGTGCTCCCTGCTCAACGGCGTTAGGGCGCTCTAGGGGGCTTGGGTGCAGTGGAACGGCTATCAAGAATTGCCTTAACCGTTCCACTGCACCCCAGACCCATTGACCTATCGCTAGACAGTTGTTCTTCCCTGTAGCAGACATTCAAGACGCGTGAATCCATGCTAATACGCTACCGTGCCAGTTTTTTCGAGTGAACGCTTCCGCGTGTATGGCTACTACCGCGGGGCGGGAGGACGAGCAGACATCGGCGACGCCACTTGGTCTGGCGAGAGGACCGGCGGCGGCAGAGAACCTTTTGCCCTTTGTTCGAGCCAGTCCTTGCCTCCGAAAAAGAAGAAGGGCAAGGAGGTCATCCTTGCCCTTCTGGCGCCGCTGCTGCCCTCGTCAGCACATCAACAGATTGCCGTAATGGCTAGCGCTGGAGGCGGCTTTTGACTCCCTTGTTATCTATCTGGCTTTGTGCTCGGCCAGTCGCGTCCAAGTATCGACCACCGTATCCGGATTCAGCGAGATGCTGCTGATTCCTTGATCCATCAGCCACTCGGCCAGATCGGCATGGTCCGAAGGCCCCTGTCCGCAGATGCCGATATATTTGCCGTGCTTGCGACAGGCGGCGATGGCCATGGCCAGCAGGATCTTGACCGACGGGTCGCGTTCATCGAAAAGCGAGGCAACCAGGCCAGAATCGCGATCCAGGCCGAGCGTTAGCTGAGTCAGGTCATTTGAGCCGATCGACATGCCGTCGAAGTGCTTGAGAAATTCGTCCGCGAGCAGCGCGTTGGACGGTATTTCGCACATCATGATCAGCTTCAGGCCATTCTCGCCGCGCTTCAGGCCATGCTCGGCCAAAAGCGCTTCGACCGCAGCCCCTTCGCTAACGGTGCGCACAAATGGCACCATTAACTCGACGTTGGTCAATCCCATATCCTCCCGTACCTTCTTCATGGCGCGACATTCCATCTCGAAACAATCGCGGAAGTTTTGCGCGAGGTAACGCGATGCACCACGGAAGCCGAGCATGGGGTTTTCTTCGTCGGGCTCGTAGACGTCGCCGCCGAGTAGTTTGCGGTACTCGTTTGACTTGAAGTCGGAGAGGCGAACGATCACCGGCCGTGGCCAGAAAGCCGCAGCAATAGTCGATACGCCTTCGACCAGTTTCTCGACGAAGAAGTCCTTCGGGCTGGCGTAGCCACGGGCGCGGCGTTCGATTTCCTCACGTCGCGAAGCCGGTAGGCGATCGATATCGAGTATCGCCTTCGGGTGAATGCCGATCACATTATTGATAATGAATTCGACGCGGGCCAGACCAACACCGGCATTCGGTAGTTGAGAAAACTCAAAGGCCAGTTCCGGATTGCCGACGTTCATCATGATCTTGACTGGGATCTCCGGCATTGCCGTGATCTCGCGCGAAGTGACTTCGAAATCGAGCTTGCCGCGATAAATATGGCCGGTATCGCCCTCGGCGCACGAGGCGGTAACAATCTCGTCTTCGACCAGTGCTTCCGTCGCATCACCGCAACCGACGATGGCCGGGATTCCGAGTTCGCGCGCGATGATTGCCGCGTGACAGGTACGGCCGCCACGATTGGTGATGATCGCCGAGGCGCGCTTCATCACAGGTTCCCAGTTTGGATCGGTCATGTCGGCAACCAGCACATCGCCCGCCTTGACCTTGTCCATTTCCTTCGGGTCATGCACGATGCGCACGGGGCCGACACCGATCTTCTGGCCAATGGCACGGCCGGACGCCAGAACCTTGGAGAAGGAGTTAAGCTTGAACTTCTGCAGACGCTCATGCCCTTCCTGCGACTTCACGGTTTCCGGACGGGCCTGCAAGACGTAAAGTTTGCCGTCGCGGCCATCTTTACCCCATTCAATGTCCATCGGGCGACCGTAGTGCTGCTCGATGATCACGGCGTAGCGTGCGAGCTCCTGCACTTCCTTGTCGTTGAGCGAAAAACGCTGGCGGTCGGCCTCGTCAACATTGACGGTGACCACCGATTTGCCGGCGGTTTTCTCGCCCGAGAAAATCATCTTGATCAGTTTTGAACCGAGGTTGCGACGGATCACTGCATGCTTGCCGGCGGCCAGGATTGGCTTATGCACGTAGAACTCGTCGGGGTTGACGGCGCCCTGCACTACCGTCTCGCCGAGACCGTACGATGAAGTGACAAATACCGCGTCGCGGAAACCGGATTCGGTATCGAGCGTAAACATCACGCCGGCCGCGCCGGTATCGGAGCGCACCATGCGTTGAATGCCGGCCGACAGTGCGACGTCGGCGTGGATGAAGCCCTTATGCACGCGGTAGGAGATGGCACGATCGTTGTAGAGCGAGGCGAACACTTCCTTGATGGCGTGCAGGATGTTGTCGAGGCCGTGGATGTTGAGGAAGGTTTCCTGCTGGCCGGCGAAGGAGGCGTCAGGCAAGTCTTCGGCGGTAGCCGAGGAACGTACGGCGAACGACATGTCGACGGTGGATTCGGCGACCAGACGCTGGTACTGCGTGGAAATTTCGACGGTCAGCGCGGTCGGGAACGGCGTCTCCATGATCCATTCTCGGATCTGCTGGCCGCAGGCGGCGAGCGCATTTACGTCATCGACATCCAGCGCGTCGAGGGCGGCATTGATCCTGTCGTCCAGACCGCTTTGCGCCAGAAAATCGCGATAGGCCGCAGCCGTCGTGGCAAAACCGCCCGGGACACGTACGCCGGAATCAGCCAGCTGGCTGATCATTTCACCGAGCGACGAATTCTTGCCGCCGACCTGGTCGACGTCGGTCATGCGTAGTTTTTCAAGGGGTATGACGAGGGGGTCCATATGGATTCCTTTCAGTGGTCAAATCAAGACGAGAAGGGTTCGGAAAAATCGGTATGCAGACGGCGGGCGGCGCTCTCGCGTCGTGCCGCGGAACGCAGCGTCTGAGCCAGGGTCTCGCGGACAAAATCGATGTGCGTTTCCGCCGCGGCGCGTGCCGCCGCCGGTTTGTGTTCGCAGATCGCGACATGAATAGCGGCATGCTGGCTTCGCAATAACGAACTCGCGGCCGGGATGTCTTTCAGCTCGCCAAGGTTGAGGCGGATATTGTCTTGCGCCAGGCGGAGCAAAGCGGCAGAAAGATGACCGACCAATACGTTGTGGGTGGCCTCGCCAATCGCCTGGTGGAAAGCGATGTCTGCGCCCGAACGGCGGTCGAGATCGTCGCCGTCAAAGGCTTGGTTCATGGTCTCGAAGGCTTGCGTCAGGCGTGTTAGATCAGCCTCGGTTGCCCTTTCGGCGGCCCATTCGGCAGCCTGGCCCTCGAGCATACGGCGAAATTCGAGGAGGTCTTCGCGCAGGTTCGGGTGCGCGCCCATCAGGGCCTGCCAGGGATCGAAGAAGGTCGATTCCAGTCGGTCGGTGATGTAGGTGCCGCCTCCTTGGCGGGTCTGTACCATTCCTTTGGAAGCCAACTTCTGGATGGCTTCGCGCAGCGAGGGGCGCGATACACCAAGATCAGCCGCCAGTTCGCGCTCGGGCGGCAGCCGGTCGCCCGGCTTCAGCGAGCCCTCTAGGATGCGGCGTTCCAGGGACGCGGCAACGGCGTCGGAGATGCGCGGCAGCTGCAGCTTGTTTGGTGGGGTGGACAAAGTCGCGGCTCGATTGGTAAGACCACGTAATTCTAAAGAGCAATCAGGCAAACTGCAAGCCAAAATAAACTTCTTGTTCATTGACGGAAGGCTTGCTGTGTCGTACATTTAACAAAAAGTACTTCTGGTCGGACCACTTAGCCAAATGAACGAACATGCCGCAAGACTCCCGATATGACTCGCGCCCTACCGACGTCTATTTCTTCGCCACCTGTCTCGTCGACCTGTTCTGCCCCGAAGCGGGAATGGCTGCGATCGCGTTGCTCGAACGCGAGGGCATTACGGTACACTTCCCGGAAGACCAGACCTGCTGCGGCCAGCCTGCCTACACCAGCGGCTACGCCGACGACGCGCGCGCCGTGGCGCAAACGCAGATGAAGCTCTTTCCGAACGCCTGGCCTGTCGTCGTTCCCTCCGGCTCGTGTGCGGGCATGATGCGTCACCACTACCCCAAGCTTTTCGCCGAGGATCCGCCGCTCAAAGCAAAAGCCGAGGCGCTTGCCGAACGCATCTTCGAACTCTCTGAATTCCTGCTCAAGGTCCTCAAGGTGCAATGGAAGGACTACGGTCAGCCAACGACGGTCGCCTTGCACACTTCCTGTTCCGCCCGTCGCGAAATGGGCACGCACGAACATGCGCGCGCCCTCCTCGCCCAGTTGCCCGGTGTCCATCTGGTCACCCCGTCACACGCATCCGAGTGCTGCGGCTTCGGCGGCACTTTCTCGCTCAAACATCCGTCGATTTCGTCGGCCATGGCCAGCGACAAGGTCGATGCGCTCAAGGAAACCGGCGCCGAAACCTTCATCTCAGCCGACTGCGGCTGTCTGTTGAACATCAACCACACGTTGCAGAAACGGCGGGATGCCTTGCAGGGAAAACACCTGGCGAGTTTTCTCCTCGAACGTATCGACGGCGAGGAAAAGGCATGAGCGCCCGCGACCGCATCCTCGGTCGCCTGCGCGGCTCGGCGCCCGCCGTGGCACCGAGCTTGCCCGACGCGCACGCGCTCTACGCCGCGAGACGCACCGACGCCAGCCGTGCCGAACGGATTGCCAGCTTCTGCCTGCAGATGACTTTCTGGCGCGGCGGGGTCATGCGCGTCACGACGGATAGCTGGACCGCCAGACTGCGCGAGCTGTGCGCTGCGAAGGGCATTGGTTCGCTGCTCTATGGCGCACATGGCGTGCATGGGGCAGCCCTCGCCGCGGCCGGCATTCACAGCCTGACGCCTTATGATCGCCCGGTGGACGAGTGGAAGCAGGAGCTCTTTGAAAACACCGACGCGGGTTTCACCTCGGCGTGCGGGGCGATCGCCGAGACCGGTACGCTGATTGTCTGGCCGGACGTCGAAGAGCCGCGCCTGATCTCGCTGGTGCCGCCGATCCACATCGCCCTGGTCGACGCCGGCAACATCCACGACATGCTGTTCGCCGCGATGATCAACGACAGTTGGTCGGGTAGATTGCCGACTAACGCATTGTTGATCTCCGGCCCGTCGAAGACCGCCGATATCCAGCAGACGCTGGCCTACGGCGCGCATGGGCCGAAGGAGCTGATCGTCTTGCTGCTCGTTAACGAGGAGGAACTGTGATATCCGAGAACCACGTCCAACACGCGATGCAGTTCGTCCCCGCCTCGGCATTCAAGCAGTGCTCGGCTGACGCCATCGGTGACGCGCATCTTCGCAGGAGTTTTCGCGGAGCGATGGATTTCCTGATGGACAAGCGCGCCGCCCAGTTTCCGGATGACGCGACCCTGCAGCGCCAGCGCGACGTCGCCGAAAAAATCCGCCAGTACAGCCTGGCCAAATTGCCCGAGCTGCTCGAACAGCTCGAGCGCAAGCTCACCGCCAACGGCGTCCAGGTGCACTGGGCGGAGAACGCCGAGGAAGCCAACGCCATCATCGTCGGCATCGCCCAAAAGCATTCGGCAAAGCTGATGGTCAAGGGCAAGTCGATGGTCAGCGAGGAGACCGAACTCAACCGCGCCATGGCAGCGGCGGGCATAGACGCCCTGGAGAGCGACATGGGCGAATACATCGTCCAGCTCGACGGCGAAAAACCCTCGCACATCATTATGCCGGCCATCCATAAGACCAAGCAGCAGATTGCCCGTCTGTTCGCCGAGCAGGTGCCGGGCGCGAGCTATACGGAATCGGTCGATGAGCTGATCAGTATTGGCCGCGCCGTGCTGCGCGGGAAATTCATGAGCGCCCAGATCGGCCTCTCCGGCGTGAATTTCGCGGTCGCCGAAACCGGCACCCTTTGCCTCGTTGAAAACGAAGGCAACGGCCGCATGTGCACCACCGCGCCGGACGTCCATATCGCCATTACCGGCATCGAAAAAGTCGTCGAGAAGCTCGAGCACATACCGCCGCTCTACGCCCTGCTGACGCGCTCGGCCACTGGCCAGGCGATCACCACCTACTTCAACATGATCAGCGGCCCGCGCAAGGCGGGTGAAAAGGATGGCCCGAAAGAAGTCCATCTGGTGCTGCTCGACAACGGCCGCACGCAGGCCTACGCCGACGAGCAGATGCGCGCCACGTTGCAGTGCATTCGCTGCGGCGCGTGCATGAATCACTGCCCGGTCTATACGCGCATTGGCGGTCACGCCTACGGCACCACCTACCCCGGTCCGATCGGAGAAATCATTTCGCCGCACCTGATGGGGCTCGACCCGACGCACGCGCTGCCGACTGCTTCCAGTTTGTGTGGTGCCTGCGCTGAAGTCTGTCCAGTAAAGATCCCGATTCCCGACCTGCTGATTCGTCTGCGCGGTGAGGCAACGCACGACGCGCGTTCCGGCCACGCGCCGCTGGTCGGCCAGGGGGCCGCGAAAAGCGTCTTGATGGATGTCGTGTGGGCCGGCTGGGCCGCACTCTACCGCCGGCCCGTGCTCTATCGCGGCTTCGTCTGGCTGGCCACGCGTTTCCGCTGCCTGACGCCACCGACGCAGTCGGGTTGGACAGTCAGCCGCACGCCGCTAAAGCCCGCGAGACGCAGTTTGCGCGAACGGCTGACCGAACGCCGGCGCAATCGCCCATAATCGCCTCTTGCCAAGACCCAACCGGACCGCAGGACTTTCCCATGACCGCCTCCTCTGCCTTCCCCGCCTCTGCCGCCGATGCCAACGCTGACAAGGACCTCCCGCTGCGTGATGACACCCGTCTGCTCGGCCGTTTGCTCGGCGATACCGTACGCGAACAGGAGGGTGAGGTGGTCTTCGCCGTCGTCGAACGCATCCGTCAGACCTCGGTTCGCTTCGATCGCGAACTCGACCCGGCGGCGCGCGCCGAGCTTGAAAGCATCCTCAACGAGTTACCTCGCGACACGATGATCTCGGTCGTTCGCGCCTTCAGCTACTTCCTGCACCTGGCCAATATCGCCGAGGATCAGCATCACATCCGCCGTCGGCGCGCGCACGACCTGATGGGTTCGGCGCCGCGCGAAGGCAGCCTGCCGCGCGCGCTCGACCGCGTCCAGGAAGCCGGTGTACCGGTCGAGAAGATCCGCGAGTTCTTCGACGTCGCTCTCGTCTCGCCGGTGCTCACCGCCCATCCGACCGAGGTTTCCCGCAAGAGCATCCTGCAGTGCCAGCACGAGATTGCCGGCCTGCTCGACCAGCGCGACCGCATGCGACTGACGGCCGAAGAACAGGAGGAAAACGACCTCACCTTGCGTCGTTCGGTACTGACGCTGTGGCGTACGCGCATGCTGCGTCCGAGCCGTTTAGCCGTGGTCGACGAGATCAAGAACGGCATCAGCTACTACGACAACACTTTCTTCGCCGAGCTGCCGCGTTTCTACGGCCAGCTTCAAGACCTGCTGGCCAAGCGCTTCCCCGGTGAAGACTGGCAGCTACCGGTCTTCTTCCAGGTCGGCAGTTGGATTGGTGGCGACCGTGACGGCAACCCCTTCGTCACGGCCGATATCCTAAAAACCGCACTGCGCCTGCAATCGACCGCCGTACTTGATTTCTATCTGGGCGAACTGCATGCGCTGGGCGCCGAATTGCCGCTCTCGCATCTGCTGCTCAAGGTTTCACCGGCCCTCGAAGCGCTCGCCGACCATTCACCAGACCATTCCCCGCATCGCTCGGACGAACCCTATCGGCGAGCACTAACCGGTATCTACGCCCGCCTGGCCGCCACCGCCAAAGCGCTGGACCAGCACGACGCGCTGCGCCACGCGGTCGGCGAAGCGCAGCCCTACGCCACCGCCGCTGAATTGCACGCCGACCTCGACATCCTCGCCGAATCGCTGGAACAACATGGTGCCGGGCTGATCGCTGGTGGCCGTCTGCGCCGCCTGGTCCGCGCCGTACAAATCTTCGGCTTCCATCTGGCACCGGTCGATCTGCGCCAGAACGCCGACGTGCACGAGCGCACCATCGCCGAACTGCTCACCCACGCCGGACGTCTCGCGGCGCCAGCGGCCTACGCAGCGCTCGATGAAAACGCCCGCATTTCCCTACTTTCCGAGGAGATTGCCTGTCCGCGCCCGCTCTACTCGCCCTATGCCGAGTACTCCGAGGAGACGCAGGGCGAACTGGCGATCTTCTTTGCTGCGCGCGAATTGCGCACCCGCTACGGTACAGCGGCGCTGCCCAACGTCATCATCTCGAAGACCGACGGTGCTTCCGACCTGCTCGAAGTCGCCCTGCTGCTAAAAGAGGCCGGACTGCTGACGCCCGCAGCGTGGGGAAACGCACCGGATCTAGCGCTCAACATCATTCCGCTGTTCGAAACGATCGACGACCTGCGCAACAGCGCTGGCGTCATGCAACGCCTCTTCGCCTTGCCCGCCTACCGCGCGCTGGTCGCGTCGCGCGCCAACGAGCACGAAGTCATGCTCGGCTATTCGGACAGCAACAAAGATGGCGGCTTTCTTACTTCCGGCTGGGAATTGTACAAGGCTGAGGTTGAGCTGGCGCGAGTGTTTGCCGAGGCCGGCGTCCGCCTGCGCCTGTTCCACGGACGCGGCGGCTCGGTTGGCCGCGGTGGCGGCCCGAGCTACCAGGCGATTCTCGCGCAGCCGGCGGGTGCTGTCTCTGGTCAGATCCGCATCACCGAGCAAGGTGAAGTCATTTCATCGAAGTATTCGAGCCCGGAAGTCGGCCGACGCAATCTCGAAATTCTCGCGGCAGCGACGCTCGAAGCGACACTGCTCGACCTTGAGCACGAAACCGAGCCGGAGGCCTACCGCGGCGTACTTGAACGCCTATCGGAACTGGCCTTCCAGGCCTATCGCGGACTGGTCTACGAGACCGAAGGCTTCAATCGCTACTTCCGCGAATCGACGCCGATCTCGGAAATCGGCGGCCTCAATATCGGTAGCCGCCCGGCGTCGCGCAAGGCGTCCGAGCAGATCGAGGATCTTCGCGCCATTCCCTGGGTCTTCAGCTGGGCGCAGTGCCGCCTGATGCTGCCTGGCTGGTACGGCTTCGGCTCGGCCGTCGAAAACTGGCTGCAGGAAAACCCGGACGGCCTGGAAACGCTGCGCCAGATGTTCCAGCGCTGGCCTTTTTTCCGCTCCCTGCTCTCCAACATGGACATGGTGCTGGCCAAGGCGGACATCGCCATTGCCTCGCGCTATGCCGAACTGGTCAGCGACCTGACGCTACGCGAGACGGTGTTCGGCCGTATCCGCGGCGAATTCGAGCGCACGCGCCGCTATCTGCTGGCGATCGAGCAACAGGACGAACTGCTCGCCGACAATCCGCTGCTCAGCCGCTCGATCCGTAATCGCTTCCCCTACATGGATCCGCTCAATCACCTGCAAGTCGAACTGTTGCGTCGCCACCGTGCGGGAGATGACGACGAGCGGGTACGCCGCGGCATCCATTTGTCGATCAACGGCGTCGCGGCGGGCCTGCGCAACAGCGGTTGAGAATACGTCAGCTGTTAAGATACGATCTTTATTCGTCGCGAACCGAATGATGGAACCCAATGCCGTACGCACCGTTTTTTTTGTCTCCGATGGTACCGGAATCACCTCCGAGGCTCTCGGACACAGCCTGCTCACCCAGTTCGAGGGGCTCCGGCTGCGTCAGGTGCGCATGCCTTTCGTCAATTCCGTGGACATGGCGCGTCAGTGCCTTGCCCGCATTTCGCAGGCGGCTCGCGACGATGGCGTACGGCCGATCATCTTCACGACGCTGGTCGAGCATGATCTGAACGCCATCCTCCGGCAGGCCGATGCACTTTGCCTGTCTTTTTTTGAGACCTTCATCGAACCGCTGGAAGTCGAGTTCGGCTTGCGGTCGACGCACGCCATTGGCCGTTCGCACAGCTCGACGGACAGTAATTCGTACAAGGATCGCATCGAGGCGATCAACTATGCACTTGCCCACGATGACGGAATCACCAGTCGGGGACTCGAAGAGGCGGATGTCATACTGGTGGGGGTGTCGCGCTGCGGCAAGACGCCGACCAGTCTCTATCTGGCCATGCAGTTTGGCCTGAAGGCGGCCAATTACCCGTTGATTCCCGAGGATTTCGAGCGCCGCGCACTGCCCGTCGGGCTGGAACCGCACCGTGCCAAACTTTTCGGTTTGACCATCCAGCCTGAGCGCCTGCAGGTGATTCGCACCGAGCGGCGGCCGAACAGTCGCTACGCGGCGCTGGAAAATTGCCGACACGAAATCGCCGAAGCGGAAAAGCTGATGCGCAAGGAAGGCATCCGCTGGCTCGACTCTTCGACCAAGTCGATCGAGGAAATCTCGACGACGATCCTGCAGGAAATCCAGCTAGAGCGAAACAGTTACTGACGCTGGCGGACCGTCTCGAACAGGCAGATGGCGGCGGCGGCGGCGACGTTGAGCGATTCGGTTGCTCCCAGCATCGGAATGTGCACCTGCAAACGGGTGGCCGCAACCGTTTCTGGGCGCACCCCTTGCCCTTCGCTACCAAAAACCCAGGCCAGCGGTGCTTGTAGTCTGGCCGAATAGAGTGAGGCGGTGGCCCCGAGTACGGTCACTACCCCTTGCCCACGATAACCACCAAGGAAAGCCGGCAGATCGCAGGACTCGTGAATGTCCAGAAGAAAATGTGCGCCCATCGCGGCACGCAGGGTTTTCGGCGACCAGACCTGGGCACAATCGGCTGATAACAGAATCTGCCGGAAGCCGGCTGCCGCCGCGCTACGCAGAATCGATCCGACGTTACCGGGGTCCTGTACGCCGTCGAGCAAAACGGCATCGATTTCCTGATTCAAACCGTGCGCCGGCCGTGGCTGCGCGACAATAGCCATGATGCCACTCGGCGTATCGACAGCGGCCAACTCGGCGAACAGCGCATCGGAAAGCAAGGTCTGCGAGCCTTGGGCGCCGTGCAAATAATCGGCGATTTCGCGACGGGTACTGCCGCTTTCGCTGACCAGCACTTCTTCCGGTCGGCCAAAATGCTGGCTGTAAGTTTCGATCAGATGCATGCCGTCGAGCAGGGTCCGGCCGCTTTTGCGCCGCTCGCGCCCGCTCTGACAGAGCTTTCTTAGCGCCTTGAAATGTGGATTGTCGCGCGAGGCGATACGCCTCATGGTAGCAGGAGCTTGGCGACCGGCGCGTAGCTGCGCCTATGCACCGGACTGACGCCGTGTTCGCTTAACGCCTTGAGGTGTGCAGCCGTCGGGTAGCCCATGTGCCGATCGAAGCCGTATTGGGGATAGATGGCATGCAGATCCTGCATGCCGGCATCCCGCACCGTCTTGGCTAGGATGGACGCGGCGGCGATTGAGGCCACCTTGCCGTCACCGCCGATAATCGCCTCCGCCGGGCATGGCAGTTGAGGGCATTTGTTGCCGTCGATTAGCGCGTGACTCGGTGTGATGCCGAGCGCTTCGACGGCGCGTCGCATGGCTAGCAAGCTGGCCTGCAGGATGTTGATGCGGTCGATCTCTTCGACACTGGCTTCCGCCACCGCCCAAGCCAGCGCCTTGGCGCGGATTTCGACGGCTAGCGCTTCGCGGCGCTTGGCAGAAAGCTTCTTGGAGTCATTTAGTCCGGCAATGGGCTTGGCCGGATCGAGAATCACCGCGGCCGCGACGACCGGTCCGGCCAGTGGTCCGCGCCCCGCCTCATCGACGCCGCAAGCAAGTCCTTCAGGCAGCAGCAGCGAAAGCATTCTTGCGTGCTGCAGGCGGCAGACAGTCGAGAATCGCTGAAGCCGCCTTCTCCGCCGTGTTCTGCTTCAGTTGTAGGTGAATCTCGCGAAAAACTTCGCGGACGCGTTCGCTGGTGACTTGGTCGGCGTAAATATTAAGCAGCGCCTGCGCGAGATTTTCGGGGGTCGCATCGTCCTGAACGAACTCGGGCACCACGAATCTTCCGGCCAGGATGTTGGGTAGGCCGACGTAGGGCAGATAGCCCATATGTTTCATCAACCGGTAGGAGAGCGGCGCCAATTTGTAAGCGATGGCCATCGGCCGTTTGAGCAGAGCAGCCTCAAGTGTCGCTGTGCCGCTCGCCACGAGGACGGCGTCGGAGGCCATCATGGCTTCGTGCGCGTGACCAAACAGCAGGCGGATGGGCAGTTCCCGCGCATTGCAGCGATACAGCGCCGTTTCGAACATTAAGCGCGTTTCGCGCGTGGCCAGCGGGACGAGGAAGAGTGCATCCGGCAACTCTTGATGAATGCCGCGTGCCGTCTCGATAAAGGTATCGGCCATGTATTGCAGTTCGGACTGCCGGCTTCCCGGCAGGAGCGCAAAAATGGGTTGTACGGGCGACAGTTCGAGCAATTCTCTCGCTGCGCAGCGACCGTCTTCGAGCGGCAGCATATCGGCCAGCGGATGACCGACATAGCTGACCGGAATTCCCTGCTGTTCATAAAGCCGCGGCTCGAAGGGGAACAGCGCCAGGATACGGGAGACGGCCGCGCCAATCTTGTGGATGCGCTTGCCGCGCCAGGCCCAGATCGAGGGACTGACATAATGAACCGTCGCGATGCCGCGCTGCTTGAGGTTTTTTTCCAGGGCCAGATTGAAATCCGGCGCATCGATGCCGATAAAGATATCCGGCGGATCGGCGAGCAAGCGGCGTTTGAGGTGTTTGCGTATTCCGGAAATTTCACGGTAGTGCTTGAGCGCCTCGACATAGCCGAGTACGGCGAGTTTCTCTAGCGGATACCAGGCATCGAAGCCTTGAGCGGCCATCTTTGGACCGCCGATGCCGTAAAATACGGCGCCCGGCGTCTTTGCCTTGATCGCCTCGATCAAATGGCTGGCGAGAAGATCGCCAGAGGCTTCCCCCGCCACCATGGCGATACGAACGACGCCTACGGTCATCGGATGATGCCGCGCTTGGACACAGCCAAGAAATCGAGGATCGGCTGGATTTCAGGATGCGTTTTGACGTCTTCCGCCAACTTGGTGCGCGCTTCTTCAAGCATCAGGCCCGACTTGTAAAGTGTGCGGTAGGCGCGTTTTAGGGTCATCAGTGCATCAGCCGAGAAACCGCGACGTTTTAGGCCCTCGGCGTTGATGCCAAAGGGGCTGGCCGTATTGCCAGCGGCCATGACGAAGGGTGGGATATCCTGCAGCACCACGGTCCCGACAGCCGTCATGCAGTGCGCGCCGACGCGGCAAAACTGATGTACGCCGGTATACCCACCGAGAATCGCCCAGTCATCAACGTGGACGTGGCCAGCGAGTTGCGCGTTGTTAGCGAAAGTAGTCCGGTTGCCAACCTGGCAGTCGTGCGCAATGTGCACGTAAGCCATGATCCAGTTGTCATCGCCAAGCCGCGTTGCGCCAGAATCCTGCGCTGTGCCGAGATTCAATGTGCAAAACTCGCGGATGGTATTGCGGTTGCCGATTTCGAGACGTGTCGGCTCGCCAGCGTACTTCTTGTCCTGTGGCACTTCGCCGATCGAGCTGAACTGGAAGATGGCGTTGTCGCTACCAATACGGGTATGGCCAGAGATCACCACATGCGGTCCGACCTTGGTATTGTCGCCGATCTCGACGTGTTCGCCGATGATCGAGTACGGCCCGATAGCGACATTCGCACCGAGTTTGGCCCCGGGATGGATAATTGCGCTGGGATGAATCATGTTGCTGCTCAGGCGACGTCGCGCTGCGCGCACATCAGCTCGGCCTCAGCCACGATTTCTCCGTCGACTCGCGCTTCAGCCTTGTATTTCCAGATGCCGCGCATATGACGTTTCACTTCAACGTGCAGGTGCAGTTGGTCGCCGGCGGTCACTGGTTTCTTGAAGCGGGCACCATCGATACCGACGAAGTAGAAGACGGAACTATCGTCCGGCTTGGAGCCCATCGTCTTGAACGAAAGGATCCCGGCGGCCTGCGCCAGCGCCTCCATGATCAGCACGCCGGGCATTACCGGGTGGTGCGGGAAGTGCCCGGCAAAAAACGGCTCGTTGATGCTCACGTTCTTGTACGCATGGATTGTCTTGCCTGGATTGCATTCGACAACGCGGTCGACCAGCAAGAACGGAAAGCGGTGCGGCAAGTGCTCGAGTATTTCGTGAATATCCATTGCGCTCAATGCATTGACTCCATTAGTTCAAGTTTTTTCTCAAGTTCAGCAACCCGCTCGGCAAGCGTCGACAATCGCTTTATCTGGGCTGCGTTGTGCAGCCAGGCGTCGTGCGGTTCAAGCGGAAAAATGCTGGTGTACTGCCCCGGCTTGCGCAAGTTCTTGGTGACCATCGAACCGGCGGAAACATGCACATCGTCGGCAAGTTCCAGGTGGCCGATGATCATTCCCGCGCCCCCCACCGTGCACCGTCGGCCAATTTTCGTGCTGCCCGCGATACCAACGCAGCCCGCCATGGCTGCGTGCTCGCCAATCACCACGTTGTGCGCAATCTGGATCTGATTGTCGAGTTTGACGCCATCTCCAATGATGGTGTCGTCAAGCGCGCCGCGGTCGATCGACGTGTTGGCACCGACTTCGACATCGTCGCCGATCACCACACGCCCGATCTGCGGAATCTTGACCCAGCAGTCGCCGTCCTTGGCAAAGCCGAAGCCGTCACCGCCGATCACCGCTCCGGCCTGGATCACCGCCCGTTTGCCGACCACGCAGTCACGATAGATAACGACATTCGGGTAAAGTAGCGAATCGTCGCCAAGCGTGACACCGTCGCCAATGACGCAGCCGGGATAGATGGTAACGTTCTCACCAATGCAGGCTCCCTCGCCAACGACCACGTTTTCCCCGATGCTGGCCGATGCGGGAATCGTGCAATGGACCACCGCCGTCGAATGAATGCCGAGCGGTCGTTGCGGCGCGGGATTGAGCAACGCCACAACGCGGGCGTAGTATGCGTAGGAATTCGGATGAACGATGCGCGGCAGTGAAGTTTCAGCGGCAAACTGGGGCGGCACGATCACCGCCGACGCCCGCGTTGCCAGCAACTGTTGCCGGAATTTTGAACTGGTAAGAAAGGCAATTTGCCCCGCGCCGGCCGAAGCCAGCGAACCGACCTGCGACACCACGACCGAAGCGTCGCCCTCCAACATTCCCCCAAGACGAGCGACGATTTCGTCTAGCCGCAGACCTCCACGCACATGGACCTCGTGACTTACTTTGCGTCCTTGGCTTCAGACAAAGCCTTGATGACCTTTTCAGTCACGTCAAGCTTTGGGCTGACCCAGACAACATCTTGCAGAATTAGATCGTATTTTTCAGTTTCGGCCAGCAACTTGATAGCCTTGTTGGCCTTTTCGATGATTGCGGCGTTCTCTTCGTTCTGACGCAGGTTCAGATCTTCACGGAATTCGCGTTGCTTGCGCTGAAACTCGCGCGACATTTCGCTGAGATCCTTTTCCTTCGCACGACGCTCGGATTCGGCCATCGTGACGGCGTTCTTCTCCAGGGCTTCTTGTATGCCCTGCAGCTGTTTGGCCATGCGCTGCAGATCCTGATCGCGCTTGGAGAACTCCTGTTCAATCTTCTTCGCCGCCTTAACGGCCGCGGGGGCGTCACGGAAAATGCGCTGGGTATTGACGTAACCGATTTTGAGTTCCACCGCCGACGCATACGACACCGGCAGCGAAGCGATCAACGCAACCAGCAACGTGGCAATTTTTTTGTTCAAGCTATCTCTCCTGGGTTAAAAGGTCGATCCCATCTGGAACTGGAATCGTTGGATTTTATCACCATCCTTTTGATTAAACGGTTGGGCGATGCTGAATTTCAGGGGGCCAAAAGGCGAAACCCACACTGCCGCGACACCGGCGGAGGCGCGCATATCGCTCGCGGACATCTTTTCCCCCTTACCCCAAACCTGACCCGCATCGAAGAAGGTGCCAATGCGCACCGACTTATCCATGCCGAAGCCCGGCATCGGGAAAAGCACTTCCGCATTGAAAACCGCTCGCCTGTTGCCACCGGTACGTTGGTCAGGATAAACCGTATCTTTGGGCCCGAGACTGGCCGTGTCGTAACCTCTGACCGAACCAACACCGCCGGCATAGAAGTTCTTATAGAACGGGAGATCCTGATTGCCGTAACCGTTGGCATACCCCAACTCGCCGTTAAGCATCAAGGTCAGTTCCTTGGTTATCGGAAAATAGTGTTGATGCTGGAAGGTGGTCCGGTAGTAATGCAGGCCCCCCGGAAGAGCCACTTCGAGACCGGCTCGACTTGCGAAGCCCATCGTCGGATTCAAGACACTGTCTTTCGTATCCGCGCCCCAGCCCAAAGTCGCGGGCAAGGTGATATTGCTACATGTCAGCGAACCTTGACCACAGAACTTGTTATTGAAATTGATGTATTGCTGCGGGCTGTAGATCGGATCGATTGTCACCGATGTGCTATCAACCCCTAGTCCTGCGGACAGGCTTTCTTTTTCGGAAATCGGGTAGCCAAACCGGATCCCGCCGCCGGTCGACTTGGTTTGATACGTATAGCTCAGGGAGGTCGGGTTCAGTGTGCGGTGATAAATATCGAAACCTTGACTAATCCCGTCTACTGTGAAGTAAGGATTTGTATAGGAGATGCCGACGGTCCGGTTGATCTTGCCAGTATTCACCTGCAAAGAGACGAACTTCCCACTGCCGAACAGGTTCGCCTGCGAGATTGAGCCAGATAGGATCACTTTCTCGGCGCTGGAAAACCCGGCACCCAGAGAAATTGTCCCTGTCGATTTTTCGGTGACGTTGACATTGACGTCAACCTGATCCGTTGTTCCCGGCACGGGCGGGGTTTCGACAGTGACCTCTCCAAAGTAATTGGTTTTGTCGATCCGTTGGCGGGATAACTTGACACGATCGGCGTCATACCAAGCCCCTTCCATCTGCCGCATTTCTTGCCGGATCACTTCGTCACGCGTCTTTGAGTTGCCGGTCACATTGATCCGGCGTACGTAAGCGCGCTTACCCGGGTCGACAAAAATAGTGAACGCCACTTGACGTTTTTCCTTGTCGACTTCCGGCGCCGCGTTGACGTTGGCGAACGCATAACCCTGCGTGCCCAATTTGTCGCTGATTGCTTTCGTGCTTTCGTTCAGCTTTTCTCGGGAAAAGACGTCCCCCGGCTTGATCGTGACCAACTTCTTGAATTCTTCTTCGGGCAACAACAAATCACCGGCGAGTTTGATCGACGAAACTACGTAGCGCTCGCCTTCGCTCACGCTGATTGTGATGTAGATGTCCTTCTTGTCCGGACTGATTGACACTTGGGTTGATTCAACATTGAACTCCAAGTAGCCTCGGTTCAGATAGTAGGAACGCAGCGACTCAAGGTCGGCGGCCAACTTCTGCTTGGAGTATTGGTCGTTCTTCGTATACCAACTGATCCAGTTCGGCGTGCGCAACTGAAACAGAGCCAAAAGATCCTTCTCGCTGATTGCCTGTGTGCCGACGAGGTTGATCTGCTTGATCTTGGCCGCCTCGCCCTCATCAATGTTGAAATTGATGGATACACGATTGCGTTCCAGTGGTGTAATCGTCGTGGTAACCGTTACTCCATACTTTCCACGCGACAGGTACTGGCGTTTCAGTTCCTGTTCGGCCTTATCGAGCGTGGCACGGTCGAAGGTACGGGATTCAGCGATCCCGATATCTTTCAGTCCCTTTTTGAGCTGATCCTTATCGAATTCCTTCAGACCGACAAAATCAATTTGAGCAATGGCCGGGCGCTCTTCCAATGCAACAATCAACACCCCCGCATCGATCTCAATGCGAACATCCTTGAAAAATCCGGTCGCGAATAGCGCCTTGATCGCTTGCGCCGCTTTTTCGTCAGTCATCGTATCGCCGACTTTAACCGGAAGATAGCTGAACACCGTCCCGGCTTCGGTACGCTGAATGCCTTCGACACGAATATCCTTGACGGTAAACGGGTCGAAAGCGGAGGCGCTGGATGCAAAAAGCGCGGCGATCAGACCTGCGAGCAGGTTCTTTTTCATAAGGTCAGCTGGAAAGCAATCGATTAATATCATTGAAGAAGGCGAACGCCATTAGCATTAACAGGAGCGCCAGCCCGATTTGTTGGCCGATTTCCATCGTTCGCTCGGAAAGCGGCCCGCGTTTGATGATTTCGACGACATAATACAACAAATGCCCCCCATCCAATATTGGGATCGGCAGTAGATTCAGCACGCCCAGGCTGATGCTTACCAAGGCGAGAAACTTCAGATAGTAGTCCAGCCCAAGCCTTGCCGATTGCCCGGCGTAGTCGGCGATGGTCACCGGCCCGCTGAGGTTATGCCAGGACACCTCGCCGCTGATCATTTTACCGATCATGACAAGGCTAAACGCCGATTTATCCCAGGTTTCCGCGACCGCCTTGCGAAGTGCCATCAACGGTCCGTAGCGCACCGTGGTCATCAGTTCGCTACGCGCCGATAGTCCGATTTCGCTGACTGCCGCACCGATCCGGCCGATTTCTCGACCGTGCTCCTCCACGGCGACCGGCGTGATCTTGATTGGAAGACGTTGGCCATCGCGCAGAATTTCAAGATCGAGGGGCTTGTTCGCCGACTGACGAACCGTTTGCACGACATCGGACCAAGTTGTTATGGGCTTTTCGCCAATGGCCACGATTTTGTCGCCAGATCGCAGACCGGCCGCAGTTGCGGCGCTATCTGGGCTGATCTTGGCAAGTACGGGACTGATCATGGGGCGGAAAAATCCGATGCCCAATTTTTCAAGCGCGTCGCCTTCCCAGCCGGATTCACGGGCCGAACTTACATCGAGGCGATGAATAGCAATTTCGTTATGCTCGTTAGTCACCTCAAGGTCGATTGAGTCCTGGCTGACGGCCCGACGGAGCAATACCCAACGCATGTCCTGCCAGGTTTCGACCGCTTCGCCGGCAACCTTTAGTACTCGTTCGCCGTTTGCGATGCCCGCTACGGCGGCCGCGCTCGCCGTGGGCGGCGTACCAAGAATGGGCCTTAGCTCCTCAGTACCGTGCCAGAAAAGTCCCCAGTAAAGGAAAATCGCCAGCAGGAAATTGGCCAAGGGCCCGGCCACAACAATCGCCATTCGCCAAGCAACCGCTTGTCGGTTGAATGCACGGTGCGCATCTTCCGGCGGAACCTCACCTTCGCGCTCGTCGAGCATCTTGACGTAACCACCAAGCGGAAATGCACCAATGGCCCATTCGGTATGATCGCGGCCGAGGCGTTTACTCCACAGGGTCTTCCCAAAACCAATCGAAAAGCGCAGCACTTTCACACCAGCCCAGCGCGCAACGAGATAGTGCCCGAACTCGTGTACGATAACCAAAACGCCTAGAACGAGCGCAAAAGCAGACAGATAGTAGAGGAAGTTACTCATGCCGCGGCCGATTCGGCAAGCGAAGCATCGGCAAGTTGGCGCGCAGCCAGATCGGCAGCAAGGACGTCGGCGAGCGAGTCAATCTTGGTGGCAGGCAGGCCATCCATGACGCTGGCGATTAGTCGTGAAATTGCCGTGAAACCGATTCTTCCCTCCAGGAACGCCTGAACCGCAACTTCGTTGGCTGCATTCAGCGTAGCCGGCATGCTGCCACCGGCCCGCAAGGCCAGGTAGGCGAGCGAAAGGCAAGGAAAGCGCGCGATATCCGGTCGCTCGAAATGGAGAGAGGCAACCTTGAAAAGGTCAAGCGCTTCCACTCCTGATTCGATGCGCTCCGGATAGGCCAATGCATGGGCGATCGGTGTGCGCATGTCGGGATTGCCGAGCTCGGCGATGACTGAACCATCCACATATTGAACAAGTGAATGGATGATGCTCTGCGGATGGATGACGACCTCGATCTTCTCGGCAGGAACGCTAAAGAGCCAGTGAGCTTCAATAACCTCAAGCCCTTTGTTCATCATCGTCGCGGAATCAACTGAAATCTTACGCCCCATCAGCCATTTGGGGTGTGCACAGGCCTGTTCGGGGCTGACGTGTTCTAGAGCGGCGAGCGGGGTGCAACGAAACGGGCCGCCGGATGCGGTGAGCAATAGATTTCGCACGCCGCTGCGTGATAGATCACCTGAGTAATTACTCGGAAGTGATTGAAATATTGCATTATGCTCGCTATCAATCGGTAGCAAAGTGGCGCTGCTTTCACGGACGGCGCGCATAAAAATCGACCCCGCCATGACCAGCACTTCCTTGTTCGCCAGCAGGATCTTCTTGCCAGCCAGGGCTGCGGCCAAGGTCGGTTGCAGACCGGCGGCGCCGACAATTGCCGCCATGACCGAATCGACTTCGGGCAGGCTGGCCATGCGCTCCAGCGCCTCTGGGCCATGCTCGACCTGGGTCGCGCAATTGGCCGCAGTCAGCCGAGCGACAAGCTGCGCGGCCAGCGCAGCATCGCGCACCACGGCATAGCGCGGCTGAAATTCGAGGCATTGCGCGAACAAGCGATCGACTTGAGTGTGCCCGCACAGGGCGATGGCGCGATAACGCCGTGGATGCCGACGAACGACGTCCAGCGTACTAACGCCAATGGAGCCGGTCGATCCAAGAATGGTAAGGTTTTGCAAAGCGATCCCGGCGCAAATCAATGAAGCACAATCAGCCAGAGCATGGCGAGTAGAGGTAAGGTCGAAGTCAAGCTATCAATGCGATCAAGTACACCTCCGTGGCCTGGAAGCACGTTGCTGCTATCTTTCAGCCCCGCCTGGCGCTTGAGTAACGACTCGAACAAGTCGCCTATGATACTGAGCGCGGTCAAAAAAATCAGCACACCGAAGAGCAAAAGAGGGTTTTCGGAAAAGACGGGCGGTAGTCTCTGGGAGAGTATGAATCCATAAGCGAGTACCGCAAGCATCGCCCCGATCGCTCCTTCCCACGTTTTTCCCGGGCTAATATTCGGCGCCAGCTTGTGCTTGCCGAAGGCCCTGCCGGAAAAGTAGGCGGCGATATCGGCCAGCCAGACCCCTCCCATGATCGCTAGCAGCGCTAGCGCACCCGCTTGCCTCAACTGCACGAGCGCTAGCCATGTAGGAAGAATCAGCAGCAAGCCAATGGCCATACCAATGATTGATTTCGGCAGAAGCCAGCGATACCTGATCCACAAAGGGCTCACGAGCAGCCAGAATATCCCTGCCGGTAGATAGAACCAGCGCCCCAAGCGCCAGGCTGCATCGGCACCGCCGATATTGATGCCCAGCGCCGCCGGTTCAAGAATTATGGCCACACCACAAATCACGGCTAGCGTGACGCCCAGGTACACTCGAGGCGAGCCGCTGAGGCGCATCAAGCCTCCCCACTCCCAAGCGGCAAGTCCGGCGACCAGTGTAGCAAACACCGTCCAGCCCAGAGGTGGCAGATAAAGTAGTGCGAAAAGAAAGACACCAAGCAAGGCAAGCGCCGTGACAACCCGTGTCTTAAGCATCGATGTTTGCATCCGGTGATGGCACCGGGTCAGAAGAAATCTCGACGGACAGTGGCTGCTGTGGCTGGACAACCAACTGCTCACTGGTTCGCCCAAAGCGCCGCTCACGCTGCTGATAAGAAGTGATGGCCGCGTCAAACGCCGCGGCACCAAACTCGGGCCACAGCGTATCGGTAAAATAGAACTCAGAATAAGCGAGTTGCCAGAGCAGGAAGTTGCTGACCCGTTCCTCGCCACCTGTGCGGATGAAAAGGTCGGGCTCTGGCGCATAACTCATGGCCAGATATGGAGACAAATCGTCTTCGCCCCACGCGCCTAGCTTGGCGGGTTGCGCAATTGCCATGCGATTGACGGCCTGAACGATGTCCCAGCGCCCGCCATAGTTGGCGGCGATGGTTAGCGTCAGGCGATCATTGGCCGACGTCTTCGTTTCTGAGGCTCGAATCAGCGATTGCAAATGGGGATCGAAGCGTGAGAGATCGCCCACGACCTTAAGTCGGACGCCGTTGCGATGCAACTTGGCGACCTCCTTCTGCAGCGCATGCACGAAAAGCTGCATGAGTAGCGTGACTTCTTCTTCGGGGCGACGCCAGTTTTCGGAGCTGAACGCGAAGAGGGTCAGATATTCGATGCCGCGCTCGAGACATTGCTTGACCGTATCGCGTACCGTCTCGACGCCTTTGTGGTGACCGGCAAAGCGCGGCATGAAGCGCTTCTTCGCCCAGCGTCCGTTGCCGTCCATGATGATAGCTACGTGGCGAGGCACCGCCGCAGCCGGTGGGATGTCCCGCGTGGAACTGGTGAAGATCGCCATCTGGCGTATCCGGCCGACCGTCCTCAGACCGCCATCAGCTCGATTTCTTTCTGGGCGAGATGCTTATCGATTTCAGCAACGTACTTGTCAGTGAGCTTCTGGACATCCTCCTGGGCGCGACGCTCGTCGTCTTCGGAGCATTCCTTGTTCTTGAGCAAATCCTTCAAGGTGGCGTTAGCGTCGCGGCGCAGGTTGCGCACTGCAATCTTGGCTTCCTCACCCTCGCCTTTGACGACCTTGATCAGATCGCGGCGACGCTCTTCGGTCAACGCGGGCATCGGCACGCGGATCAACTCGCCTTGCGATGACGGGTTGAGGCCGAGGTCACAGTCGCGAATCGCCTTTTCAATTTTCCCCGCCATCGCTTTTTCCCATGCTTGAACGCCAATCGTCCGGGCGTCGAGCAGCGTAACGTTGGCAACCGTATTGACCGGCACCATCGAACCGTAGTACTCAACTTGCACGTGGTCGAGCAAGCCGGTATGGGCGCGGCCAGTACGCACTTTGGTTAAATCGGCTTTGAGTGCTTCGAGCGACTTTTGCATCTTGTGTTCGGTGGCGTTCTTGATCTCAGCAATCGACATTTCAATCTCCGTCAGCAATATACCAGCGTGCCTTCGTTTTCGCCCAGCACGACGCGCTTCAGCGCACCCTGCTTGAAGATCGAGAAAACGTTGATCGGCAGCTTCTGGTCGCGGCATAGCGCAAAAGCAGTTGCATCCATCACCGCCAGATTCTGGGCAATCGCTTCGTTGAAGCTGATCCGGTCATAGCGGGTGGCGCTAGGATCCTTCTTGGGATCGGCGGTATAAATTCCATCGACCTTGGTCGCCTTGAGGACGATCTCGGCGCCAATTTCGGCACCACGCAGAGCGGCGGCGGTGTCGGTCGTAAAAAATGGGTTGCCCGTGCCGGCGGCGAAAATCACCGTTCGCCCCTGCTCCAGATAGCGGATGGCCTTGCCACGAATGTAGGGTTCGACCACCTGCTCGATATTCAGCGCCGACTGCACGCGCGAAACCATGCCTGCAACGCGCATCGCATCGTGCAAGGCCAGGCCGTTCATCACCGTTGCCAACATGCCCATGTAGTCGGCTTGCGCGCGGTCCATGCCGGTAGCAGCGGGAGCAACACCGCGAAAGATATTGCCCCCTCCTATAACAACCCCGACCTGCACGCCCATGTCAACGACCGTCTTGATCTCATTGACGATCTCGGTGATCGTCTGGCGATTGATGCCATAGGCGTCTGCCCCCATCAGGGCTTCACCCGAAATCTTGAGTAGGATGCGTTTGAATTTTGGTGTCGCTTGAACCATGAGCGTTTGGGTCCTTCCGGTTACTTCTGAGCGGCGGCGGCAGCTTGGGCTGCGACTTCGGCAGCAAAATCGTTGACCTTCTTCTCAATGCCTTCGCCAACGACGAATAGCGTGAAGCTGGCGACCGAAGCACCCTTTGACTTCAGCACTTGCTCGACCGTCTGCTTGTCGTCCTTAACGAAAGGTTGGCCCAGGAGGGTTACTTCCTTGAGGAACTTCTGCACCGAACCTTCAACCATCTTTTCGACGATGTTTGCCGGCTTGCCCGACTCGGCTGCCTTTTCGGCCGCAACACGACGCTCGGTGGCAATCAGTTCCGGATCGACGCCCGACGAATCCAGTGACTTTGGCTTGGATGCGGCAATGTGCATTGCAAGATCCTTAGCCAGTTGTTCATTGCCACCCACCAAGTCAATCAGCACGCCGATCTTGGCGCCACCGTGGATGTATGAGGCGAGTGTACCTTTCGCCTCGACACGAACGAAGCGCCGAATTGACAGATTTTCGCCGATTTTTCCCACCAGCGCGGTGCGCGTCGACTCGACCGTGCTACCAGCCAGTGGCAGGGCCGATAGCGCAGCGACGTCAGCCGGATGCTGGGTAGCGACCAATTCTGCGCAATCCTTCGTCAGTTGCAGGAATTCATCATTCTTGGCAACGAAGTCGGTTTCGCAGTTTACTTCGATCATGGCGCCGAGCTTGCCGTCGGCGGAAATAGAGATACCCACGATACCTTCGGCCGTAACACGGCTTGCCGCCTTGCTGGCTTTGGAGCCCAGCTTGACGCGCAGAATTTCTTCGGCCTTGGCCAGATCACCAGCCGCTTCGGTCAGTGCCCTCTTGCATTCCATCATCGGCGCGTCAGTCTTTTCGCGCAGCTCTTTGACCATGCTCGCGGTAATTTCCGCCATCTTTATTCTCCACTTGCGGGTGCGGCCGGGGTTGCCGGCCGCGCCTCGTTCAAAACGGTTCAAACAACTCAAACAAACCGAACGGCCGTGATTGTCACCAATTGCGGCTGTCCTACGAAGCTTGGGAATTATTCGGCGGCATCTTCGACTTCGACGAAATCATCGCCGGAAGCTGCTGCAACAATTTCCTGCATGACTTGGCTACGGCCTTCCAGGATCGCATCAGCCATGCCGCGAGCGTACAAACGGATGGCGCGCGACGAGTCGTCATTGCCCGGGATGACGTAATCGACGCCTTCCGGAGAGTGGTTGGTGTCGACCACGGCGATGACTGGAATGCCAAGCTTGTTGGCTTCGGTGATGGCGATTTTGTGGTAGCCGACGTCGATGACGAACAACGCATCCGGCAGCGTGTTCATGTCCTTGATGCCGCCTATTGACTTTTGCATCTTGACCAGTTCGCGCTGCGTCATCAGCGCTTCTTTCTTGCCCATCCGCTCAAAGGAACCATCCTCTGCCATGACTTCCATGTCTTTCAAGCGCTTGGTCGATTGTTTGATCGTCTTGAAGTTGGTCAGCATGCCGCCGAGCCAGCGTTGGTCGACGTAAGGGGATCCAGCGCGCGAAGCTTCTTCGGCAATGATTTCACGTGCCTGGCGCTTGGTGCTGACGAACAGGATGTTGCCCTTGTTGGACGACAGCTTGCGCACAAAGGCGATGGCTTCGTTGTACTTGGCGAGCGTTTGCTCGAGGTTGACGATGTGAATCTTATTGCGGGCGCCGAAGATGTACTGAGCCATCCTGGGGTTCCAGAAGCGGGTTTGATGGCCGAAGTGAACACCGGCTTCCAGCATTTGACGCATAGTTACGGACATACTCTTACTCCTAAGGGTTGAACCACCATTCGCCGAACTACCGCCCGCCTTATTTTGTTTTGGCGAGCACCCTTGAACAGGCGAATGTGCGTAATTGACGCGCCTTTGACCGGCACGCCTTGCGTATCACCATGACACGCACCTATATTTCGCCAGCACAGGCCAGCAAAACCATTCGATTATAGCATTTATATCAGTCAAAATTCAAACCCGACGCGCTTGTTGCCGGATGAGCAAGGAAGAGCTGAACCCTTGTCCAAGCAAATTGCCTAAGCGCCGCCCTTCCATTATCCTTTCTCCTCTTTCCCTAGGCCCCATAAGACAATGAGCGTCACAATCAAGACTGCCGCAGAAATCGAAAAGATGCGCGTGGCCGGCCGGTTGGCCGGCGAAGTACTCGACTACATCACTCCCTACGTCCAGCCGGGAGTCACCACGGGCGAGTTGGATCGGCTGTGTCACAATTACATGGTTGACGTTCAGGGCTGCATCCCTGCACCGCTCAACTACGCGCCGGCCGGCTACAAACCTTATCCAAAATCGATCTGCACGTCGATCAACCATCAGGTTTGTCATGGCGTCCCAAGCGATCGACAACTTAAGAACGGCGACATCGTCAACCTGGACATTACGGTGATCAAAGATGGTTACCATGGAGATACCAGTCGCATGTTCCTTCTCGGCGAGGCATCGATTCAAGCCAAACGCCTGTGCGAAGTGACTTTCGAGTGCATGTGGCTCGGCATTGCGCAAGTCAAGGCCGGGGCACATCTCGGTGATATCGGCTGCGTTATCCAGCAATATGCTGAAAAGGTGGGGTATTCAGTGGTCCGTGAGTTTTGTGGCCATGGTATCGGGGCCAAATTTCACGAAGATCCGCAAGTCGTACACTACGGCAAGGCCGGCACCGGCCTCAGGCTTGAAGCGGGAATGATTTTCACGATCGAGCCGATGATTAACGCCGGTAAAGCAGCGATTCGCGAACTTGGCGACGGTTGGACTATCGTCACCAAGGATCACAGTCTTTCCGCCCAGTGGGAGCACACCATTCTCGTAACTGAGACGGGTTACGAGGTGCTGACCTTTTCGGCCGGCTCGCGTGCCCAACCCGATGTGATCAGCTAGGCCTCATGAACGCCGATGCCGCTGTGCGAAGCGCCCTCCTCGCACGCTTCAAGGTGCAATTACAAGAGGGGCAACTGGCCATCCGCGCGCACTATCTTGCGCAGCCTGACGCTCCTCGCTTGCTGCACGAGCGCTGCCAACTGATCGACGCGATCCTTTGCGAACTCTGGCATGCGCTAGCCTTCCCCGATGCACTCGCTCTGGTTGCCGTTGGCGGCTACGGACGCGGCGAACTTTACCCTTCTTCGGACGTTGATCTGCTGTTGCTGTTGCCGGAGCTACCTGATGCTGCGCTGAGGACTCAACTTGAACTGCTAATCGGCCTGGTCTGGGATATCGGGCTGGAAATCGGGCATAGCGTGCGCACGCTCGAAGAATGCCTGGCCGAAGCAGCCAGTGATATCACCATTCAAACGGCCTTGCTCGAAGCCCGCCTGTTAACCGGCAATGACAGCCTCTTCCTGCGTTTCTCCTCCGGACTCAAGGCGTCTCTTGACCCGCAGGTCTTTTTCCGGGCCAAACGGCTAGAGCAGGATGAACGTCACCTGCGCTACAGCGACACGCCCTTCAGTTTGGAACCGAATTGCAAGGAGAGTCCAGGCGGTCTGCGCGATTTGCAGGTCATCCTGTGGATCACCCAAGCGGCAGGTTATGGCAGTAGATGGGAAGACCTCGAGCAACACGGATTTACGACGCACGAAGAAGAACAGCATCTGGAGCACTGTGAAGCCTTCCTGCAACGCCTGCGCATCCAGTTGCACATCCTGCTCGGACGACGCGAAGATCGTTTGCTGTTCGATTACCAGACTGTGCTGGCGGAGCAATTGGGCTTCGTGGCCACCCCGACGCGGCGCGTCAGCGAGCAGTTGATGCAAGCGTATTACCGGACGGCAAAAACAGTTACCCAGATCAATACGATCCTTTTGCAGAACATCGGGACGGCAATCTTTCCCCCGCCAAATCTGCCGCCGCGTCGGATCAACTCGCGTTTTCAGGATGCGCATGAACTACTCGACGCGGTCCACGAAAACGTCTTCAATGAAACGCCCTGTGCCATTCTCGAAAGCTTCTTGCTTCTGCAGAAGCACCCCGAACTCAAAGGCATGACGGCTCGCACGCTGCGCTCCCTATGGCGCGCGCGCGGCCGGATCGACGACGACTTCCGCCGCGACCCGGTGAACCGCGCCCATTTCCTTGAAATGTTCAAGCAGCCGCGCGGGCTTGTCCATGAGCTTCGTCGCATGAACCAGTTTGGCATTTTGGGTCGCTATCTGCCCAATTTCGGCAAGATCGTCGGCCAGATGCAGCACGACCTCTTTCACGTTTATACCGTCGATCAACACATTCTGCAGGTGTTGCGCAATTTGCGGCGTTTCACCATGGACGAGTTCGCTCACGAGTACCCCGTGTGCAGTCGGCTGATCAGCGATTTTGACCGCCCATGGGTCCTCTACATCGCAGCCCTGTTTCACGACATCGCGAAGGGGCGCGGCGGGGATCACTCTCACTTGGGCACGGCCGACGCAAGAACCTTTTGCATCGATCACGGACTTGGTGCCGAGGACAGCGAACTGATCGTCTGGCTGGTAGGCCAGCACTTGGTCATGTCGAACGTTGCCCAGAAACAGGATGTCTCGAACCCGGACGTGGTCAGTGCCTTTGCCGCCATCGTCAAGAACGAGCGCCACTTGACGGCGCTTTACCTGTTTACCGTGGCTGACATCCGCGGCACCAGTCCTAAAGTCTGGAATTCGTGGAAGGGGCAACTGCTCGAGCAACTGTTCAGCGAAACCCGCCGCCTCCTGCTGTCCGGCGGCGAAACGCCCATATCGCAAGGCATAATTCAGGAACGCCAACAGGAAGCGATGCGCCTCCTGCGCTATTTTGCGTTGTCCGACACCGTGCACGAGGGCTTGTGGAAGCAACTCGATACCGTGTATTTCCTGCGCCATTCGGCCGACGAAATCGCTTGGCATACACGCGCCCTGCACTACCGTACCCACGTCGACCGGCCTGTCGTCAAGGCGCGCCTCAACCCCCAAGGCGAAGGCCTCGAGGTCATGGTCTATACGCTGGACCAGCCCGATCTGTTCGCCCGACTGGTCGGATTCTTCGGTCGCGCAGGCTACAGTATCGTCGACGCAAAAATCCACACGACGCGCCACGGCTATGCGCTCGACAGTTTTATGTTGCTCGACGTCAGTGGCCGGGACAGTGGTCGTGAAATGATCAGCTATATCGAGCATGAACTGTCTGAACGGCTTTGCCACCCGCGACCACCGGAGGCACCTGCCGCCGGGCGCGTTTCGCGGGAAGTGAAGCATTTTCCCATTCAACCGCTGGTCACCATTCAGCCCGATGAAAAAGGCGTCTATTTCGTCCTTTCGGTAACAGCTGCCGATCGGCGCGGCCTGCTCTTTATGGTGGCAAAGACCCTGGCTGAACATGGCGCCAATCTGCATACAGCGAAGATCGCCACGCTTGGAGAACGCGTCGAGGATACTTTCCTGATCAGTGGCGGCGATCTGGGCGAGAGCGCCAGCCGGATCCGGCTGGAAACTCAACTGGTAGAACAGTTACAGGTCTGAATGGCTCTTCGTGGGGACGCGCGGTGGGGCTATGTTTCCGGCGCTTGGCGCGCCGAGCACGCGATCTGCAACACTTCCCTGCGTGCTGTCACTCACTACCACGCGTCCTTCCCTCGCAAGGGAGGTAGTTTCGATCTGCTGTCGCGTCGCTGCCGTGTTGTTGGCGGCGGACAATAAGCTCGGCGCGACAAGCAGACACAAGGTCAAGTTTTTCAATTTCCTGCCGCTCACAACTGTTCGACGAGTGAACCGCCGACAATCCGTACTTTACCGCCGACTGCCATGCTTGGCGCATGTGACTGCGAGACGGTTCGGAAAGAGCCATCGTCCATGCGCACGGTAACTCGATAGACGGTGTGCCGGTCGGCCATTTTTTGCATCGAATGTCCGGAAAATGCGCCGCCGACGCGCTCCATTAGGGTCATTGCATTGTCATTGCCGCCTTGATTTCCGCTCGACATGCTGCTCATCCCGCGGGCATTGCCGTCAATTTGTAGGGTCCTGATTGCATCGATGACGCCACAGTTGCTGCATTGGGTTTGGTAGGGGGCCTTGCGTGCCGCGTCTGTCCCATTAAACGCATGCTCATCGGACCCCTTGGCCTCCTGCGTGCTATCCGAACGCCCGGAATCGGCACCGGGGATCAGCCCAGTTAAAGCCCCGACGCCAAGCAGGCTGAAGGTAATCACGGAGACAACGGCAGCGAGCATGACTGGATGAGGACGAAGCGAATCTCGGCAAATAGACTCTTTCATTATCTTTCCCGTAGGCGTTGTTGAATAAGAGCGCTGCCCGGCGCCCTTACCAACGCTATTGCAAGGCATGTGCCTGCTCGGCAAGTACAGGAAACTTATAGGGTTTTTAAGATAGCGGCGGAACGGAAAGACGCAAAACCGTCGGGCGCTCCCGACGATTTGCGCAATCGAAATTACAAGCAACGGGTTTTAAATGAAAATGTTCGTTGCTTCAGGACGACAGCATTCACGTGGAAGGTGAGTTCTTGAACAATTTCGGGTCGAGCTCGTGGCGTTCGAGTAGCCGATAAAACTCGGTTCGGTTGCGCTGAGCCAAGTGCGCGGCCTTCGCCACGCTGCCTTGGGTCAGGCGCAAGAGGCGTACCAGATAGTCCCGTTCAAAGTCGCGCCGCGCCTCGTCAAGCGAGGTCCAGCCGGCTGGCTCGGAGCGCAAGGCAGACTGGATCAAGGCGGCGGGAATAATTCGGCTGGTCGATAACGCGACCGCTTGCTCGATCACGTTCTGTAACTGGCGGATGTTGCCTGGCCAGGGGGCTGCGACCAAGAGCTCGATGGCTTCCGGCGCCAGCGTCGTCACATTTTTGCCGTAACGCTCGGCGACATCGCGCAGAAAATGGCTGGCCAGCACCGGGATGTCCTCGCGGCGCCCTGCCAAAGGAGGTAGCTGCAAGGCCACGACATTGAGCCGATAAAACAAGTCTTCGCGAAACCAACCTTCGGTGAGGCCCAGTTCGATATCCCGATGACTGGCCGAAATCACTCGAACATCCACTGGTACATCCTGCGTCGCACCAACCGGCCGCACCTGCCGCTCCTGCAGCACGCGCAGAAGCTTGCTTTGCAGCAGGATCGGCATGTCGCCAATTTCGTCGAGAAAAATCGTGCCGCCCTCTGCCGCCTGAAAGAGGCCCTGGTGCTCATAGGCCGCACCGGTAAAAGCGCCCTTGCGGTGACCGAACAGCTCGGATTCGAGCAAATGCTCGGGAATCGCCGCGCAATTGATCGCCACGAACGGTTTGGCAGAGCGAGGACTGGCGCGATGGATGGCGCGGGCCAGCAACTCTTTTCCTGTACCGCTGGCCCCGGCGACGAAGACGCTAGCGTCGGTCACCGCGACGAGGCGGGCTCGATCGAGCAATTCGCGCAGAACAGGTCCAACACCGACAATTCCAGAACGCCATTCTTCCTGGTCGCTACCGAGCGGGGCGTGCGTCGCCGAGAACCGCAGCGCACGCTCTGCCTGTTCGAGCAATGCTTTGCCGTCGAAAGGTTTGGGGATAAACCCGAAAACCCCTTGTTTGGTGGCCTCAACCGCATCTGGAATGGTCCCATGCGCGGTAAGCACGATGACCGGCAGCGTTGGTGCACGGCGCTGAATGGCTTCAAATAGTGCCATGCCGTCCATGCCGCCCATCTTTAGATCGGTAATGACCAGCCTGGGTCGGGCGGCGTCGAACATGGCCAGCGCCTGTTCCCCGCTGTCGGCGGCGACGACCGAATAGCCTGCGGCGCGCAGACGCAAGGCGACAAGCTTGTGAATATCCCGGTCGTCATCGACGAGCAGAATGTCGGGCGCTTCGTTCACTTCTTTGGCCCTCCCCGTTCGATCAATGTGCGTTCGATAGCGCGTAACTCGTCAAGTTGAGCTTTTAGCTGCGAGGCTCGTTCGCTCAGTATTCGCTCGCTGGCGCGCGATTCGTCGAGCTGGTCCTTGAGTTGCTGCGCACGACGCTGTTCCTTTGCTCGCTCATTGAGTTGCAAAACGACCAGCGTGGCAAGTTGACGTACGGGCAGGATCATACTGCCAGTCGTGCTCAAGGGGTCGAGGATGGCCTGGGCCCGTTGCGTATCGGCGCCGGTCAGCGTCGGCAGCGATAGCAAAACGCCATAACGCAGGCGCGAGGCGGTGCTGCGCTCGCGGGCGTATGCCTTGGCCGCAGCGGCCATCTGCTGCCGCTGTTCTTCAGCAGAAGCACTGACCACGCGCTGCGCGAAGGCGATGGTTTCAAGAACCAGTTGCGAATCTTCGGCAGGAAGCGCGTTTCCCGCTGGGTTTGCGGTTTCGGCAGGCGAATCGTCTTCTGCCGGCGGAATACCCCCGGAAGGGAGGCCGCTGCAGCCTGCCAGGAGGCAGAGGCAAAAGGCGGAAAATACTTTTTGCAGAATCAAACGTCAATTTCCTTTGTAAGCAAGTGGGAGAGTGAGGCGGAAAGCCGCGCCCTTGCCGTCCTCCGGCAGAAGGTCCAGGCTGCCATGGTGCGCCTGGGCGAGTTCGCGCGCGATCGCCAAGCCAAAACCGCTACCTGTCACTTGATTGCCGGGCGGCGCGGCGCCCCGATAAAACCAGTCGAAAATGTTTTCGCGGTCGGCGCTGGTGATGCCAGGCCCTTGATCACGGACTTCAAGGAGGGCGGTGTCGCCTTGGCGATAAAGTCGCAGATCGATCATAGCACCCTCGGGGGAATGTCTGATCGCGTTGGAAACGAGGTTATCGAGTACGGTTGCGAGTTTGGCCGCATCGCCCGTTACCCTGACCGGGGTCACGTCAAGCCGGAACTCAAGGTTGTGCGCCAGTGCAGGCAACCGGTGATCTTCAAGCACCTTCTTGACGATCAGGGAGAGGTGAACCGACTCCGGCTGTATGTGGCCAAGCCCCTCCATTTCACGTTGCGCGGCGAGCAGTCGTTCAATCAGCGCTTGAAGTTGCAAGCTCTTGGCTTGCAGAATTTCGACCACCTCACGTTGCTCTGGCGCAAGCGGCCCGACCGTCCCGTCGGCCAGAAGCGAAGCCCCTTCGCGCATCGCCGTTAGCGGCGTCTTGAGTTCGTGCGAAACGTGGCGTAGGAATCTCGATTTTTGCGCCTCTAGTTCGACCAAGCGCAGTCTGAGCCAGTCAAGGCGCTGGCCCAGGCGCTCAAGATCGCCAGGCCCGTTGATCCGGATCGCTGGCACGAGGTCGCCCCCTCCCAGGCGCCGGATGGCGCCATCCAACTCGCGAATGGGTCGAGCGATGAGTAGCGTGGCCAGCAGGGCAACGCCCGAACCCAGGGCTAGCATGGCCGGCAAGAAGATCCACAGCCGGCGTTGCGTTTCATCGGCGCCTTCCTGCAGCAGCATCATTTCCCGGTCAATTAGCGCATTGCTCACATCGACCATTTCACGCGCCAGCGCACTCAGCCCGGCATAGTCCTCGGCCAGACGGGCTCGCTGCGTGGACGAAATCGACGCTTCGCCGGCACCCTGGCGCAGGTTCTCGAAAAGCGTCTGCTCCGTATCGATAACCTGGTTGAGCAGTGTCAACTGCGCTTCATCCAGCGGCAGGAGCGATAGCTCACTGCTACTCGCCTTGAAGCGGCCGCGCAGTGTCTCGTAGTCGTCGAGCACGTCAGCATCGCGCAAGATCAGCATCTGTCGCGCCAGGCGCTCGAGACCTGTCGCCTCTTCGAGCAACTGGCGGCTAGCACGCGCCGCCTTGGATGTTTCGCCAACCGCCGTGCGGCTCTGTTGCGCGAAGTGATCGATGCCCGACATCGCTTGCAGGAGTGCCATCGCCAAGGGCAGTACCGCCAGCAGAAAGGCGAGCAGTAACAGCTTGCGGAAGGATCGCGGGTAATAGCGCACCGACATGTAGGCAGTCCAGCAGTCGCTCAGCCGGCGGGGACGCCGAGTCCGTCGGGAAAAAGTTCGTTGATAAAACCAAAGCGTGTCAAGGCATTGATCCGCATCGGATGGGCAACACACGCTGCAAATGCCAGCTTCAGCGGCACTAACCCCGCCCCATCAGTCTTTGGCTGTACATATGCTGTCCCTTCCCCACACCCCTACCCGCTTCTTGATATGTGTAATGGTGCCAATCTACACCATGTTTGCTGCCTGACGCATCGGGCGGCGCCTTCGTTCAGGCGGCTTAATTTGACGAGCGAACTACTTTCACCCCTTTCCCGTTCGTTAATGGCGTGGTGCTGCTTGATATTCCGGCCGATCAAAACAAACGCTGATCGGGACGGACGGCAAAGCATCACGTCAGATCGCGATGCAGTCTCGTTGAATCCGACTGACGAAGATCCTATGCCTGACCATGTCGTTGCGCGGCAAACGGCTTTTCGATCAAACAGCCTCGGCCAGTTTTGCTGGTGATTGCCAACCTGTCTCTAAACATATTTAGCGACACCGAACCTCTTGCTTGAAGTCAGTTCATTGATTGAACAAGGACACGGGGCTGTTCCTGAGTGTGTGGGAAGATATCTATAATCCCGGTTTTAATTCCCTCGAATTCGAGGGGATTAAAAATCAAGCCGGTCGCAACAGCTCTTATCTATCAGCAAAAAAATGGATCGACGCCACTTTCGCCATCGGCCTCCACCCAATGCGCGAGGGGCTCCACGCAATCCGCACTGGTTCGCTTGCGAACCTTTTGGCCCGAGGCCATGCTGCGCGAAGGCTGCGCCGACCGGATTGGCTGGAGGGGGATA
>Ga0209125_1000614_pt1 | contig 43206 bp, 34 predicted proteins | sample BarGraIncub1131A_FD_184503 | JGI IMG/M metagenome (GOLD analysis project Ga0209125, IMG submission 184503) | Arctic peat soil microbial communities from Barrow, Alaska - Barrow Graham LP Incubations 11-31A (SPAdes) (version 2) | ecosystem: Environmental > Terrestrial > Soil > Wetlands > Peat... | reverse complement strand
GAAATATAAGAGTATATGGCGGATGCCTAGACTAAAAAAGGCGATGAAAGACGTAGCATGGCGGCGATACGTTTCGGGGAGGTGCCTAGCAACCTTTGATCCGGAAATTTCTGAATGGGGAAACCCTTCTGAGTAATCCTCAGAAACTCTTGCGCTTGACGTAAGAGAGCATACCAAGGGAAGTAAAACATTTCAGTACCTTGAGGAAAAGAGAAAAATATTTATTTTCTGAGTAGCGGCGAGCGAAAAGGAAAGAGCCCAAACCGTACATAGTAATATATACGGGGTTGTAAGGTGATAATGTAGATTTATCTAGAGGAGTTAAAAAATATGTAGTTAGATTAATTTTCTGGAAAGAAAAGCCGTAGACGGTGATAGCCCGGTGATCGAAAATTACATGTCTCTTTTGTTGTCATTCTTGAGTAACTCAAGACACGAATAGCTTGAGCGAATCCACCAGAACTAACTGGTAAGGCTAAATACTTTTTTAGATCGATAGTGAACTAGTACCGTGAGGGAAAGGTGAAAAGAACCCCGATAAGGGGAGTGAAATAGACCTGAAACCATATACTTACAAGGAGTCGGAGCGGACGTATTTATACGTTCCGTCACGGCGTGCCTATTGAAGAATGAGCCAACGAGTTTATCTATGCTGCAGGCTAAGCTGTTAGAACAGTGGAGCCTTAGGGAAACCGAGTGTTAATAGCGCGAAATTTATGTAGTACAGATAAGACCCGAAGCCAGGTGAGCTTGCCATGAGCAGGATGAAGTTTATCGAAAGATAGATGGAGGTCCGAACCGGTGACCCGTGCAATAGTCTCGGATGACTTGTGGTAAGGAGTGAAAAGCTAATCGAACCTGGTAATAGCTGGTTCTCTCCGAAATAGCTTTAGGGCTAGCGTTGCGTGTTCCTCTTAGGGGTAGAGCACTGGAAGGTATCGACAGGGAGCAATCTCGCGATTTCTATCAAACTCCGAATACTAAGAGTCAAAAGCGCAGCAGTTAGGCTATGGGGGCGAAGCTCCATCAGCCAAAAGGGAAACAGCCCAGATCTCTAATTAAGGTCCCTAAATTTATGTTAAGTGCAAATCAAGGAGGTGAAATTTCTCTGACAATGAGGATGTTGGCTTAGAAGCAGCCATCATTTAAAGAAAGCGTAACAGCTCACTCATCCAGAGATTTCGCACCGAAAATAATCGGGGCTAAACATAATACCGAAATTGAGGGCTTCCGTTTTTTTTAAAATCGGGAGCGGTAGGAGAGTTTTCCACTCAGCGTCGAAGCGAAAGGGGTGACCCATCGTGGAGCGTGTGGAAGTAAGAATGTTGGCACAAGTAACCGCAAGGTAGGTGAGATCCCTACCCGCCGAAAGATTAAGGTTTCCTGGGCAATGGTAATCATCCCAGGGTTAGTCGGTCCTAAGGAGATGGCGATAGCCGCATCCGATGGGCATAGGGTTAATATTCCCTAACTTCTGTTGTATCCGATGATAGGACGGAGTGTTGTATATAAAGCTCATTATTGGATTTGAGTTTGTTAGTGAGGGTGGTTTCCAGGAAAATCCGGAAGCTGACGTTAAAGTAACACCCAAGCAAAGCATAAATGTGAGGTTTCGATCTCATAGATTTTATAGAGCACGCTTCCAAGAAAAGTATCTAAGGTTAATACAATAGAATCCGTACCGTAAACCGACACAGGTAATCAGGTCGAGTAGACCAAGGCGAACGAGTGAGAGGTCTTCAAGGAACTCGGCAAACAAGCAGCCGTAACTTTGGAATAAGGCTTGCCCTTTTTAATTTATTAAAAAGGGCCGCAGCGAAAGTATCTCTGGCAACTGTTTATCAAAAACACAGCTCCCTGCGAACTCGTAAGAGGATGTATAGGGGGTGATGCCTGACCAATGCCAGAAGGTCAAATATCGGTGGTGTGCGCCGCAAGGTGTATGCTGGCTGATATAAGCCCTGGTGAATGTCGGCCGTAACTATAACGGTCCTAAGGTAGCGAAGTACCTTGTCGGGTAAGTTCCGACGCGCACGAATGGCATAATGACTGGAGAGCTGTCTCGAAGACCTGCTCGGTGAAAATACAATACCGGTGAAGATGCCGGTTACCTGCAGATAGACGAAAAGACCCTAGAAGCTTTACTGCAGCTTGATATTGAGTGTATGGTTATACTGCGTAGCATAGATGGGAGAGGTTTGATGGTTAGGATTTCGGTTCTGATCTACTCAACAGTGAAATACCATTCTTTGTGACGATACACTCTAATCTCTAAGGCAAAAACTTAGAGAGACAGTATCTGGTGGGTAGTTTTACTGGGGCGGTATCCTCCTAAAGAGTAACGGAGGAGTTTATTAAGGTTAGCTAGGCGCGAATGGAAACCGTGCCGATAGTGTAATGGCACAAGCTAGCTTAACTGTAAGACGTACATGTCGAGCAGATACGAAAGTAGAACATAGTGAACCGACATTTCGCATTAGATGCGGATGAAGATTAACGGATAAAAGCTACTCTAGGGATAACAGGCTAGTTCCGCCTAAGAGTTCATATCGACGGCGGAGTTCGGCACCTCGATGTCGGCTCACCTTATCCTGGTGGTGGAGAAGCTGCCAAGGGTTTAGCTGTTCGCTAATTAAAAAGGTACGCGAGCTGGGTTCAAACCGTTAAGACCATAAGAAATTGTGATTTTAACAGTTTGAACCAATCGAGAGAAAAAAAGAAAAGAAATTTTCAATTAACTGTTTTAATCTGAGATGCCTGGTGCAAAGTTTTGCACACACGGCGGCATACAATTAAATTTGTATGAGAAATTCACTTATATCGGTGGAATCCTATTGCGAAAGCAAGGACAATACCGAGGAAAGAATATGTAGAAAGTAGCAAGTAGAAAGTAGAAAGGAAAAATGCAAACGTATTTCCCTTACTACATACTACATTCTGCCTACTACTTATTTGTCCGTAGAGACTAAATGTGAAATAGTTTATAATTTATTATAAATGAAAGTTATAGTCCGATCCCTTAAGTAATTAAGGTTCCGCTATCATTATTTAAACGCGATGATAGGGAAGTAAAACATAGATGCGTGAGACAGGTTGGTCTCCTATCTACTGCAGGCGTTGATTCTTGAGAAGATTTGTTCCTAGTACGAGAGGACCGGAATGAACTGACCTCTGGTGTGTCGGCTCTAGCGCCCGCTGGATTGCCGAGTAGCTATGTCGGGAATGGATAACCTCTGAAAGCATCTAAGAGGGAAGCCAGCTTCAAGATGAGGAATCGTTTGAGAAACCTGAGAGATGATCAGGTTGATAGGCACTAGGTGTACGCAGAGTAATCTGTTTAGCCAAGGTGTACTAATCGTTCGATTCCTATTAGGAAATTTGGAAATCATATTATTGCGTTTTAGCCCGACAAATTTATTTGTTTAGGGTACAGCATTCAGTTTTCAGATATCATGTCTGTCGTTGCCAAGGGGGCAATGACAGTAAATTTGATAAATGAATAGTTGAATTTTTTGTGTTGGTGATTTGATGTGGTGGTCACACCTGTTCTCATTCCGAACACAGAAGTTAAGCACCATTATACCGATGATACTCTATAAACGGGGAAAGTAGGTTGTCGCCAGCACAAAGAATTTAACTCATGAAAAAACACCCGTTTGGGTGTTTTTTCTATATTATATATTGTATAATATACGTATTATGAAAAATAATTTAACCCAAAAAGGTTTTATTGTGCCAGCGCTTATAGTTATTATAGCTTTATTAGTAATAGGTGGTGGTCTTTATGCTTATAATACATCTAAAAATAAATGGAGAGAATCTCTTCCACTGCCTTTTAATGAAAGTGAAAAAGCTGGACCTGACAATAGCCAGGAGATAGCATCTGTTGATGCTAGTAAAGATATAAGTATAAAAACTTTTAAGTTAGGAACTTTAGAATTTTCTTATCCCAACAATCTTTCTTTAAAACAAACAGGGGATACTGTTAGTTTAAGTCATTCTATTCCTACAGAAAAATATGTAGATAGTTGTGATTTAAAGGATGGTTTAACAATTGAAGGGGTTAATGATTTTAATGCATCTTTTAAAATAATTGATTTAGATGTTAAAAATAGTATAAAGAAAGATAACCCTAATATGCTTGAATATATATTCAAGGGAGATTCAATAGTAACAGACTCTGACACTGGTTTCATTATAAAATATAAAATGGGCTTATTGGACGGGTATAATATTACTATGGGGCTAGAGGGTTGTGGGGTAAATAATTATTATTTCCCAATATCTTCTACAAAAACTTTGTTTATTAGTAAAAGTTTTCCTTCTCAAACTTATCCAGATACAGATTTACCAAAATTAAACAAAATTCCAGGATATATTACTTCCACCCAAGAAGAACAAATATTTAAAGATATTTTATCTTCTGTAACAGGTCTTCCGAATCAAAAAACAATGAGTGTAAAAGTTTTCTTTCCTAATTCTGTCACAGATCCTGGATTTATGGATTGTAGTATAGTTCGCTCAACAACACGTACTATTCCTTATACTCTTGCAACTGGAGAAACTTCACTTATAGAGCTTATCAAAGGACCAACTGCACAAGAATTATCTCAAGGATTTCAAACTCAGATTGATATTAATGCAACAATAAAATCTCTTTCTATTAAAAATGAAATAGCATATGTTGATTTCAGTAAAGAATTACAAAATAAAAATGTTGGTCTTTGTGCAGGGCAATTTATTGATGCTCAAATTAGACAAACATTGCTTCAGTTTCCAACAATTAAGAGTGTTGTAATTTCGATAGAAGGTAATAAAGATTTTGTTCAACCTTAACCTATAAAGTTTTAGCTTAAAAATCCGCTTCATATTGAGGCGGATTTTTGCTATAATACAACAATATATGACATGGGCATCACGTAGACAATTTCAATATTTTGTTGGCCTAGTTGTTTTTGTTGGCCTAGTTGTTTTTGCTTTTCTTTATCCAATCATTTTCCAAAAACCTACTTGTTTTGATTCTAAACAAAATGGGACAGAAACTGGAGTTGATTGTGGGGGAACATGTTCTTTAATGTGCAAAGAAAATATTATTAATCCTGTAGTTGTTTGGAGTAGAGCTTTTCTCGTTACAGGAAACGATTTTAATTTGGTATCATTTATTGAAAACAGAAATAAGGATTCTGCTGTAGCAGAGGCGTCATATGAATTTAGAATATATGATACAAACAATATATTATTGGGCACTAGGACTGGAAAAACATTCATTCCACCAAATCAACAATTTGCTATATTTGAACCCCGTTTTAGTTCTGGGCAAAGTATAATTAAAACAGTAACGTTTGAATTTTTGCAACCACTTATTTGGGTTAAAAAACCTCCAATTTTACAAACATCCCAACAAAGTATAAATGTAAGTAATATTGTTTTTGATAATAATAAAGACACCCCAAGCTTGTCTGCTCTTGTTAATAACAATTCAGTTCGTGATATACCAGAGTTTGATGCTATTGCTATCCTTTATGATGCCAACCATAACGCTATTAATGCTTCTAAAACTCATAAAGATAAACTTTTAAATAGTACAAGTGTACCGATTGTATTTACATGGCCAGAATTACTTCCTTCGGAACCAGTAACTAAGGATATTATAATTCTCATCAATCCTTTTTTAGTTTCTTTTTAAATGATTAAATAAATATATTGATTATACGATGTCACTAAAATAGAGGCAGGTAAAATTTCTAGTTGAATTTATCTTGTTAAAAAATTTTTCATAATTTATATTTATTAAATTAAAATACAACAATATATGGCTATAGCACAAAATAAAATAAGTAGAGTTTCTAGTGGAATTGATTGGCTCCTAATCCTGTTTATGATTCCAGTTCTTGGTGCTGGGTTAATAACTATGAAATCTTTTACAAGCGAAACCACATTTTTTAGTCATCAATTAATGTGGATATTTATTTCTTTTGCTATACTTTTTTTATGCTCTTTCATTGATTTTAGATTCTTAAAAAGAACAGATATTTTAGTAACACTTTTTGCCATTTTTTCTGGGCTATTGATAATGTTATTTGTATTTGGTCATATATCCAAAGGAGCACAAAGTTGGTTTTCTATTGGTGGTTTTTCTTTTCAGCCATCTGACATGATGAAATTGGTTGTGATACTTATGCTTGCTAAATATTTTTCCAGACGCCACATAGAAATAGGAAATTTTAAACACATTTTTATTTCAGGTATCTATGCAGTAATTCCGTTTCTTTTAGTTTTTTTACAACCAGATTTTGGTTCTGCTATAATTATTTTCTTTATATGGTTTGGTATGACTCTTGTTTCTGGTATTTCAAAAAGACATTTGCTTATAGTTATGAGTGTTATGGCTGTAGTTTTTGTTATTCTTTGGGGGTTTCTTTTTAAACAATACCAGAAAGATCGTGTTATTAATTTTATTCAGCCACTCTCAAATATTCATGGATCTGGATATAATGTCTATCAGTCTACGATAGCGGTAGGAAGTGGAAAGCTTCTTGGAAAAGGGGTCGGTTTTGGGACACAATCAAGATTAAATTTCTTGCCTCAATACCAGACAGACTTTATTTTTGCTGCATTTTCAGAAGAATGGGGCTTTGTTGGAGTAATTATTCTTTTTATTTTATTCAGCCTTATTATTTGGCGGATATTACACATAGCACTTCTTGGTACTACTAATTTTGAAATACTTTACGGAGTGGGTTTGGCCATATATTTTATGACTCATTTGATTATAAATATAGGAATGAATTTAGGTATAATGCCAGTCACAGGAATAACTTTACCTTTTATGAGTTATGGAGGTTCACATATTTTAACTGAATTTATTGGTTTAGGTATTTTAATGGGAATGAATCGTTATAGTCGTGTAGCACACAGAGATGATATGCATAATGAGTTTTTGGGAATATAATCAATAGTAGCAAGTAGCAAGTAGCAAGTAGCAAGGGAAAGGGGAAAATAAATATTATGCAAACACAAATAATTGATGGTAGAAAAATTAAAGATGAAATATTAAAAGAAGTTAAAGAGAGTGTTTTGTCTTTGTCTTTTACTCCTCTTTTTTGTGATATATTAGTTGGGAATAATATGTCTTCTATTCAATATGTACAAATGAAAGCAAGGATTGCAGAATCTGTTGGTATAAAATTTCGTACTGCTGAGTTTAAAGATTCAGCTTCAAATGATGAAATAATTGAGGAAATAGAAAATTTAAACAGAGTGCCACACATGTGTGGAATAATAATACAATTACCATTACCCTCACATATTGATAAACGTATGGTTTTAGATGCTATATTACCAGGTCTAGATGTAGATTGTTTAGGAATAATTAATAGCGAAAATTTTTACAAAAATGAAGGTGGAATAGGTTATCCTACAGGCCTTGCCTGTGTAAAAATTCTTGATAGTCTTAACCTTGATTTATCAGATAAAAAAATATTAGTTTTAGGACAGGGAAGTTTAGTTGGTTTGCCTGTTACTCATTTACTTAAATCAAGAGGTCTTGAAGTTTCTGTTGTAAATACTAAAACTATAAATACAGAAATTTTAATTAAAAATGCGGATGTAATAATTTCTGCAATTGGTAAAGCAAAATATATAAAGGGTGATATGATAAAAGAAGGAGTCATTATTATTGATGCAGGCACATCAGAAGATAATGGAGCAGTGGTAGGGGATGTTGATTTAGACAGTGTTATGAATATTGCATCTTTTGTTTCTCCCACCCCAGGAGGAGTAGGCCCTGTCACTGTTGCAATGTTGCTTAAAAATGTTTTAAGAGTAGCAGAGAAGAAAATTACAAATAATGATTAATTAATAATAAATTTTATACAAGATGAATAATACAATATTTTTTTATTTATATAGTTTAGCTCACCAGTCTACATTTCTTGACTGGTTAATTGTTTTTAGTGCCAATAGTTTTGGTTATATTATGATTTTTGTTGCAATCATGTTTTTGATTTTTCACACAGATGGAGTTTTTGATTATCGCACTCCATTTTTACAAATAAAAAATAAAATTAAAGAAATTATTTTTGTTTTTTCTTCAGCGATTGTGGCTTATATTGCCGAATATTTTCTTAAATCATTTATGCCTTCACCAAGGCCGTTTCTTTTTTTTGAAAATGTAAAACCACTATTTTTACATGGAGGTATGGATTCGTTTCCTTCAGGGCACGCTATGTTTTTTGGTGCGTTAGCGATGTCTATTTATTTTATTCACAAAAGAATGGGATACATGTATTTTGTTGTCGCACTCATCATTGGACTTGCTAGAGTTGCCTCAGGTGTACATTTTCCAGTAGATATTTTTGTTGGATATATTTTGGGAATTCTAATTGCTATAATTTTTAAGCTTATTTTAAGAAAAAATTAATAAAAAGCCTTATAACGTAAGGTTATATTATACTTGATTTTTAGCCTAAAACGGGCTAGAATAACCCTATTGTGACTTGTCCCATTAAAAGCCTCGGTCATGGTTTTAACGGTGAACAAAATGAAGATTATTAAATTTAATTTAGCGGATATCGGGTTATTGTTTAATAATATAACAATCGAGACCTGCTTTTAACAGGATGGCAAAAACAAGAATTATAGCATTATTAATACTCTTATTAGGAATTGGGCTTGGTTTTTTTGTTTATAAATCTGAAATCAGTCATCGTAATTTAGCAGAAGGTGCTAAAGCTACTGGTCTAGCAAAATATCCCTTTAAATTAGGGTTGGATCTTTCTGGTGGAACACATTTAGTTTATAAAGCTGATGTTTCTCGGATAGATTCAACTCAGTTGAAAGATTCCATGGATGCACTTCGGGATGTTATCGAAAGACGCGTAAATGTTTTTGGTGTTTCAGAGCCTATAGTTCAAGTACAAAACGGAGGTTTCTCAAATGCAGGTGAAGAACGTTTGATAGTGGATCTTCCTGGAGTAACCGATGTAAGTAAAGCAATAGAAATGATAGGAAAGACTCCTACTCTTGATTTTAGAACAGAGAATCCAAATAAAAGTAAAACACAAGAAGCTAAAGTAGGAAAGGACGGTGTAGTAAAGCTTGATGCAACAGCCCCAGATTTTATTATGACAGAATTAACTGGAAGATTTTTAGATAAAGCAATTCTTGAATTTGATCAAAATACAGGTGAGCCTAAGGTATCTCTTCAGTTTAATGCAGAAGGGTCTATTTTATTTGAAAAAATAACCAAAGAAAATATTGGCAAAACAGTGGCCATTTATCTTGATGGTGAGCCAATATCAATACCAAGAGTAAATGAAGCAATTTCAGGAGGTAAGGCTCAAATATCAGGAAGTTTTACTCCAACAGAAGCTAGAACATTAGTTGGACGTTTGAATTCTGGAGCTTTACCTGTACCAATTAATCTTATCTCTACACAGACAATTGGTCCATCTCTAGGAACACAAGCTACAGCTGCTGGGGTTAAGGCCGCACTTATTGGATTTTTAGCAATTGCCTTGTTTCTTATAATTTGGTACAGATTACCCGGTATGATAGCAGTGCTTGCTTTATCAATGTATGTAGTAATAATGCTCTCAATATTTAAACTGGTTCCTGTTACTCTCACAGCTGCTGGTATTGCAGGGTTCATTATATCTATAGGAATTGCAGTGGACGCCAATGTTCTTATTTTTGAACGTATTAAAGAAGAACTTCGCAATGGTGATAGTATATTAGACTCTATTCATCATGGCTTTAAAAGAGCATGGTTGTCAGTTCGTGATTCAAATATTTCTAGTATGATTACAGCTGTTATTTTGTTCTGGTTTGGAACTTCTCTTATTAAAGGATTCGCGCTTGTGTTTTTAATAGGTGTTATCATTTCTATGATTTCAGCTATTTCTATTACAAGAATATTCCTTTATTCTCTAAATATTAAAAAGAAAAATAAATTAACCGGTTTTCTGTTTGGGTCGGGATTTAGTAATGCTTCAGCTAAAACTGCAACCGCAGTTCAAAAATAATATGTTCATAATTAAACACAAAAAAGTATTCGTCACAATTTCAGTTGTTCTTGTTTTACTATCGTTAGGTGCAGTAATATTTTCTGGATTAAAAATGGGAATTGATTTCAAAGGAGGTTCTTTGACTGAAATCGAATATAAAACATCTCGTCCTGAACAGTCCGTAGTAGAAAAAGATGTTAAATCTTTAGCTCTCGGTGAAATGGTCATTCAGCCTATGGGCACAATGGGTTATAGTATAAAAACTAGAGAAATAAACGAAACAGAACGAGCTTCCTTGATGACTTCATTAGGTAATGACGCTACAGAAAAAAGTTTTACTTCTATTGGTCCGTCTGTTGGAGCTGAACTTGTTCGTAAATCTATAATCTCTTTCATCCTCGTTGCTTTAGGTATCATTTTTTGGATTTCATTTTCTTTCAGAAAGGTCTCAAAACCAGTTTCTTCTTGGAAGTATGGATTGATTGCAATCGTTACTTTGATTCATGATATTATGATTCCCGTTGGAGCTTTTGCAATTTTAAGTAGTATTTATGGAACAGAAATAGACACGCTGTTTGTTGTTGCTGTTTTGACCATTTTAGGTCTTTCAGTTTCTGATACAATTGTTGTATTTGATCGTATTCGTGAAAATATACGCGTTGGTCATTTTAAGACATTTGAAGAAACTGTTGGAAAAAGTTTAGAACAAGTTTATACTCGTTCAATTGCTACATCTTCAACTGTTATAATTGCTCTCTTGGCTTTAGTTTTCTTTGGACCAGCAAGTACGAAGGTATTCGCCATGATGCTTACTGCAGGAATGTTCTTTGGAACATATTCATCTATCTTTTTAGCAAGTCCGCTTTTGGTGATTGTTAAAAATATGCAAAAGAAGAATTAGTTTATAGTTATTAATAAATGCCCAGAAGGCTTCGCCTTCTGGGCATTTATGATATAATAATACAGTATTTATCAAAGTCGTTTTTATTAATTAAATTTTAAAAAATATGCCAATTTTATATATCGTTTTAGGAATAGTTGTTCTTTTTGTTTTGTTTTTTGTTGTTAAATATAATGGATTTATAACACTTCGAACTCGTGCTCAAGAAGCTTGGTCAGATATTGATGTGCAGCTAAAGCGCCGTTACGATTTAATACCCAATTTAGTAAACACTGTAAAAGGTTATGCTGCACACGAAGCAGGAACATTTGAGAAGGTTACAGAGGCTCGTTCAAAAGCAATGCAAGCAGGTACCACAGCAGAGAAGAGCGAAGCTGAAAATATGCTTTCTGGTACTCTCAAGTCTCTTTTTGCTATTTCTGAAGCTTACCCAGAATTGAAAGCTAATACTAATTTTATTCAACTTCAAGGCGAGTTAGCTGATACTGAAAATAAAATAATGGCCTCACGTAGATTCTACAATGGTAATGTTCGCGATTTCAATACAGGTGTCCAAATGTTTCCAGGAAATATAATTGCAGGAATGTTTAAATTTAACAAAATGGAATTTTTTGAACTTGAGCAAGATAGTGCTGAAAAAAATCCTGTTGAAGTTAAATTTTAATTTATTTAAAGATTCTATTTTTTTAAAATAGATATAATATTGATACATGAAAAAAACAAAAATAACTCTATGGACTAGTTTACTATTCTTTGGGTTATTTTTTGTTTTTACATCAAAAGTTAGCGCTGAAGTAATTCGTGATTTTTCATCAACTATTAATGTGATGCCTGATTCATCTATTATTTTAGAAGAAAAAATCTCTTATGATTTTGAGGATGTTCTTCGTCGTGGAATTATTCGCACTATTCCTCTTTTTAATTCAAAAAATGAACCAATAAAAATAGAGGTTATTTCTGTAACTTTAGATGGTAGTAATTTTGATAAATTTACTACCGACATAACTGATAATAAATTAACCATAAAAATAATTGATTCTAGCAGGTTTATTTCTGGTATAAAAGAATACACAATCATGTATCGTGTGTGGGGAAGTATCTCATACTTTAATAATTTTGATGAAATATATTGGGATGCAACCGATAGTAGTTGGCAAGTACCTATACTTAAATCAGAAACAAGTGTTATTTTGCCCAATAATGTATTTCCTACCCAGCGATCTTGTTATTATGGTAAATTAGAAAGTAAAATACCTTGTAATGTTAGTGACTCAAATATTTATTCTTCAGAAAAAATTTTTAATGCAAAGGAAGGAATAACGATAGCCATTGGTTTTCAAAAGGGTATAGTATCTCCTTATTATACTGAAATAAAAATAGAAAAATATAAAGTTTTAAAAACATTTTGGCCTGTACTCATTCCAATAATAGTTTTTATTTTTATGTATATAAGTTGGTACAAAAAAGGCAGAAATCAGAAAGGAACAGGCATAGTTGTTCCTCAGTATGATGTTTTTGAAAATCTCACTCCTCTTGAAGTTGGGGGTATAATAAATGGAAAAGTTATGGACCAAGATATTTCAGCAGAAATAATATATCTTGCAACAAAGGGGTATATAAAAATTAAACAAATTGACGAAACATGTGATAATTTTTTATGTTTAATTTCTAAAAAAGATTATCAGTTTACACTTTTAAAACATATTGGATTACTTTCAAATCCTTTTGATAAAATAATTATGAAAGCAATATTTGAGGAAGGAGGGGAAGTGGGAGGAGTATCAAAGCTTTCTGATTTAAACAATCATTTTTATAAATCAATTAAATATGTTACTAATAGTGTTGCAGATTCTTTACTAAATAAAGAATATTATACCAATTTTTCTAAAAACAAAAATAAAAATATTTTTGTTTTAGGCTTGTTATTATTAGGTATATCAATATTAGCTAATAATTTTTTGGATATAAAAAAATTAATTATATTTATTTCTTCTCTGGTTTTGTCCATAATAATTTATTATATTTTTGACGGTATGATGACGGCAAAATCTCACAAAGGAGCTCGAGCTCGTGAATATTTTTTGGGGCTTAAGGAATATCTTCAAATTGCTGAAAAAGATAGGCTTAATTTTCACAATGACCCAGGGAAAAATCCAGAAACATTTGAGATTCTATTACCATACGCCATGATTTTTAGTGTTGAAGAATTGTGGGCTAAAGAATTTAAGGGTGTATATATTAATCAACCAAAATGGTATGATAATAAATCATCTAATTTTGATGTCGTTAGTTTTGGCCATGAGATGGCAGTTTTTAGCTCTCTTTCAACTATTTCGCTTACTTCTAAAAGTTCCAGTAATGGTAATAAGTGATTTAGTAGTAGTGGAAATCAGTAATTTTTTATAGAATAAAGTACAAAATATAGTATAATCAAGACAATAAATAATATGGAATACATGAAAATTATAAAAATAATGATTGCTCTAATAATAACCACGGTTATTATTATTTTTGGATGGAATTTTTATGAAGGCAATAAAAATACAAGTCAAAATTCTCAAACTTTAGATACAAGGATATTAGGTAATAGTCAGGATTTAGTTTCTTTTTCAGTCTCTTCTGGGGATACAGTTTCAGGAGTTTTAAATGTGGTTGGTTCGGTTCAAGGAGGTTATTTTTTTGAAGGCAATATATTAGTTAATATATTGGATTTAAATAAAAAAATTATAAGAAATGGAAATGGTAATGCAATAACAGACTGGGCGACTCTGGAGCCAGTTGGTTTTAATGCCGCACTTGATTTCAGTTATCTTCCCAGTGGTCCAGCATATATAGAAATTCACAATGATAATCCAGGAGCACCGAATGAAGGGATAAATAAAAGTATTTTAATACCAATAATTATTAAATAATCACTATAATTTAGAAAATAAAATTAATTTACATGGCTACACTCTATACACAACAAGGTCAAAATGTTAGAAAAACTTGGATGCTAATGACTATCTTTTTAATTATTGTTATTGGTCTAGGTTTTGTTTTTTCTCGAATGTATAATAATCCAACTATCTTATATTTCTTTGTTGTTTTTAGTGTGGGTATGAATATAATAGGTTATTGGTATTCTGATAAAATAGCTCTTACCATGGCTGGTGCTAATCCTGCGACACGTGAACAGTACTTTGATTTTTATACTATTGTAGAAAATTTAGCAATTACAGCAGGTTTACCAATGCCAAAAATATTTGTAATTGAAGATCCATCTCCAAATGCATTTGCAACAGGACGTGACAAGGAACACTCTGTAGTGGCCGTAACAACAGGTTTACTTTCTATTATGAATAAAATAGAGCTTGAAGGAGTTGTAGCTCATGAAATGAGTCATATTGGCAATCGTGACATGCTTTTGTCTACTGTTGCTGTGGTTCTTGTTGGTTTTGTTGCTATTGTTTCTGATATGATGATTCGAATGTCTTTTTTTGGTGGCCGTCGAGACGACAGAGAAGGGGGCGGTTTAATGTTAATAATTGGAATTGTTGTTGCAATTCTTGCTCCTATAGCAGCTACACTTATACAGCTTGCTATATCACGTAAGAGAGAATATTTGGCAGATGCTTCAGGTTCACTTCTTACTCGTTATCCTGAAGGTTTGGCAAGTGCACTAGAAAAGATTGGTCAATATGGGGTACCAATGAAAAGACAATCTACAGCAATTGCGCATCTTTATATAGCAAATCCAACTGGCTCGGGAATTTTTGGTAAAAAAGTCGGTAATTTATTTTCTACTCATCCACCATTGGAAGATAGAATTAAAAAATTAAGAGAATCATTATAATTATTTATTAGCCATAACTATAGTTGTGAGCTTGTTTAAAAAATATGAAAATATTTACAGAGATAAAAAATAGCATTTATAATAAAAAATATTATAATACAACAGTTTTGAATCAGTCACTTCGCACTTCTATAAAATATTTAGCAAAGTTGTCTTTATTAGTAGCAATAATCGGAGTTGTTATTTTTGCAATTTCTATTCCTTTTTTGTCTAGTACAATAAAAAAGAGCGCATCTTCTTTTGTGTCGAGTTATCCAGATGATCTTGTTGTCTCTATAAAAGATGGTAATGCTTCAGTAAACAGAACTGAGCCATACATGGTAAAAGTTCCAAATGATTTAATTAATACTGATAATTCAAATTCACTTAAGATTGAAAATTTGGTAACTATTAATACGACGGAGCCTTTTACAATAGATAAATTCCATCAATATTCAACACTTTCTTTACTTACAAAAAAAGAATTGGTATTAATGCAATCTAATAAAGGAGAAGTAAAGGTTATGTCACTTTCCGATTTGGGAAATATAGAACTAACAAAAACTTATGTTTTAGAAAAAGAGGTTTTGTTGAATAAAATTTTACCATGGATTATGGCTATATTAATACCCGTATTGTATGTAGGTATGAGTTTGGGAATTTTTATAGGGACCATAATTATTCTTTTCTTTTATGCAGCTATTGTTTGGTTTGTGTTAAAAATAAAAGGCATAAAAGTTTCTTATAAGAAAGCATATCAAATAGCATTACATGCTAGTACTTTATTAATAATTTTTGGTGCGTTTAGTTCCTTTTTTAGTCTTCTAAATAATTCCTTCGTTCGTTCGCTAATTTTGATTATTATTATTTATTTAAATTTTGATAATTTTTTAGATGCAACAAAAAAAGAAGAATCTAAAATTGTGAGAGAAATAGAATAAATGAATTTTTAGATATAAATTTATTTTAAAAAACACCTTATTAAAATATTGGGTGTTTTTTGTAAATTGAAGTTTGGTAAATAGCTAAATATTTAGTATGATATACCCAGATGTTCTTTATAGAACATGGATTTTTATTATTAATTTCCATGTGTATTCCCAACTACACCTTACATTTTGTAAGGTGTAGATTGGGTTTGGAGAGATGCGTGAGTGGTTTAAACGGCAACCCTGGAAAGGTTGTGTATGAGTAATCGTACCGGGAGTTCGAATCTCCCTCTCTCCGCCAGCATAAAAATGAGCTCAACTTTAGGTTGAGCCATTTTTATTTGGCGGAGAGAAGAAAGCCACTTGTGTGGCTTTCGTGGGAGATTCGAAAAGCTTTCCGTTATTTATAAAGAGTAATCTCTGAGTAAATCGGAAAGGTGTACTGAACCTGTAAGGTTCGAAAAGCGTACTCGCGGTCTCCCTCAATACTGTTTGTCTTTCGCGGGAGATTCGAAAGACTTTTCCTTGCCGTAGGCGGAAAAGTACCCGCCGCAGTATCGGCGAATCTCCCTCTCTCCGCAACGTTTTTAATCTTTATTTTATATGTATTATTTTAAATACTGTTTAATACTTTGGAACTTTGGTATAATCAATTTATGAATGAAAATTTTATAGAAAAAAATCACGAAAAAATTTTAACAAAAGTTGAAGTCTTAGAAGTAATGTCTCGTTTGGCCGAAAATGTTACTTTTGTTAGAGAATTATCAGACGATCAAGGCCTTTACTTATTAGAAGTAAAAGTTGAGGGCAAAAAGCCAAGTGAAATAATTGAATATATGTACATAAGAAAAGGAAAATTTCCAAAGCGGAATGAATCTTTGGCAACAACTATTTTTGTTACCTATTATGAAGATGGTATGCCGATAAGTGGTTATAATATTGCTAATTACAAATCTGAATCAAATGAATGGGTGGTTGAAAAATAGTTTCGAACTTTGTCCAATAGATACCGCCTTCATTTTATCTTATATTTATATAGTTTATTTTTGACACCTGTTAGAGACAGGGAACTTTTGATATAATAATAAGATATGGAAAATCAGCCCTCAGAGTTTGCTCAAAAAATTTTAGAAATTCTTGCCGAAGCAAGTGATATCACAATGAACTATTTTAAAAAAGTTCTAGATGTGGATTATAAAAAAGATGAATTTGATCCTGTTACTATTGCTGATCGAGAATCTGATAATTTAATTAGAGAACAGCTAAGAATACTCTTTTCCGAAGATCTCATTTTGTCCGAAGAAAATGATAATATCCCCGACAGTTACAGAGGTAGAGTTTGGATGGTTGATCCTTTAAATGGAACTAAGTCCTTTGTTAAAGGTGTGAATACATTTGGTGTAGTTATTGGTCTTATTGAAAATGGATTACCAATATTTGGTTGTATTAGTGTACCAGCACAAAATAAAGTTTTTTATGCAGAAAAAGGGAAAGGTGCTTTTGAAAAGATTGGCGAGTCATTTAAAAAAATACACACTTCTGCAATTACAGAAATAAAGGATTCTCGATTAATTACACGGGAACCAAGCGGAGAAGTTCGCCCAATTGAAGAAAAGTTAAATAAAATTCCGTTTGCATTACGAATAGAAGAGGGTAGTGGGGCAAAGCTTTGTTCAATTGCAAGAGGTGATGCAGAAGCTCATATTAATACTAATTTTAGGGCAGGAAAGTGGGATATAGCTGCACCTCAAATAATCCTTGAGGAATCAGGTGGCATAGTAACTGATCTAGACGGGAAACAAATAGATTATATAAAAGAGTCTATAAATCTTGAACGAAGCTTTGTCGCTTCTGCTAATAAAGAACTGCATGAAAAGATTATAATAGAATTACTTAAATTAAAAGTTTAGTTAATATCTTTATTTTCCAACAATTCATTTCCAACAGCGACCCATACTGCTCGCCTTCGTTTTTAATCTTTATTTTATAAGTCTGATTTTAGACATTGTTTATCACTTTGGAACTTTGATATAATGTAAATATGAAAATTTCTATTATTGGTCAACCAGGAAGTGGAAAGAGTACTTTAGCTAGTAAAATAAGTGAGAAATTTAATATACCTTATCTCCAGCTAGATAGATTTTGGTTTGAATATGGAGGTAATAAATTAAAACCAGGCGACATAGAAGGCGTAGAAAAAGTTAGAGCCTATATGAAAGAAAAAGTTACAAGTTTCATTAACGGACATGATTCTTGGGTTTCTGATGGAACGTATCCTAGAGTACAATCTATTATTGTTGAACATACAGATTATGTAATATTTTTAGATATTCCGCTTTATCGTCGTTTGTTTAATCATATGAAGAGAACATTAAAATCTGATAGACACAAAGAACTTACAAAATGGGAAGATTTTAAATTTATTTATCAAATAATTCGTAGGACTTTTCTAAAGGGTCCCAAGCTGAAACAGTTTGTGCTCGATCATCCTGATAAAATTAAGGTTTTTAAAAATTATAAAGAAATAGAATCATACTTTAATAATCTTTAATTCTTCCTTATTTCCCAATAATTCAGTTCCAACAGCGACCCATACTTTCCGCAAATTTTTAAACCTTAAATAATGAGGGTTAACCTAGGTACCTTTTTGTAGTAGATAACTTCTGTTATAATTTAATCATGAATAAAAATGATCTATTTGGACAAGCATTATATGATCGCTATAAAGGAGAAAAAAATTATTTCTTTATGGAGGTTCATGGAGAAACAAGAGAGCATAATATAGATAGGTATTTTAGATCAGTGAAAGAATTATCTGGAGCCGAAAAGAAACTCATCTCAATGTGTTATGGAAATATTTTAGATGTAGGATGTGCTACGGGTAACTATATTCCAGCCATGGAAAAGAAAGGAATTGTGACAGGTATAGATATTTCTTCAAAACTTATAGAAATAGCAAAACAATCGGGAATTAAGAATTGTTTTGTAAAAAATATTTTTTCTTTTAATAGTAATAAAAAATTTGATACCATTACAATGCTTGAAAATAATCTTGGTATGGGTGGAGATGTGAATGGAACAAAAAAATTATTAAAAAAGCTTTCCAGTTTATTAAATGATGATGGTCAAATTCTAATGATGCTTTCAAAAAGATCAGGGGAAAAAGATTTTTTAATTAATGAATTAACTCCTGTATATAAAGGAGTTAAAGGTAAAAGTTTTAAGTGGATAAATTTTAATCTTAAATTTTTAACTAAATTGTGTAATGAAGTCTCATTGAATATAAAGTTATTAAGTGGTAATAAATACTACTCTTTAGTAAAAATTACTAGAAATTAATATTTTCGATATTCTTATCTCCCTTTAACTTGGTTCCAACAGCGACCTATACTGCCCACCAGCATAAAAATACAAATAACTGATATTTTTGTTTAAGTATATATAATTTGTTACACTATATTTGTGAGTAAATTTTTTTTAGTAATTTCAAATATTATAATTATAGTTTTTTTTATTAATATACCTATCAGTATTGTAGCTTCATCAACAATTTCACCACAAAAAACTACACAATTAAAATCCTCTAATATTAAAATTCTCGTTTATCATTCAATTGCTCCAACTCCTGACAAAAAAGAATCTACCCTGATTTTACATTACAGAATAACTCCAAGTATTTTTGATGCTCAAATGAAATATCTAAAAGATAATGGTTATCATACTGTTACTCTCGGTATTTTAGAACAAAGTTTGATTAATGGGATTGTGTTGCCTGATAAAGATATTGTTTTGACTTTTGATGATGGTTGGAAAAATCAATATACATATGGATTACCAATTTTAGAAAAATATGGATTTACGGGTACTTTTGGAATAATTACAGAGAATATGGGTAAATCTAAAATGACTTGGGATGATATAAAAGATTTAAATTTAAAAGGTTTTGAAATTGCCTCACATAGTGTAACTCATCCATTTTTAACAATGATAAGTGATAAACAATTAGTAAATGAAATTACAATTAGTAAAAAAACACTTGAAGAAAAAATAGGAAAAACTATTAAAACTTTTATTTACCCGTACTATAAAGATAATGCTAATGCAATGAAAGTAGTTAAAGATGCAGGATATATAGGAGCTAGTGCAGGTTGGGGTAAATTTAATAATACTATTGAGCATATTTATGAGTTAGTATCTCAAGAAGCTGTTAATAATCCAAACCCTTTTAGTAATAAAAGACTAATGGATAGTGAAACAATCTAGATATATAATTTAAAATTATAACAATTAAAAAACACCTTGCTTATTAAAGTAAGATGTTTTTTAATTAATTGATAATTTAGAATCCAAACATGTGACTAAAGAATGAACCAATACTACCAAAGAAACCTTTGTTTGCGGGTACAGTAGTGTTTGATGGACTACTTGCAGGTTTGACTTGGTTATTCACGCTAGTAGCAGTGACATTATTGCCGTTTACTGTTCCTTGTATTATTACCATATCACCAACAGTTATATTTGTAGCTAAGATAGTATTTTGTCCTTGCGTTATCTTTGCATTTGTTGCATCAATTGTATAACTTACGTTACTTTTATTTGTAATAATAAAGGTATTACCGTTTATAGATGTAACTGTCCCGGCTACGACAGGTAATCCATTACCAGTGATTAAAGGACTGTTTTGCCCAACGCCATTATTTATTCTATTTTGATTATTATTTCCACGCATGATTCCATCTCGAATATTTGTTGCTACGAGATTTGTACCAGTTAAAGTGCCTTGAGCCGCAATAGTATCACCGACTATAATATTTGATATATTGCTAGCAGTATTATTTTTTGTAAATTTTGCATTAGTAGCATCTACAGTAAATGTAGTATTAACTGCATTTGTTCCAAAACCTTGTTTACCATTTACAGTAATACTATTTCCATTTATTGCTGAAACAGTTCCTATAACAGATGGTCGCATCATTCCTTTGTTGTTACCTCTGTTACTATGCATTCCACCGTTGTTTTGTTGATTTATTGGATTAGTGGTTTCTGCAAAGACAGGGGAGACTGCGGTAAAAGTAAATACAGCTAAAGTTATAATTATATATACATTTTTGTTAATTTTCATTATTTATTGTTAATTTTATGCTGATAAATTACAGAAATTCGACATTATCTGTGTATTGATGTATACGCTTAATTTATTGATAATGGTGCAATCAATTTATATATTTGTGCTGTTTAATATTATAAAATTTTGACACAATATTTTTGTAGATAAATTGTAATTTATTAAATTAATACATAGATACTAATAAAATTATTGATTATTGAAGTTAAAAATTTAACAAAAATTCGGAGAATTTATAGCAGTAGATGATATATCTTTTTCTGTTGATGAAGAATTAATTTTTTTATATTTTACTTAATTAAAAATGATATAATATAATTATGTCATTAATAGAAATAACTCGTAAATGGTATGGTCGTTTTGAACGGCCTATTTCATCACTATCTCTTATTTTAGGATTTGTTTTTGATGCTCTAACACTAAAGAGGGTAGATACACTCTGGGAAATATTTTGGGTGCTAGCTCACCTTATTATTGTAGGTGTATTTATAATACTTATACATACTAAAGAGATTGAAATTGGAGATGAAAAAAACCCAAGCAAAAGACATTTTTGGTATGTTAATATTTTACAATTTTTCTTTGGAGGATTACTTTCTACTTATTTAGTCTTTTATTTTAGAAGTTCAGATATTTTTACAACATGGCCATTTCTTTTTATTTTAGCCATAGCCTTTATTGCTAATGAATCTTTAAAACGTCATTATATACGATTTAGCTTTCAAATTAGTTTATTTTTCCTTTCCATATATTCGTTTGCTATTTTTCTTGTACCTGTAGTTTTACATAAAATCGGCACATCGGTATTTTTGCTCTCGGGAATAATCAGCCTAGTTGTTATTATATTATTTATTTATATTTTATTATTTTTTGTAAAAGATGAATTTAAGCACAATAAAAAAATAATCTCTCTTTTTATTATTAGTATTTTTGGAGTAATAAATTTTTTATATTTTACCAATTTGATTCCTCCGATTCCGCTCTCTCTTAAAAATGCAGGCATTTATCACTCCATACAAAGAAATGGAGATGGTGATTATAATGTTACTTATGAAGATTATGGATGGAAAACATATTTTAAATTGTATCAAGACTTTAAGAAAACACCCGAAGATTCTATTTATGTATATAGTGCAGTTTTTTCTCCTACGGGTTTAAATTTGAATATTATTCATGAATGGCAATATTATAATCAAGCACAAAATAAATGGATAACTGACAGTATTGTGCGGTTACCTGTTGTTGGAGGAAGAGATGGTGGTTTTAGAACTTATTCAAAGCATTCAAATTTACAATATGGTAAGTGGAGGGTGAATGTAAAGACTGAGATGGATCAAATAATAGGTCGTATACGTTTCAATATACTACCAGTTTCTATAGAACCAATTTTAGTGGCTGGAGTAAAAAAATAAAATTTTAATTATATTAAAAAATATCTAATATAATTATTAAAAAATAGATTATAGTTAAGAGGGTAAAAATAAGTATTCCGCCGAATATTTTTTCGGCTGCATTTTTACTTTCATTTATAAATTCAGAAATAAAAGGATATTTAATTAATAGTTTATTAAACCATTTTCTATTTTTGAGATAATTAACAAAATTAACACTATTTATACAGAAAGAAGTTTTAATAGATTTACCTTTCTTTTTAATAATCCAATAAAATATAAAAATTACAATAACTAGAATTAGTATCAAACTCAGACGACCAGACCATTTTTTAAATATAGAAATAATTAATGTACCAGAGAAATAACCGGCAAAAACATTAAGCATAGCCCAACCTATGCTACTCAATACATTCCAAAAAATGAAAGAACCTTCTTTCATTTTGGATATTCCAGCAATGAATGGGATAATAGCTCTAATTGGTCCAAAAAAACGACCCAAAAAAATACTCTTATTCCCATATTTTTTAAAAAATTTTTCACCGTGATTTAAAATATTATGATTTATTATTTTTTTGTTTTTTATCCAATTTCCACCCCATCGGCCAAGAGCATAACTAACAACATCACCCAAAATTGCTCCAATAGTAGCAAAGAATATGATATCCCAAACGTTTAATAATCCTTGAGAAGCGAGAAATCCGCCGATTGAAATAAGTGTTGCTCCAGGTAAAAAAACTCCAATAAAAGGAGCTGATTCAATAAAGGCTAAAGTAAAAAATAGCCAGTTTCCAAGCCATGCAAATTTAGTTAAAAGATGTAAAAGTAAATTTATATCAGGCATAAGTTATATTTATTCATTAATTTATTTTTTTAATATCAATATCTACGGGAGCAAATATACGTGGTAACTCAAATTCAACATTAACACTTTCTTTTAACGAGTTATTAACCTTAAAACTATTATCAACAATATCTTTATTTATATAAGAAGTTTGATATCTATTTTCTTTTATGATAATTAATTCTCCAGGTTGTGGATTATCTAAATCAGTTGAATCAATTGTATTTTCTCTGTAACTATGAGTTGGAATATTTATTGTTTTATTGTGCAATGTTATTTCAACATGATCCGTCCCAGTCCCAGATAAAATAAGATATTGTTTTTTTGCTAAAATCTTAGGCCAGTGAAAACGGAAATAATATTCTCCAGGGTTTGGTTGAAAATTATCTGGCAATTTAGACCAATTTATTCCATCAATAGATAATTCTATATCAGAAACATCATGATAAGGATTAGAAATGGGTATTTCCATTCGAGAGGAAGTTTTTGAATAGGATTGGCCATTAATTATAAAATTAATCCAATTTTCAGGAATAATTAAATCTAAATTATTAGAACTTAATAATCTTCCAAATAATTTTTCTGAATTGTTTGATTCACTTATGAAATCATTATTTAATATTAGTGGTTCTTGCCCTAAAATTGGTAGATGAAAATCTACTTGAGCGGCACCTCCTAATCCAGAATGAGAAGTAAATTTAAAATCTAGAGCTAAAAGATTTGGATTTTTTTCATTTCCATTCCAGTTAATGGAGACTGATTTTTCTTCACCTGCTTTAAAGTCACCTAATTTATAAATTTTATCTTGAGCTGTTAAACTTACATTTTGAAGACTATATTCTCTAATATTTTTAACAATTAAATCAATCTTATTGTCGGTAATTTTAATTGTTTCATCTTTTGCTTTTACTTCTAAGTCAGATAATAATCTTTTTAAAACACTTAACTCAGGTTTTGGTTTATTATTGTGATCCCAAAATCCCCTGAGATCATCTGGTTGGTCGGCCTTAAAAGGGTCATTATATCCAAATACTACTGACTGAGCCCAATTGTCATGTGACTCATAGAAATTGGCACCTAAAGCTCCATTTTGGATTAATATAGACCATTCATCTTCCATTCTCTTCATTCTAAGTTCAGGAACAGTTTTTTCAAGAAAAGCTACAAATCCACCAAATTCACTTGCATAAAAAGGTTTCTTCGAGTCTTTAACAACTTTGATTCCACCATTCCAATAAGTTTGGCCAGTATCCAGCATATTTACGGCACTGATATCAATAGGGTAATTGATAAAAGTAAAATAAGTAGAATATGTGGTTGGCCAGTTTGATATATTTTTAGCACGAAGCAGTGTGTTAAAACTTGAATTTACAAGTTTACTTGTTTCTCCATTTCTACCTAATTCCCATTCATTTCCTAATCCATCAAATAAAATATATGGCTGACCAGTATGTTCAGTTACCATAGTTTGATAACGATCCAAGTAATCATTAACTTGGCGTTCACTTGTGACATCAAGTTCGCTCCAGTTAGAACGGTTTGGTTGATCAATAATTAATAATTGATTTTTTTCAGCTGTTGATATTAATGAAGTATTTGCACTATGGTAGAAGCGAACAGTGTTAACACCGATATCATGGAATTGTTTAAAGCCGTCAGAAAGTCCTAATCCAATTTGACCATTCATAAAGGATGGGATTAATCCTTTTATTAAAAATTTCTCATTGTTAATAAAAAGATCAGTGCCTTTTATTTCTTTTAGAACAGTAGAAAAAGGAATTTTTGTACTACAGGAAGTTTTTTGATTACCATTTTGTCCTTCCACTTTAACTTCTAATTGGTGTTTTTGCCAACCTAAGGGGTAATTTGTTTCAATAATTTTGATTGGGCTATTTGGTAATTCTCCTGCCAATTCTTTTTCCCCAATTAATTTATTATCTATATAATACTTCAAAGAATAATTTCCACTATTACCACTCATTCTAGTAAATATATTTAAATTTAAATTATTTTCTGAACCAAGTTTTTTATAAATATCAATTTTTAAATCAACATCAGGTTTAGGCTGTAAAAATAATGGTGACCATAGAAAATTTTTAACTTCACCGCAATTATTTACAGCTAAAAGATTATTTGCAACAAATAATCCAATTATTAAAATTAGAGCAATAATATATGGTGTCTTGCGTGATTTCTTAGTTGCTTTACCTGTAACAAAATTATCACTTAAATTTGCTTCTACAAGGTTAGTAGAGTAGTCATTATTTCTTGTTATTCGTGACCAATAAGAACGTCCAATTAACATATCCCAAAAACCTAAAAGAGCAGCATAAACATCTAGTGCCATCATAAAGACGTAACTCGGTATTACCCATAAGTTTTTAATTTGACGAGAATCTTTAAAATAATAAAAGCTAGACAAAAATACTGTAAGAGGAGCAAGAATAAGACCGATATGCCACCATAGAAATTCTCTTGCGTAAGGAAAAATTAAAATATAATAATAATTTTCCATACCCATTAGTTTGTAATAATAAATAGAAACAGTTGCGAACTGAGGTAAAATCCAAATAAATGCGATTAACCAATCGCCATATAATCGTCTTCCTTTTTGTCTAAAAGAATAAGATAAAATTCCAGCTACTATAAAAGAAATAATTAATACTGCTAATTGTAAGCTATTTTCAATCTGTCTAAAAAAATAATAACCGTACACACTTAAAAGTGACCATATTACAAGAGGGACAAGATAAAATTGACCATGACATAAAATAATAAATTTATTAACTAAAGACAAGGGTGATTTTATTATTTTTAAAATATGATGAAAAAAAGTTTGACTATGTCCAGTGCTCCAACGACGACGACGTAATACATAATCCCGAAAAGAAGGAGAGACTTCTTCGTAAGAAACAGAGTTTCCATTGTATGCGATAGCATAGCCAGCACACCATAAATCATAGGAAAGATAAGTATCTTCGGTGACGGAGTCAGACAATTTAAATTTTTTTAGTATATTAGTTTTAAATAAAGCTGCAGTTCCAGTAAAAAATACACTATTATTGTGTTTAAAAAATTTAGTTAGGAAATTATTAAAAAGTTCATTTCCAAGATGACTTTGACTCGAATCCCAGATTTGAGCTAGATGGCTTGTCGATAGTGGTCTACGTCTTGTTTGAACAGCAACTATCTCTCTGTCTTTTTTATTTTTAGATGGAGTAAATAATATACTTACTGAGGAACTCAACCAATTAGTAGATGGTCTATGATCAGCATCGAGTATTGCAGTTAGAGGTTGATTTAAAGAAGAAAGGATTGAATTAATTTTATCTTTTTTTGACTGGATACCAGTGAGAATTAAATATATTTTTCTTTTGTTTTTATCTAAAATATTTAAACTATTAGGATAGTTTTGATTATCTAATGTTGTTATATCAAAATTATAAAATTTAGCTAAAGCAGAAATTTCTGCAGGATTATTTTTTTGATTATTAAGTAAAATATAAATATCAACAGACCCCGTGTAGTCCTGTCTTACTACAGTTTCTATTGCGTCTATTAATCCTTCTCCTTCATTATGAGAGGGAATTAGGACTGCAATAGAACCTTGGTTTTCTACATGGAGTGATTTTTTGGCTGAAGATTTACTTTTTGGTTTTGATAGAAGAGCAAATATACTTAATCCTAAAAATAATATTGCATAGCCCGAAAGATAAGTTAAAAGGAATAAAGAGATTACGAGTAGGGTTGTGGTCATAATACGTGTTTAGGACTGTTAAGAATAAATAAAGATGACATAATTATATCATTAATACTATATAATACACATTATTATAGATAAATGTATATTTATCTATAATTCGATTGTTCTTAAACAAAAAGAGATATTTTTGTTTAATTGTTTATAAACTGGTAAAGTTATTTATATGTCTCATCAAGGAAATACATGGGAAAAAGAGTACAGGAATCCATTACTTGTAACTAAAAATGAAGGTCCGCAAGCAGACACTTTGCGCTTTTTAAAATTTCTTAAAAAGGAAGAAAAATATAAAGTTGAAGATAAAGTAATTCTTGATCTTGGTTGTGGTACTGGTAGAAATGCAAATTATTTAGCGGAAAGAGGAAATAGTGTTATTGGAATAGAGATTTCAAAAACTGCTCTAAATTTAGCCAAAGAAAGAGCAAGAGAGCTTGGGGTAGAAGTCGATTATCGTTTGGGTGATATTGGTGAGCAGTATAATATAGACGATAATTCTGTGGATGTAGTTTTAGATGTAACATCATCAAATTCTTTAAACGAAATTGGAAGAGGAATTTATTTAAATGAAGCTAATAGAGTTTTAAAAAAAGGAGGATATTTTTTTATTAGAGCTTTAGCAAAAGATGGAAATAAGAATGTTAAAAATTTACTAAAGACTAGTCACGGTAGGGAATATGATACATATACAATAAAAGAGATAGGATTAACTGAACGAGTATTTTCTCGAGATGATTTTGTAAAAATGTATAGTAAATATTTCAAAATCCTGCATTTAGAAAAGAAAACTAGTTATACAACTTTTAATAACCGTATCTATAAGCGAGATTATTGGCTCGCTTATATGAGTAAATAGACATATAGCTATACTATAATATAGGTGTGGAGGCAAATAATGATATAATGGCCGTATATGACTAATATCGGAGTATTTGATTCAGGGGTGGGTGGTTTATGGATATTAAAACATCTAAATGCCGAATTGCCCGGCTATAATTATGTGTTTTTTGGTGACCAAGGACACGTACCATACGGAGGAAGGTCAATGGAAGAAATATTAAATTTTTCTATAGCAATCACAAAATTTTTAATAAGCAAAAATTGTAAAGTAATAGTTATAGCTTGCAATACTGCATCTGCTGCATCTTTAAAATATCTTCGAATTCAATTTCCAGATATTATTTTTGTCGGAATGGAGCCTGCTATTAAACCTGCGGTAGAAGTTACTCATACTGGCAAGGTTGGGGTTCTTGCTACACCTGCAACTTTTCAAGGGGAACTTTATAATTCTGTAGTTGAAAGATTTGCGCATGATGTCGAAATTTTTAAAGATACATGTGATGGTCTTGTTTCTCAAATAGAAAAAGGTGATTTAAATGGAATTGAAACACAAACTATTTTAGAGAGAGCATTACTTCCAATGATGGAGAAAAATATTGATACGGTTGTTTTGGGCTGCACTCATTATCCTTTTGTAATTCCATTGATTAGAAAAATTGTAGGAGAAAAAGTTAATGTTATAGATCCGACAAGTGCTATCGTTCGGCAAGTTTCAAATATATTAAAGGAAAAAAATTTACAAAGTGAATCTTTAGAAAATAATAATCAAATTGAAATTTTTACTTCAGGGGAAATAAATAAAATGAAACCCATATTATTAAAATTATTTAAAGAGGAAATTGATGTAAAAAAAATAGATTGGAAAAATGATTTAGAATTAATTATAATAAAATGATTAAAACATCAACTGAATTTGAAAAAGCATATAAGAGTCTAAATAAAGCACAAAAGGAGGCTGTAGATACTTATGATGGACCAGTTATGGTTATTGCCGGTCCAGGAAGCGGTAAAACTCAAATATTATCCTTAAGAGTTATAAAAATTTTACAGAAAACTGATATTCCTCCAAATGGTATTTTGTGTCTTACTTTTACTGAGGCTGGAGCAATAAATATGCTTAATCGTCTGAAAAAGATGATGGGTGTTGATGCTTATAAGGTTAATATTTTTACTTTTCATGCTTTTGGTACTCATATTATAAATCGTTATCCTGAATATTTTTTTAATTATGCCAATTTATCTCCAGCAGATGAACTTGTTCAAAGAGAAATAATGACAGAAATTTTAAAGTTATTAAATCACAAAAATCCATTTTCTAGTTTTCATCCCGAAGAAGGATATGTATTTCTAAGAGATATTTTATCTAGAATTTCACAAATTAAAAAAGCCGGTCTTACCCCCGATGAGTATGATTTAATCATTGCTCACAATAAAAATATTCTAAATCAAATCAACACATCTATCAATGAAGTTTTTAAAGATAGGTTGTCCTCTAAAATTTTTCCTAAGATAGAAAAGATAATAAATGATTGGGATAAAATAAATACAACTTCTTTCCCTGAAAATTATTTTAAACCAATATCTCATTATTTAAGTATTTCTTTAAAGAAGGCTCTAGAAAAAGCAATTAGTGAAAATAGTACAAGTTTCATTAGTGAATGGAAGAAAAAATATACAACGGGTACCAATGATAATATATCTTTGAAATCTTTTGAGTCACAGGAGAAGTTAGAAAATCTCGGTTTAGTCTATAGGCAATATAAGAATATTTTATTCCAAAAAGGATATTTTGATTATGATGACATGATTTTAGAAGTTATAGAGGCTATAAAGAAAAATGAGAATTTGAAAGCTGAACTCCAGGAACAATTTTTGTCAATTATGGTAGATGAATTTCAGGATACAAATGACGCTCAGATTAAATTGATTCGTCTTTTGGCTGATAATTATGTAAATGAAAAGAAGCCAAATATTATGGTAGTGGGGGACGACGACCAGGCCATTTATCGTTTTCAGGGAGCTGATATATCAAATATTAAAGATTTTAATTCTAAATATGATGGAGTTAAAATTATAGTAATGACTGAAAATTATCGTTCAGGACAAAATATATTGGACCTCGCTCGCAGTATAATTGTGACTGGTGAAAATAGACTTGAAGATATGATAGATGAAGTAAATAAAAAGCTTATATCAAGTGGTGATGAAAATAAAAAATTTAAGGGTGATATAAAAAAATTAAAATATAAAACCAAAGATCATCAGTATCACAATATTGCCTTAAGAATAAAGAACCTTATAAAAGAAGGACATAATCCAAAAGAGATAGCTATAATTTCCAGAAAACATAAAGAGCTTGAAAACTTAGTCCCTTATATGCATCATTATAATGTTCCTATTGTTTATGAAAAACAACAAAATGTTTTAGCTACTCCGCATATTCATCAATTGATTTTGATGTGTAGATTTTTAGATTTAATGGAAAAAGGAGAACAATCACATGGCGATTCTCTAATGCCTGAAATATTATCATATCCTTTTTGGGAGATAGCTCCTAAAACTATTTGGAATATATCACTGCTGTCAAAATCCAATCGACAAGATAAAAGTTCGGATATTCCATGGCTATCTGTTATGCTCGAGTATCCTGATAAAAATGTAAAAGAAATTGGAGAGTTTTTTGTTGAGATGGTTTCTCGAGTTCGATACGAACCAGTAGAATATATTTTAGAGAGCTTGATAGGGAAAAATATTTCTTTCTCACAAGATGATGAAAATGAAAATTTTATAAATGAAATTGAGTATAAGAATGGAAAATTTATTAGTCCTTATAAAAACTTTTATTTTAGTAAAGAAAAACTAGAAAATAATAAACCAGAATATTTACGGTTTCTTTCGGGACTCAAGTTTTTTATTAGTGCCCTCCGAAATCATAAAGAAAGAAGTTTATTAAAGGTGACCGATTTAATAAATTTTGTTGATATTCACGAAAGTAATGGAATTTTATTAAATGATACTAGTCCATTTACGGGTGCTGAAAATGCTGTATTATTGATGTCAGCTCATAAATCTAAGGGTCTAGAATTTGAAACAGTTTTTCTCTTGTCGTGCCAAGATGATAATTGGTCAAAGGGAGGAATGAAAAATAAAATACGATTACCAGAAAATCTTCCCATAGATATGGCACAGGATGAGTCTGACGATGATCTACGATTGTTTTATGTTGCTTTAACTAGAGCTAAGAAAAATCTTTATTTATCAACATATTCTTATAAAGATGAAGGGAGTGAGTCGGTAGAAGTTAAATTTTTAAATAGCGGTCAAGTTGAAGAAGATAATGGTGAAATGGATGAAAATATAGATACAAGTTCCATATTAGAAACCACCACTCCCAATTATACAGATAAAGTTTATATTGAGAGTGAGAGAGCTTTTCTTTCTCCGTTGGTAGAGAATTACAAGCTGAGTGTGTCTCATTTTAATAACTATTTAAATATTTATTTTGGGGAAGGACCTAAAACTTTTTTTGAACAGAATTTGATTCGTTTTCCTCAACCCATGAGCGGCTCAAATATTTTTGGTTCATCAATCCATAAGTCTATTGAACTTTGCATTCTTAAATATAAAGAAAATGGTAAATTACCAACAAAAAATGAGTTCATAAATATATTCGAGCGTGATTTATCAAGAAAAAGAATTTCGGAAATTGATTTAGAAAAATATTTAAATCGGGGTAGAGAAGCCTTAGATATTTTTTACGATAAGAAAATTAAAGATTTAATGATTACAGATAAAACGGAAGTAGACTTTTCTAAAGAGGGGGTTGTTTTAGATGAAGCTCACATTACAGGTAAAATAGATTTACTAAGAATTCTAGATAATAATCAAATAGATGTTTTTGATTTTAAAACAGGAAGTCCTATTCCAGAGAAAAATAAAGATGAAAAAGATAAAATTAAAGAATGGAGCTATAAAAATCAAATTATTTTTTATAAATTATTAATAGAAAATTCAAAAAATTATAAAAATTATAAAATGAGAAATGGTGTTTTTATCTTTGTAGAACCAGAATTTAAAAACGGGGAAGCGAAAATAAACGAAAAAGAAATAGAATTTAGTAACGATGATGTGACTAGAATGAAAAAACTAATTGAAATTATTTTTAATAAAATTAAAAATTTAGATTTTGTTAATATTGATGGTTACCCCAAAACGATTAAGGGCATAATTCAATTTGAAGAGGATCTTCTGTCTGGGAAAGTATGATTTAAAAAAAGTCATTTTTATGATAGTATTATTGAAGGATAACTATTATATGCTTGAAACAGATATTCACAATATGAATATTGCTTATGATGATACTAATTTTCACACTAGTCACTTTGTAGCACACCTTAAGAATGAAAAGATGAGAGCAAAAATGCTTGAATATTGTGATAGAGCATTAAAAAGTTTTGATTTTGGTATTGAAGTTAAGGATAATAAGGGCTATGATTATATTTTAAAAAATATAGGTGAAAATAAATTTAATCTAAGTATAAAATTAAAATAAGAATGAAAAATACAATTATTCACGAGATAAATGTTTCCTATAGTGATTCTCACGAAAGAGTTAGAAATTTTGTTGAGTATCTAAAATCAGAATCAATGAGAGAAGAAGTGAAAGCTTATTACGAATCTGCTAAGAATAACTATGATCAAAAAATACATATTAACGATAAATATGGCAATGAATTTACATTAGAATATAAGGGTGACCATAATTGCGTCTTAAGATTAAGAGAAATATAAATAAAAATGAAAAAGGAATATCAAAAAGGAAGTTTGCATCCACTAACTCTCGCTACGAACGAGGCGGTCTCTATATTTAAAGATCTTGGTTTTTCTGTGGAAATGGGGCCAGAGATGGAAGATGAATGGCATAATTTTGATGCGCTTAATTTTCCTAAAGATCATCCTGCTCGTGACATGCAAGACACCTTTTTTGTAAAAAATAAAGAGGGGATGGTTTTACGTACTCATACTTCAAATACCCAGATAAGATTTATGGAAAATTTAGTAAAAGAAGGAGGAAATCCTCCCTTTGCGATTGTTTCCCCAGGTAAAGTTTTTCGCAATGAGTCAACAGATTCAGGTCATGAAATGCAATTTTATCAAATAGAATGCTTGATGATAGGAAAGGATATTTCAGTTGCACACATGAAGGGTATATTGTTTGAATTTTTCAGAAGATTTTTTGCAGGTGATAATATAGAGATTCGACTTCGTCCTAGTTTTTTCCCATTTGTTGAACCTGGTTTTGAGATTGATCTAAAGAAAGGAGAAAAGTGGTTTGAGTTACTAGGAGCAGGTATGGTTCATCCCAATGTACTTGAAAATTGTGGAATTGATGGCAAAAAATATCAAGGTTTTGCATTTGGTGTTGGACTTGATAGATTAACAATGATGAAATACAAGATTCCAGATATTAGGTTAGTTTATCAGGGAGACTTAAGACTTAATCAATTTTAATTTTTATGCTTATATCCTACAATTGGTTAAAAAAATATATTCCCGAAATTCCAAATGCAGATGAGATAACAAATCTCGTAACGTTTAAAATTTGTGAAATAGAAGATGTAAAAAAATTACCAAGTGGTGATACTATTTTTGATTTAAAAATTTTACCAGATAGAGCCCATGATTTACTTTCGCATATGGGGGTGGCGCGTGAAATAGCTGGATTGTTAGGTATTGATTTTAAGTTACCGGAGTATGATATTCCTAAATCAAACTCTACGGACTTAAAAATTGAAATTCAAACACCTAATTGTCGTAGATATATGGGTAGAATTGTTAGAAATGTCATAGTCGGTCCATCACCAGAATGGATGGTTAATTATCTTACCTCTATTGGACAGAGAAGCATAAACAATATAGTTGATGCAACAAACATTGTAATGTTTGGTTCTGGTCAGCCAATACACGCTTTTGATTTAAAGAAATTATCCTTTGAGATGATTATTGTTAAAGAAGCAGAGGAAGGAGATGTTTTAAAATTGGTGGGATCAGAGGAAAAATCTGTTAATTTAAAAGATACAGATGTAATGATTACAGATGGAAATATCAGTCTTGCTCTTGCTGGAGTAAAAGGGGGATTGGACTCTGGTGTCTCATCTGACACTAAAAATATTTTAATTGAAGTAGCTAATTTTGAGCCTATATCTGTTCGGAAGACTGCAAATAGATTAGGAATAAAAACTGAAGCTTCAAAAAGATATGAGAATGATTTATCTCCAACTTTGTGTGACTTTGCTATGGATGAAATATCTGCTTTGATTGTGGAAATGTGTCCAGATGTATCATTTGAGGCTATAAAAGATATGTATCCAGTCCCACAACAAGAGAGAGTTGTTTCCTTTGATTCAGATTATATTTCTCAAGTGCTTGGACTAAATATCAGTAATAAAGAAATAGAAAAAATATTACATAATTATAAGTATAAATTTGAACAAATTAATAATACTTGGGAGGTTCTAGTTCCAATGATGAGACTAGATATTGTTGGACCATATAATTTTGTAGAAGAAATAGGACGTGCTTATGGTTATGAAAAAATAGTTCCAGAAATTCCAAAAATAAATTTTACAAGAGAAGACCATAGTGACTGGGAAAAAATTTTTACAACAAAGCAAAAACTTGCAGAAGATGGGTACAAAGAAGTAATGACTTATGCTTTTAAAGATAAAGGGGATATTGAAGTTTTGGCTTCTGCTTCAGATAAAAATTTTTTGAGAACAAATTTGACTGATGGGCTTAAGGAAAGTATTTCTTTAAATCAAAAAAATTTACCATTACTTCACTTAGATGAAATAAAACTTTTTGAGGTTGGTACAGTTTTTACAATCAAAGGAGAAAAGATAAATGTTGCTTTTGGAGATAAGAAAAAAATTACAGAAATGACATTGGATGAGTTTACTTCACTACCAGAAAACAAAGTTTTTAGGTCTTCTTATTTTGTGAATAAGGAACTAGTCGTTTTATCTGAAATTGTTAAGGATATTGCTACTCCAGTTTTTAAGTCGTGGTCATTATATCCATTTATTACTCGAGATATTGCCGTATGGGTTACAGAGGGCACATCACCACAAATTCTAATAGATATTTATAATAGTTTTGGAACTGAACTTTTAGTTACTGAGCCTGCACTTTTTGACTCATTTACAAAAGACAAAAGAACTTCTTTTGCTTATCGTTTGGTGTTTCAATCTTATGATAGAACTCTGACGGACGAAGAAATAAATACAATTATGTCAAAAATTAATGATAAAATAAAATCTCTTGGTTTTGAAGTTAGATAAACATTACCGTAAATTTATCAAATGTAATCGATAGATAAAACCCTTTATTTACAAGGTTATAATTTAAAAAAAATATTAGTATTTAATATGTTTTTTTGGTATAATGAATGAAGTAATTGTCCTATATAAAAGGGCATTTTAAATTACTTTTACGTGTCCCGTTAGAAAATTAACGGAATCAAAAATGAATTTTTAAACATTATTATTTAATTTTCTAATAGGATGGCAAAAAAAGAAGAAAAAATTAAACAAACAGGTAAATATGGAGCAGAACAAATTTCAGTTCTTGAAGGTTTAGAACCAGTTCGTCGTCGTCCAGGGATGTATATTGGAACTACTGGTATTGATGGATTGCATCATTTGGTCTGGGAAATTTTTGATAACTCACGAGATGAAGCGATGGGAGGATTTTGTGATCATATTGAAGTCGTTCTTTTGCCAGACAACTCTGTTCGAGTTGTAGACAATGGACGTGGTATTCCAGTGGGTATTCATCCTAAAACAAAAGTTTCAGCACTCGAGACAGTTATGACAACTCTTCATGCAGGAGGGAAATTTGGAGGTGAAGATAGTGGGTATAAAGTTTCTGGTGGACTTCACGGGGTAGGAGCGTCTGTTGTAAATGCACTTTCTATTTATACAAAAGCAGAAGTCCATACTGAAGGTGGTAAATATGTTCAAGAATATGTTCAAGGTAAAAGAAAAGCAGCAGTTAAAAAAGTTGGATCTTCTAAACAACATGGAACAATTATTTCCTTTAGACCTGACGAAGAAATATTTAAACAATTAAAATTTGATTTAGATACAATTATAAATCATTTGCGTCAGCAAGCGTATTTAGTAAAAGGTTTACGCATAGAAATATTAGATGCTAGGGAATGGGATCCACTAACAGGAGGAAAGGGCAAGAAAGATGCGAACGATATCTTTTGGTTTAGAGAACGTGAGCTTGAAATTCCTTCTACAACTTTTTACTTTGAAGGAGGGTTAGTCTCATTGGTTAAATTTTACAATAAAACTGAAAAGGCTATTCATCCAACTGTTTTCTATGTTGAAAAAGAATTAGATGAAGTGGGAGTAGAAGTAGCACTTCAATATGTAGATGGTATTAATTTTGACATAATTCCTTTTGCAAACAACATTCATACAGGAGAAGGAGGAACACATGTTACTGGTTTTAAAATGGCACTAACTCGTATTTTAAATACTTACGGTAAAAAGAATAATCTTATAAAAGAAGCAGATGGAGGATTTACTGGAGACGATGTTTTAGAAGGACTTACTGCTGTTATTTCTGTAAAACTTCGCGAGATACAATTTGAAGGTCAAACCAAAGCCAAACTTGGTACAACTGAAGCTCAAGGTGCAGTTGCTACTGTGTTTGGGGATGCCTTCTCAGCATTTCTTGAAGAAAATCCAGATGAAGCAAAATCTATAATAAATAAATCACTTCTTGCTCTTCGTGCTCGTAAGGCTGCAAAGGCTGCAAAGGATTCCGTTCTTCGTAAGGGAGCTCTTGAAGGAATGACACTTCCAGGAAAACTTGCAGACTGTCAGGTTCGCGATGCATCTTCTGCTGAATTATTTATTGTGGAGGGAGATTCTGCTGGTGGTACAGCTAAAATGGGAAGAGACAGAAAAACTCAAGCTATACTTCCTCTTCGAGGAAAAATTCTAAATGTAGAACGTGCTCGTCTAGATCGTATGCTCGGAAGTGAGCAAATTAAAAATTTGGTTATTGCTATGGGAACTTCTATTGGTGATACTTTTGACTTAGAAAAAATGCGTTATCACAAAATAATTATTGCTACCGATGCCGACGTGGATGGAGCTCACATTCGTACTCTTATTTTAACTTTAATGTATAGATATTTCCGTCCTATAATAGATGCTGGATATATTTATATTGCTCAACCACCACTTTTCAAAATAAAGAGAGGTAAAGAAATAATGTACGCATATACAGATGAAGAAAGAGATAAAATACTTGGTAAAGATGCAGCATCTTTAGCTGAGTTGCTTGCAGCTTCAGCCAACGAAGAAGACGCAATATTTGTAGAAGAAGAAGAGGAGGGAGAAGAGACAGAGGCAAAAGCAAAGAAAACATCTTCTAAAGTCCACGTTCAGAGATATAAAGGTCTCGGAGAAATGAACGCTGAAGAGCTCTGGGAAACAACAATGGACCCAGCTCATCGTGTACTTAAACAAGTCGCAGTTTCTGATGCAGAGAATGCAAATAAAGTTATAGATATGCTCATGGGTTCTGAAGTTCCTCCTCGCAAATCTTTTATTCAGTCTCATGCCAAAATGGCAAACTTGGATATATAAAAAATAATTACGAATTAATAATTAATAATTAATAATTACGAATTTAAAAACTCGCGTTTAAAGCTCTGCTTTAAACGCGGGTTTTTCACTTAGATTAAACGAATAAAATAGTCTTTGAGAAAATAGAGGTCCAACATCAGGCTGGCTTCGGATGTTGTACCTCTATGGCGGCGGCCTGAGCATAACAAATTTTCAGCAAAAAATTATGTGTGGATTTTGAAAAGAGCTATTTTTATTCATTTAATACTGTATATAAATAAAAAACCCCTCAATTGTATTGAGAGGTTTTTTATTTTGGATTAATTTAAAGTTCTATTTTTAATTTCACTTAAAAGTTTTTCTAAGAATTTTTCAGTTGTAATATTTTCTAATTTTTCTGTTCGTGTTTCAACTGTTATCAATCCAGATTCTTTTTCTTTGTCACCGATAACGATAACATAAGGAACCTTTTGCATTTTTGCATTTCGGATTCTTTTACCAAGAGATTCATTTGAGTCATCAAGCTCAACTCGGATGTCAGATTCTTGTAATGCTTTAAATACAGTATCCGCATATTCTTTTTGATGTTCTGAAATAGGTAAGATAATAACTTGGACAGGGGATAGCCATACGGGGAATGCTCCAGCAAAGTGTTCTATCAAGAATCCAATAAAACGCTCATGTGTTCCTAATGGAGCACGGTGGATAATATAAGGAGTTTTCTTTGTTCCATCTTTATCAGTATATTCAAGATTAAATCTTTTTCCCATATACAAATCAAGTTGATTAGTGGATGCTGTGAAAGCTCTACCAATTGAAGAATATATTTGGAAATCCATTTTAGGTCCATAAAAAGCAGCACCTTCATTGACAATTTTATACGGTACACCTGAAGCTTCCATGGCTTTTGTTGTCATGTCTTCTGCTAGTTTCCAATCAGTTTCTTCTCCGTGATATTTATCAAGTTTATTTGGATCGCGAAGTGACAACTCCATATCATATTTACCAATTCCTAATACCTTATAGTAATATTCATGAAGTTTTATTACATCTATAAACTCTTCTGTTGCTTGTTCGGGGGTTGTGTAAATATGTGCATCGTTCATCTGCATTCCACGAACTCTCATTAATCCAAATAAACTTCCAGAATCTTCATATCTATGACACCATCCATATTCTGCTAATCTTAAAGGCAAATCTTTATAGCTTTTTGGTAACGCAGAAAAAACTTTATGATGAAAAGGACAATTCATTGGTTTAATATAGTAATTGTCTCCTTCAATACAAATAGGTGCGTACATACTTTCTTTGTATAAAGGCAAATGTCCTGAAGTGTAAAAAAGACTTTCCTTCGTAATTATTGGTGTTGTAACTCTTTGATAACCCCATTTTTTTTCTGTTTCTTTTGCCCAATTTTCAAGTTCTTCTTTAATAATATTTCCTTTTGGTAACCAAATAGGTAAACCTTTTCCAATCTCTTCATCGAATGTAAATAACTCCAACTTTTTACCTAGCTCTCTATGATCGCGCTTTTTAGCCTCTTCTTGTCGTAGAAGATAAGCGTCAAGTTCTTCTTTTTTATTAAAGGCTAGTCCGTAAATACGAGTTAGCATTTTATTTTTTTCACTTCCACGCCAGTAGGCTCCAGCAACACGTTCAAGTTTAAAAGAATCGAGAGGTATCTCTTTTGATGGATTTTCTGCGTGTCCACCACGACAAAGATCGGTGAAGTTTCCACAAGTGTAAAGTGTTATTTTTTCTCCACGGGAAATTATTTCTTCTATAAGTTCTAATTTATAAACATTACCTTTAAAATATTCGAGAGCTTCATCTGCAGGTACTTCTTTGTGAGTAAATTCTGTCCAGGAAGGCAAATTTTTCTTCATGGTTTTTTCTATTGTAATTAAATTCTCATCACTTATTTTATCTGCCCCAAAGTCTATATCATAATAAAATCCATTGTCCACTGATGGTCCTAATGTGAGTAGGGAATTGGGATAGTGCTCATGTGCTGCTTGTGCTAGTAAGTGGGCGAGAGTGTGACGTATATGAGATAGATGTTCATTGTTTTCCATATGTTATTAAACAGAGCAAATTATTTTATAAAAAAATGTCTGGCCGAGCTTCTATCTTCGTAAGAAGAAGATATAGGCGAGGAAATCCGAGGACTTTTTTTAGAATATAATTTGTGTAGTTTTTTGATAATTGATAAATTAAAATCGCCCCGACAAAAAATGAAAAATTCATTTTTTGTCGGGGCGAGTCTAGTCGCGGTTCCACCCAACTTTGTTCTTTGTATATGTTATATAGATTAGCCTTACGGTTCTGACTTATCGCCGGAATTATGGTTGGTAGCCATAACAATCTCTATCTTTATAATATAACCCTTTTTAGATAATATAACATATTGACTTATTATATTAAATATGTTACTATACGCTCAAATGGGTTTATGCAGTTGCATATCAAAAAGCCCTAAAAAAATTATTTAAAAAAGCCCTATGTAAATAGGCGTATGTTAATTGGAAACAAAAAGTTCAGAAGAAATTACCAATAAGATTGGTAGTCTTCATGCTCAGGGTTTCGACAGAATCCATCTCCCAGGCGGAACTGCCAAAGACGGTTCATTTTATGTTGGTGCCCCAATTTTTAAATTCAATTTTGTAACTAAAAATATTGAATTCCTTGGAGTTCCATATTGTTCAAATTTTTACAAAAACGGAGAAAGCGGGCATAACAAAAAATCAGGTGAGACTCCAGAGGAAGCTCTCGTGAGGGAAGTTATGGAGGAAACAGGTTTACATATTCTTCCAGATGACCTGAAAGTGATTTGGGAAAAGAAAATTCCGGACAATCGTCCTGGAAGAGTTGGTCAGTTTCATACCAAATATTTCTATTTGGTTGAAAAATTTACTGGCAATCTTTTCACCTTCGACGGGCCGAATCCTATCGATGGAGAAACCGCAGCTCCGCTGTGGATACCTGCTCAATTGTTTGTTAAAGTAGTATTTGGTGGTCATTTAAAGGCCGTTCAAATTGCTATTGAAAAATTGAGTATGGAGAACAGGGAATATGCAATCGCGCTTATGAACGTTTTGTAAAAATTCACATTATGTTCATGATAATAAAATCTAGAGGTCCGACATTTATTGTTCGGGCCTTTTCATTTGCGTTTTTAATGAAAATCAGTATACTATCTATATGGTTATACGAATGAGACACACACGTTCCCATACAGGGAATAGAAGATCACATCATGCGCTAAAAGCGCCTGTTTTTACTACATGTACTAACTGTGAGCAAAAAAAGGAAACTCACATAGTTTGCAAGCACTGTGGTTTTTACCGTGGACGCAAAGTTCTAGACGTGGTTAAAAAAGTAGAAAAAAAACAAGCTAAGAAAAGTAGTAAGTAGCAAGTAGTAGGTAGTAAGGTTTAAATCTTACTGCTTTCTACATTCTACATACTTCGTACTACATAATATTATGGCAAACCGGCACCTTTCACGTTCAATTGTTCTCCAAACACTCTTTGAGTGGGATTTTGCTGTCCCAACGGATGCAACCCCAGAAGAGATGTTAGAAAGGAACATTGAAGAATTTGGTCCTGGACTCGATGATTCAGCTTTTATGACTGAGTTGTTTCTTGGCGTTGTAAAGAAAAAAGCAATAATAGATGAAATAATTGAAAAAGCGGCTCCTGACTGGCCAATAGATAAAATATCAGTTGTTGACCGAAATATTCTTCGTATAGGATTATATGAACTTTTATTTGGCGACAGAACTCAGGTTCCTCCAAAAGTTGCTATTAATGAATCTATTGAGCTTGCAAAAAGTTTCGGTGGAGAAAATTCCAGTAAATTTATAAATGGAGTTCTTGGTGGTGTATACAAAGAAATTGGAGAACCAGGAAAAGATGATATTAGTAAGAAAAAAAATAAATTTTTTGAGACTGACCCCGCTAAATTCCCTATAGAAAAAAAGGCAGGAGCAGTTGTTTATTCATATAATAATGGTGATATATATTTCGCTTTTGTTCACGATGTTTTTGGATATTGGACCTTATCTAAAGGGAGTATAGAAGAAGGAGAAAATGAAGAGGAGGGTGCTATTCGTGAAATAAAGGAAGAAATGGGTCTTGATATTAAAATCAAAGAAGTACTTGGTCGTAATGAATATATTGCCAATCATCCTGAAAAAGGAAAAATTAAAAGACAAGTTATTTTCTTTTTAGCAGAGTCAGAATATGCTGACATAGTTCTAGAAAAAGGTACAGGGGGACTCGATGATGCACGCTGGTTTCCACTAAATGAAGTTCCAAGTCTAAAAATGTATGAAAATATGATTCCTATTTTGACTAAAGCGATAGAAATTCTTAATAAGAAATAAAACAAATTTATGATAGATTTCTCACAATTTGAAAAAAAAACAAACATAATTTTTAATGATAAGAAATTATTAGAACAAGCATTTATACATCGTTCTTATATAAATGAAAATACAGGATCTAAGCTTTCTCATAATGAGCGCTTGGAATTTTTAGGTGATGCTGTACTAGAACTTATTGTTACTGATTATCTATATAATAAATATCCAGATAGAGATGAAGGGGATTTGACCGCCTATAGGTCATCACTTGTAAATGCAGTAATTATAGGTGAGATTGCTCTTTCTCTTGGTATGAATGAATATTTACTTCTTTCAAAAGGAGAAGCAAAAGATATTGGTAAAGCCCGAGGTTATATTCTTGCCAATACTTACGAGGCATATGTGGGAGCTGTCTATTTAGATAGAGGATATGATGTGGCCAAAGATTTTATTGCAAAAACACTTTTTAATAAAATAGATACAATTGTTGCAAAGAAATTGTGGCGTGACCCAAAGAGTTTGGTTCAAGAAAAATCTCAAGAATATTTAAATGTAACTCCAGCTTATAAAGTGTTGCATGAGGCTGGTCCTGATCACGATAAGCATTTTACTATTGGAATATTTTTTGCAGACAATCTTATTGCAGAAGGTAAGGGCAAATCTAAACAAGAAGCAGAGCAAGCCGCTGCACGCGGTGCATTAGAAATTAAAGATTGGTTGGATTAAAATGACTCTTAAATCTATTGAATTAATAGGATTTAAATCATTTGGTAAAAAAAGCACTGTAGATTTTACAACACCCATTACTTCTATCGTTGGACCAAATGGTTCTGGTAAATCAAATATAGTTGAAGCTATACGTTTTGTGCTTGGTGAGCAGTCAATGAAATCTCTTCGTGGAAAAGGGGGAGTGGATTTAATATTTAAAGGTTCAAAAGGTTTATCTTCTTCTAATCGCGCACAGGTACTTATAACTTTTGATAATACAAATAAAATTTTTTCTTTTACTAATAGTGGTCTCGGTGTTTCTCTGGATTATGATGAAATAGTAATAGGAAGAGAGGTGTATGCAGATGGAACAAATAAATATTCTATAAATCATACAGAGGTCCGTCTTAAGGATATAGTGGATTTACTCGCTTCTGTAAACATAGGAAGTTCAGGACATCATATAATATCTCAAGGAGAAGCGGATAGAGTTTTGAATGCTTCAAATAAAGAACGTCGTGGAATGATAGAAGATGCTCTTGGTCTTAAGGTATATCAATTTAGAATAAAAGAATCGACACGAAAATTAGATAAAACTCTTTTAAATATAAAAGAAGTCCAAGCTCTTCGTCGTGAGATTGCTCCACACTTGGCATTTTTAAAAAAGCAGGTACAGGTTGTTGAAAAAGCTCGTGAAATGCGTGAGGATTTGCGTAATCTATATAGAACATATCTTTCAAACGAGGGTACTTATATAAATAAAGAAACGAAAAGATTAAAAGTTTTAAGAGACTCGTTAAACGAAAAAGGAATCTCACTTGATTATCGAATTGAGGAATTACAAAAAAAGAATAAAGAAAATCAAGTAGAAAATATT
>Ga0209125_1000613_pt1 | contig 43214 bp, 28 predicted proteins | sample BarGraIncub1131A_FD_184503 | JGI IMG/M metagenome (GOLD analysis project Ga0209125, IMG submission 184503) | Arctic peat soil microbial communities from Barrow, Alaska - Barrow Graham LP Incubations 11-31A (SPAdes) (version 2) | ecosystem: Environmental > Terrestrial > Soil > Wetlands > Peat... | reverse complement strand
TGGCGGGCGGTTACGAGGTGGCCGATAAATTCATTGCAGGTAACGTCATTGACAAAGCAGAACAGGTTGAACGTTTTCTGGAACGTAACCCCGGGCACGAAGTCGCCAATGCTTCGCTCGAAGCCCTACAAAAGGCTACACCCAAACCGATTGCTTTCGACGATCTTGATTTCAATTTAGGGGAACGATGGGTTCCAACAGGTATTTATGAGAAATATGCTTCGTGGTTATTCGAAACAAATGTCAGCATTCTCTACGCACAAAGCCGTGATGAGTACAGTGTCACGGCTTTCAGGAGTAACGCCAAGATCTCCGATCAGTATGCGGTCAAATCGCAAAGCCGGACATTTGACGGGGTAGCGTTGATCAAACACGCACTACACAATACTTCGCCTGACATCACGAAAAAGATCATGGTGGACGGCGAAGAAGTAAAAGTACGCGATGGCGATGCGATCCAGTTGGCCAATTCGAAAATCGATGAGATGCGTAAGGGTTTCTCGGATTGGTTGCGCGAGCAGTCGCCGGAGTTTAAAGACCGGCTGGGCGACCTTTACAATCGCACGTTTAATTGCTTTGTACGCCCTGCTTACGATGGTTCGCACCAGACTTTTCCCGGACTGGATTTGAAAGGCTTAGGCATTGATGACCTTTACAAAAGCCAGAAAGATGCTGTATGGATGCAGAAACTGAATGGCGGGGGTATTTGCGACCATGAAGTAGGTGGGGGAAAAACGCTGATCATGTGTTGCGCCGCCATGGAAATGAAACGGCTTGGATTGGTAAACAAGCCGATGATAACAGGATTAAAAGCCAATATTCACGAAATAGCGCAAACCTTTTGTACGGCCTATCCCAATGCGCGAGTGTTGTACCCCGGCAAGGAGGATTTCATACCGGTCAACCGAATGAAAATCTTCAACGAGATCAAGAACAACAACTGGGATGCCATTATCCTTACGCACGAACAATTCGGGATGATCCCGCAGTCTCCCGAAATACAGCGTAATATTTTACAAAAGGAAATGGATAGCGTTGAAGAAAACCTGGACGTTTTGCGCGGGCAAGGGAAAGAGGTTTCGCGGGCCATGCTGAAAGGTTGCCTTAAAAGGCAACAAAACCTGGAGGCCAAATTAAAAAGTATAGCCTACCAGATTGAATCCCGTAAGGACGATACAGTGGATTTTCGCCTGATGGGTATTGATCATTTGTTTGTCGATGAAAGCCACAAATTTAAAAACCTGACCTTTACCACCCGGCACGACAGGGTTGCGGGACTGGGTAATGCCGATGGTTCGCAGCGGGCGCTGAATATGCTGTTCGCGTTGCGTACTATCCAGGAGCGCACGGGTAGAGATTTGGGGGCGACATTCCTTTCAGGAACGACCATTTCCAATTCACTTACCGAATTGTACCTGTTGTTCAAGTACCTGCGCCCGAACGAACTGGAACGGCAGGGGATCACCACCTTCGATGCCTGGGCGGCGATATTCGCCAAAAAGAGCATTGACTATGAATTTTCGGTAACCAACGAAATTGTGCAGAAAGAGCGGTTCCGGTACTTTATCAAAGTTCCGGAACTGGCAGCTTTTTATGCTGAAATAACAGATTTTCGCACGGCAGCAAACATCGGTATTGACCGCCCGGAGAAAAACGAAATACTGCACAATATTCCGCCAACGCCCGACCAGCAGGAGTTTATTGAACGGCTGGTTGCCTTTGCCAAAAACGGCGATGCTACGCTTTTATTCAGGGAACCGCTTTCCGACAATGAAAAGACAGCCAAGATGCTCATTGCAACCGATTATGCGCGGAAAATGTCGCTTGATATGCGCATGATTGCACCCGAGCGGTACGGAGATCACATCGACAACAAGGCCAGCCATGTCGCCCGCCGTATAACGGATTATTACCGGGATTTCGACAGGTACAAGGGCACGCAGTTTGTCTTTTCCGACCTCGGAACGTACCGTCCCGGTCATTGGAATGTGTACAGCGAAATAAAACGTAAGTTGGTTGAAGACCACGGTATCCCGGCACACGAGGTGCGTTTTATACAGGAAGCCAAAACTGAAAACGCCCGTAAAACGATGATTGCCGGAATGAATGAAGGGAAAATTCGTGTTCTGTTTGGTAGTACAGAGATGCTGGGGACCGGTGTTAATGCCCAGAAACGGTGTGTTGCCATTCACCACCTCGATTGTCCGTGGCGTCCGTCCGACCTGGAACAGCGCGATGGTCGCGGTATCCGGAAAGGTAACGAGGTTGCCAAACTCTATGCAAACAACAAAGTCGATGTTATCCTGTATGCGGTCGAAAAATCGCTCGATGCCTACAAATTTGGGTTACTGCATAACAAGCAACTCTTTATCCGGCAACTCAAAACCAATTCGCTTGGTTGTCGCACCATCGACGAAGGCAGCTTGGACGAAAAAGGGGGCATGAACTTTTCCGAGTATGTGGCTATCCTCTCGGGTAATACCGAATTATTGGAGAAAGCCCGTCTGGAAAAGAAAATTGCAGCATTGGAAAGTGAACGACAGGCTTTTGCAAGGGGTAAATCATCGTCCCGCTACAAGTTGGAAAACATCTTGCAGAGCGTAGAAAAAAACAATGATCTGATAGTCCGTATTTCCAAAGATATAGAAGCCTTTAATGCTATGGTACAAACAGCGCCTGATGGATCAAGGCTTAATCCGGTTCAGTTGGATGGCTTGCAGGGAAGTAACCAGAAGGAAGTAGGTCTCAGGCTGAACGAGATAAGCGCCAATGCCCGCACGCATGGGGCGCACGAACCGATTGGTACATTATACGGCTCCACGCTTTTGGTAAAGACGGAAACCACACTGAAAGAAGGTTTTGATATAGTTCAAAACCGCTTCTTTGTTAAGGGCGCGGGTGAAATCCTGTACAATTACAACAACGGGCTGATGGCTACAGACCCTATAATTGCTGCGCAAAACTTTATCCATGCTTTGGATAGTATGCCCCGCCTGTTGGAGAAGTACAGGGCGGAGAACGATAGGATTTCGAAAGATATTCCGGTGCTGAAAGAGGTAGTTGAAGCGGTGTGGCGAAAGGAAGATGAGCTAAAAGGATTGAAAACCGAATTGAATAATCTCGAACGACAGATAAAGCTATCATTGAAACCTATCGAACAAACAGAAGGACAATCTTCATCCACCGTGTCAGGAAATCAACAGCAACCAGTACCTCTAAAACTCACCCAATCGAAGCAATCGATGAATGGATAGGGTGAGCGGATGTTCCTTTACCTCATAACTTAAGACAACTGAAAGAAATAAAGGGAGAACGTTTGATTATTGCCTCTATTGATCATGGGAATAAGCGATGTCACTTTGGCCGGCAAAAGAATCATCCTCCCGGATGTCGTAACCTAGGCTTTTCATAGTATTTACGATTTCATCCGTAGTATTGTATGCTATGTTACAGAATGCCCCAGCCAATCGTCCTGCTTTGGTCGTTTGTCCTTTTTCAAGTACAATTTTCTGTATATCCGAAATATCTTGTACTAATGATATGCAAATACGGGCAGTTGTGCTGTCCCGCCTGAAAAAAATGGAACTGCACTCAATTAGCCTTCCGGAAGAAGGCAAACTTTCCTGTGTGGTCAATAACGCACTTCCCGGAGTAAAATAAACAGGATGCCACACTTTACCTGTAACAAGCGTTACCGCTGTTTTATTTGAACCAATCCGCATTTTCGAATCAATATCGACCGGAAACACATACTCACACCCAACAATAGGATCGTTGGGATGATGCTTTTCATTAATAATCATGGATTAAAGGTTTTAGATATTACTAAAAAAGTCTAAAACTCCACTGGCGGTAGGAAGGCTCAAAGATAAGAATTTATGAGACGAACATATATAAAATATAAAAAACAGAATCAAAGATTAAAATTAATTCCAGACAAGATTCATCCAACCTTAAAATCTAATTATTGCCGGATGATTTGATTTCAGTCCCAATATTTGTATGGAAAATTTATTTCACCACAAAATTGATGATTTTATCGGCTTTTGGATATTCCGGTGACGTGTTTTTGGCTTTTCGGCAGGTAAGAGAGGGAGTACGGAAGCAATAGTTTAGTGATGAGAAGGATAACGATGATTTTCCCCATTTAAAGTCACAATCTTGATGGAGAAAATGACTTACATATCATTTTTTTTTTGTCTTTTTAATTTGATACTCATTGAGCGCCAAATTGCGACGAATTGTTTTAATCTCAACCATAACCTGATTTTTGAGTAAAGATAATTGGCAAAAAAAGCATAGCAAATTACTGGGCTTGATTATGTATTTACTTGATCTGAAGAATTTAAAATTCAAGGATTCGCTATCATCACTTTACTAATTCTAAAATGTATCATAAATAGAATTTTAGATTGCCCATTCATATTAAGTTCAGCAATATGCCAAGATGCAGATTTCAGAGTAATTACTAACTGAACAAGATGAAGTTAAAATGAAGCACACATATTAAAAATGAATCTCTCCGCCGCAAGCGGCGGAGAATTAACCCGTAAAGATTAAAACAGATTGTCAAAATATTCATTCATAAAATATGTATTTTATTCTAAGTAATTTATTTCATGCCCACATATTTCATCAATTACCCTGAACAATGTTGGAAAATTAATAAACAGCTTTTCATCATATTCTTGCTGTACATTATTTGCAAAGTCACTTTTGTTTCCGGATATCTCCCAAATACCTTGAATCGGTGTTTCTTTTATCATGTTATGTTTATTTAGAAACTCAATGGGGAAATAATGTTCTATTGCAAAAAACTTAAATTCTTGTTTTATCTGACGATAAGTATTAAAATCGTCATCGTCAGGAATTGGAATTTTCATAGCATAAATATTGTGTTTTAAATGTTTCTTTAAACAATTATTCACAAGTTCAAATTCGGATTTGTCTAATCCACCGAACTCCTGATTCCCTTTGGAATCATTATCAAATATGCCGATTACAATTTTTTCAGAATCAGATTCAATTTGCATTCTACTCCCTAATTCTTCTAAATACTTTTTTAAAGCATTCGCTCCACCTCCCTTTTGAGTGACTTTATCCATACTAGATATATTCCAATATGATTCTTTTGCACTCGTTAAAACAGAAAAAGCATGCGAAATAATTGTCGCATCAGTTTTTCCTTCAGTAAAGATCTTAACCTGTTTAATCTGGACAAGCAGGTCATAGGTTGTATATTTCAGTTCTTCTGAAGGTGTATCTAAGTAAAAACGAATAGTATGAATATATTTTTGTAATTTATTTTTGGTTTTATTAGTGGTTTTAAGTTTTTTTTCATTTGCTATTTCCAAAATTTTAGAACCTTCTTCAAATAGTAAAACGAAAAAAGGGTTGTTTAGTATGTCTTGTTCTGCAAATAGTAACTCAAGCTTACTAGAATCAGCATTTCTACCCGTATCTAAGGTAGATGCAACACAAAATAATTGATAAAGACGAGAAACTTTATCCTCTTCAAATACAGTGGCTGAAATCCTTTGCAAGTCACTATATATTTTTTCAAAAGCTAGATTCAATGGATCTCTAATAGCAATCGAATTGAAATGATTGTAAAACCACACCAAATTCATAAAAGCAATATCAATATCCCTAATACCTTTAAAAAAATGTATTTTTTCATTGGCTAATTGTTTAACCCGAGAATCTGCTCTAAGAAGTAAATCTAATGCGGTTAAAACTCCATCTTTACGAATTTTTGAATCGGTCATCCAAAGACTTTGTAATATATATCCTAGCCCCGATATTGATAATAAACAATCATCTAAGCGTGTAAGTCCTTCTAACCTTTTGATTAGATTGCTTAGAAATTCAGGCATATCCTTAGTTCTTCCTGTATAAAAAATAGCAGCATTTTGCCAATTATGTTCTGTGAATTTTTCTATTAATTCATTTTCTAATTCAGCCCTATTATGCCTAATGAATATTTCTCTCGATGCATAATATTCCATAAAATGATCATGCTTAAAAGATACAAAACTCTTATCATCAATATAAAGGATGCCAGTACCGTCAGTAAGGCTAGTTAGTAATTCAGGAATCAAATCTTCACTAATTGTTATAGATTTTTGGGTGAAGAAATTTTTCACAAATTCAATAAACTCGCTTTTGGACTTGCGTTGTCGATTCGGTGTTCTAATAATATCAAACGCATAAATAGAAAGAACTCTCTCTTTAATATTAATGTCTAAGAATTCTAAATTAGATTTTACTGTAGCTCTTCCAAGAAGAAACTGGTTGAAATTGTCATATACATCCGTCAATGTTGCAGGTACTTCGTACTGTCTCTCCTCATAAAGAATAGAAATAAGCGAAATTGTTAGTGGGGTTACAGGAATCCTGTCCAGAATATTATTATCTAATAAATTCTCCCAGAGTTGATTAGATTTAGCTAAATCAAATTTAAAAAAATTATCCAAATATTGTTTAACCTGACGTAAGTCAAAATTTGAGAGATCTGCATGGTAGTGTTTGCAGAGCTCATATCCGTTTGTTAGATTTTCGTAATTTCTTGTGCATAAAATAAAATTGCATTGGAGGGTTGAAACTAATTGACTTAAATCATCAAGAAATATCTTTTGATTTTCTTTTTCAAATTCATCAATTGAATCAATTAAAAGAAGTAAATGATAGTCTTTGTAAATTTTATCTAAATCCTCCACTCCAAAATCTTTAATTAAGAGCATCTCTAATGTTCCCTTGATAAAATATTGACCTTCTTGGATGTCAGATGATTTAATAAATAGTGGCAATACCTTATCTGTTTTGGCATGATTAGCTTGTATCGCCATTTTGCCTAATTGTTTTAATAAAGTGCTTTTACCAGTACCTGCATCACCAGAAACAAAGAAATTTTCTTTTTTTAGCAACCGTTCAGTTGGAATTTTAACGCGAGTAGTACGCTCAGTCTCTTTATCTTCTTTGAAAATGAAAATCTTAGGTTCAATAAAAACATTTAAAAGGCTCTCAAACTTACTATCGAGTTTCAGGATTTTTTTTAATTCTATTTCCTGTTGGATATCAGTTAGAAAATGATCCTCGTAAGACTTTAAGAATAAGTCATTATGCCCCCAATAGTGAGGTAAAAACTTATCTATTAGACCTATTATTTCTTTTTGATTCCAAAAATCCAGTTTTGTAGTACCCGTTTCTTTAACTAGCCAATCTCTAAAATATCGAGAAATTTCTTTTGAATTACTGGTCACAACTATTATTTCATCCGAATCAATAGTATGGTTATTGATTATTTCAAGGATCTGAGGAGTCTTACCTTTTAATTCGCTAAGAGTCAGAACAAACTTGCAAGTTTTATTTTTTAAGGCACCCTTTTCTATTGCGGAGATCACATTGTCAGAAATCCTAGTAATATCCGACATTCCAGATTTTTCGCAAATGCTGGAAATCAATTGAATCAAACTATTAACATCCCTGATATTATCTATAGTTTCTTTTTTATTCATATTACAATTTTTAATCTGAAAATTATTTAATACACTCTTTTATTGTTCCAACACTTCAAATTCATCCTTATTTTAGGTAATCTTAAGTTTTTTTTGACATTTATTCGTTTTTATATTTTTAATCTTTTTTGAGCTCCTACTCTTACCACATGATACCATTTATAAATTGTATTCAATTTTCGTTTTTATTCACCTTAAAAGTACATCAAAACAAATTTTAATAATCAGAATTTTAAAATATGCTAAATATAAAGTTTTTAATATATAGTTAATCAGTTTAATATTTTTAAGTGGGAAGGGGTGTATTAATTAAATATTTGTTCGAACAATGTTAAAAGATCACTCTTAACTGTTTCATAATCTATAAATAGCATTGGTGGAAGCTGATGGGCAAGACTGCTTTTCCAAGCAGCTTTCAGGCTCTTATCGTTTGATGAGTTGATCAACTGATTAAGACCTGTGAATGATAAGCCTTTGAATTGCATCTTGCGGTGGAATGCATCAACAACCAGTGAATAATTGATATCAGGATGGTTACGGGAAAGGTACCAAATGTCGAAGAAATCGCGGGGAGCAGTGTAGGATCGTTGTATAAGTGCACGAATCTTCTCCGAAAGAACTTCTTCGATGGAATAACAAGGTATAAGATTGGGATCTATGGCTATTTGATCAGAATAGCCGTGATGTAAGGTTTTCAAAACAGACGGGAAAATCAATGTTTCGTAAAGTATGATTTCAATTTTAATACTGGTGAGCCAACGATCGGGAGACGGGGGATTCTCACTGCGGGAATGATCGGCACCCCAGAATTTGACGATGGCTGCATATCCAGTTAATTTATCATTGAATTTTAATTGCTTAAGTGAAGAGATGTGGGTAAAAAGTCCAGCATTACTTTTCACATGAAGACAAATTGATTCCAAATGTTTCCGGGTGAACTGAAACGAGGATGATCGGCTGGTGAAGTCCAAATCTTCGGAAAATCGATATTCTGGAAACCAGCATTTACGTAGGCAAGTTCCTCCCTTGAAAACCAATATATCTCTGAGCGTTTGGTCGGAATAAATAGCTGCCAGGAAGTGGCCCAAAGCCCAATCTTTATCAATGGTGCTTTTCGGGATTTTCTGTGCTTCGGCTTTTGTGGAAATCTCTTTTTGTAAGATCATTATAATGAGACGTTACTGGCAGTTAATATTTGAGGGATGGTCATATTCAGGCGTAATTTCCATGTTCCTAATGGTTCTCCAACCCGTTCGCCCATTGGATCAAATGCATCATAGGAAGTATTAATTTCAGATTTTGCATAGCGTATAAATGACTTCAACCCTTTTTTCTCTGTAAGTTCGGCAAGGAAGCCCATCCGCTTTAACGCCGCCTTGTTGTGAACGGCTTTACTGTATTCTATTAGCTTCTCAGCGGAAAGATTTGCTGAGGCAAAAGCAGAAAGAAGCTCTTCGAGTCCACCGGAATAGGCAGGTAAATCAAAACAATCAACAATTGTTTTTTCTACATCTGTGATGCGAAAAGCGTTGTTGCCGTAACCTTCGGTTGAAATCCCTGTCATTTTGCCGGAAGGTATCTGGATGAAATTATAGGAAGTACCCAATACATTCTTTTTCTGCTTATTATGGGTCGTCTGAATAAAAATACTATTGGGGAATCTGGTTGTGAGTCCATGACTGTTTAAAGCGGACCAATAAGCAACAGCACCATCTTTTGCCAAAAAACAGCCAATCACGTTTTCGTTACGAAAGTTTGAACGGCAGTATTTACCCCGTTCTATACGAGTCAGAAAGCTTTTGGAAGCGAGGTTCTCAAGGATTGAATTAATGTTGGGAAACTTTTCATTAATCAACGATTCGATCTCAGCAAGATTGAAAATCTGTATTTCAAAATCATCAAGCAACCTGATAAATCGTTGTTGTTCTTCTGAAATGTTATGCGACTGATAAATTCTTGACATTGTTTTATGTTTAAGGATAAGGGGTAATTATTGCCCCTTATATTGATACGAAAAGCAATACAAATATACAAAAAAAATTGAGTAGTTTGAAAATAATCTCACATAAAATTAACCTTTTTTCGATAAATGTGACAACAGTGTTGATAAAATATTAAATGTCGATTTACTTTTTTTTAAGTTATATATCATATATTTACGGCTATGTAGGATAAATACAAAGAAAAACTATCGAAAAAATTTATCGAAAAAATGAGCAAAATACATTTCTACCAAGGACAAAATGAAGCAATTCAGAATAAAGATTCAATCAAAATAGATGATGATCTTATAGACGAAATAAAGAAAAAGATTGCAGAATTCTTCAATATGAAGAATATCCACTTCTTATTTGGAAGTGGAACTAGTGCGAATGCAATACCCATAATGTCCGGTTTATTTGACGATGTAAAAGATGAAATTGAATTATCTGATGCAGATCAAGTAAAACTATTTGCAAGGGTTGAATCGGATTCAAATGAAAATCTTGAGGAAATCTTGGGAGTATTATATTCTCGCAGGATTTATCTTAACGGAATCATATCATCTTCAAATAAAGTTGAGAAGTATATAGAAATTACGAACGCTTTAATTGAAACCATAGAGGGAGCTATTTTTGACAAAATAAATGTAAAATTTGCCGGTGGAAAACCGCAACGGATTTTAGATTATTACAAAGAATTCTATCAAAAAGTAGCATTAAGAAATAAAGACTTATCAAGGATCAATATTTTCATTACTAATAACGATCTTTTCAACGAGACTGCTCTTGATAGCTTAAATATAAACTACATAAACGGCTTTGGAGGAGGACTAAACAGATATTTCAATCCTGCTCTTTTTAATTACACATTTTCGAAAAGGATGGATACTAGCATTGAGAAGTTTGAGCCCGTTGAAAATATGGTATATCTCTACAAACTTCATGGTTCGATCAATTGGATTGAAGAGGACATTAAATCAAATACTTTTTTCAATATCAAAGAAATATATAAACCTGTCAAATCTAAATCGAACAATGTGATGATTTATCCCAATCCGACAAAACAGGATAAGAGTCTGGGTAGTCCTTATGTTGATCTTTTTAGAGAATTTCAAAAGAAATTATTAGAGCCTAATAGTGTATTATTTGTTATCGGATACAGTTTTAGTGATGAGCATGTTAATAACATTATCTATCAGGCGTTGGCCACCAACTCTTCCATTAATATTGTTATTATTAATCGATTGAAGGATAAAAGAATCACAGAAATCGATGATAGCAGGATTTTTAGAATTTATGAAGAAAAAGATGAGGATGACTTGGAATTAATTAAGTACCCTAAAACCAGAGGTACTGAAGAAATACATCATTTCAGTTATATTGTAAAGCATTTAATTCCAGATGTAAATACCTTTAAGGGGAATGATAATGCGTTAGAAAAATTCCTTAAAGAGTTCAATGAAAAGCTACGACCATGAAAATTGGAAAGATTATTTCTGTTGAGTTTGACAAGTTTAAAGTAAAACTTTTCCATACTACCAAGAATTCAACGGTCAGCATAAATGGCGTTGTTTATTATTTTGGGAATATAGGAAGTTACCTAAAAGTACAAAATGCTACAAGTGATTATATTATTTGCGAGGTTGTTGCAGTATTAGACAATTCGGTCGAAGGAAAGATATACTCAAGCTACAACTTGGATAGTGCCCGAGAACTTGTTATAAAACCAGTTGGCACATTAAAATCAAATAATGAATTTGAAATGGGAGTTGGAATATTCCCGTCTATTTATAGTGATGTTTGGATCGTGACAAATGATGATTTAGAAAAAATCTTAAATCCTTTAAAAGGCTTGGTAATACCTGATGAACCAGATCCGAATCAGTGGAAAGTCCATTCGAAAATAACGATTGGATATAGCAAAAGCATGATCAATTATAAGATTGATTTAAATATCAATAAGCTTTTCAATATTCATACTGCTGTTTTAGGGAATAGTGGTAGTGGAAAATCAAATACCATAGCCCATATTTTTCAGGAAGTTTTCCGTAAGAGAAATTTTTATGGCATTGGGGCAAAAGTGATTCTATTTGATGTAAATGGGGAATACAAAAGCGCATTTGATACTAAAATTGACGCAGAAAATGTTAAAGTGAAATTTTATAAGCCAAATGCATTTGGAGAAGGTTATGAAAAATTCGTTCTTCCTTATTATCTAATGAATCTAGATGAATGGACGGCATTTTTAATGGCATCTGATCGTACGCAAAAACCATTTTGGGATAAAGTTTTGCAGGAATGTTATAAGTTTTATAAAATCAAAACTGCTCCATCAATAGAGAAAGGTAAGTTCATAAATTATTTCAGATTTAAACTGAACAATATTATAAATAATATTCTAAATCGTGTTGATAGTGATACGGCTAATATTACATCGGCTGGTAGTGCACTCCGTAAAGTTAAAGATATTCTGTCCGCAGAGAGTTTCAAAAGCATTCCTGAGACTAAAGAGTTTTTAAAGGATATTGAAAGTTTAATGAATAAGTGCACAATCCAATGGGGCAAAAACGATGACAAATTATTAGGAGAGATAAATGCAATCGAAGAGAAAATTGACATTGAAGCTGCTTTACAGATTTATGATGAAAAATTGAAGCATGGAGAGTTTTATGATTTTGAATTTTTAAGAATTGCTTCAGATTTAGTTCTATTAGAGGAAGAAGCTAAAGGCAATACAAGAATTAGGGAATTTACTTCTACAATGATGGCTCGTCTTGATTATTTTTTATTTAATCCTGATTGTAAATTTATGAGAGACTGTTTATTATATAAAATTGAATCAGAGACCGACTATTTAAAACAAGAATTAGGGATTGAAAAAGACAATTATTTAAAACAATTAATAATCATTGACTCAAGTGAAATCAGTTCTGATATATTAGAATTAATGACTGGTGTAATTGGCCGAATTATATTTGATTATAGAAAGAAATTGGGTGGTAAGCAAAGAATAAAACAGCCCATCCACTTGGTATTGGACGAAGCTCATCGATATATTAAAAAGAATACTGAATATATACTCAAAGAAAATATTTTTGAAAAGATTGCACGAGAAGGCCGGAAATACTCTTATTATTTGATGGTTTCATCTCAACGTCCATCTGAATTATCAGAAACGGTATTATCTCAATGCGGAAATTTTATTGTTCATAGAATTCAAAATGAAGTTGATATGAAGTACATTTATTCTGTGCTTCCCTATTTTTCGCCTGATTATATCAATAAAATCAAACAATCCGTTCCCGGCGAAGCATTGATTTTTGGTAATTGTGTTCCAATGCCGCTTCATGTTAAGGTTTTAAAGGCAAATCCCGATCCAAATAGTGAGAACTGCAAGATTGATGAAGAATGGTATAAAAAAGGAAAAGAGGAAATTCCATTAGGGTAATAAAATTTCCTCTTATATCTTTTTATGGTTTAATCTTCTCAAACAATCCCATCAGTTTGGTTTAATGTACCTGCCAAAAAGCACTAAATAACCAAACTTATCGATTCTGGTCAATCATTTCAAAATATTTTTGCAAGACAGAAAAACGATTTTAGAGTTCCTGAAGCACCTGTTTGAAAACTGCCCTGTCGTCGGATGTAAACTGGTAAACATCGTGGATATTTATTTTTTGGCAATTTGATTCAGATTTACTCCGATCTTATTTAAGGGAGATCCTATAATCTAAATATATGATATTAAAGTATTTATTACTATATTAAGCATCTATAAATCATTTGTCCCTTTCTCAAATATTTTCAATGCTTCCTGTTCAGTCTTAATTATCCAGCAGCCACCCAGTATAGCGCCACTTTCAACCAGTTCCTTATCCATTGAAACTTTCATCTTGTACACATCTGACCGTTTGTAATGATATGCCTCTTTTATTCGACAGTAAAACAACATATTGTTTTTTCGCAGTGCACTTAAAAGCCCTTGTGAGATATTCAGGAACTCACATACCTTTTTGCCGTTCATCCAATAGTCTGTTTCGGAGAAACGGTAATTTACATCTGTTGCCTGATTCAATATTCGCCCCATCAGCGAACGAAACAAGCTTTCTTCCATCAATATATAACTCATAATCAATAACTTTTATATTAATTATTCCGGATTACTTTACATCTTAATTTCTGCCTAATATTATCGTAGACGCCTTTGAACGACTGCTCCTTCAATTCGTACACCCGTCCGTACTCATTACGCCGGACATTGACGAATTTGTCCTTATTATTTCTGAATACCTCGATTTCATCTGTTGATAAGTTTCGTTCACAGACCTGCTTATATCCTTCCGTTGGATAAAAGATAAAATCTTTGACACGCTTTGCGTCACATTTGTTTATAATGACGAAATAGTCCTTTGAAAAAGCGGCCACTTCCCGGTTGATAAAACTGTTGTTAGCAATGCAAACAGCAAAACATACACAACTTTCAAATAAGGTATCAAAAACCAGTTTCTTTTCTTTCTTCTTTGTCATATGGTATATCATTTACCTTCATTGTTTTTCCAATTCTTTTTCGCTTCATCCTGCCTGTCAAAATGGGTACGGATAAAGGTGTGTACATCGCTTTCCTTGTAATACGTTTTGTGGTAGATCGCATGGAAAGGCAAGTCCCCGCTGCTCCGGTAACGTTGCAAGGTCCGTTTGCTGATGTTCAGCAGTTGGCAAATATCCTGGTTGTCATACAGTCGTTCGCCTTCCAGCATATTGTCCCGTTTATTCAGTTTTTCAAACGCCTTGTCCGTATGGTCAAACCGGTCCATGATACGTTCCATCCAGACTTCGAAAGATTCTTTGTCTATATACATAATCAAGTTATTAATCCGATAATGAAATAATTTAGGTTTGACGGGTCTTTGAGAATGATTTCCTTTTCCCGCATGAACCGGATATAATTTTTGGCAGTCCGTTCTTTTACATCGAGAGCGGTCTGTACCTGTTCACAAAGTTCCATATAGGTAAGAAAGTGTTTGCAGGTGAAGATGTCACGGGCAATGGTCACCAATTCATCTTCCTTGCGCTTTTCTTTGGCCTCTTTAGGTTTCTCCCCGAGGTAAACGTGCATGCCTGCGTCTTTGTCCCATGCAAATTGCATGAGCGGTACGTCGAGCGGACTGCCGTCCCGCACTTTCAACGCTTTGACCACCGACACTGCCGGATCGTCGTCTTTTTCTACCGAAAGGATAGCCGCAGCTTTGCGTTGCAGTTCGCTGCCGAGATGTCCTCGTAATTTCAATCCATTGGGAATAAAATGCAGCACGGTGACGATGCAGGTATTGTATATTCCCGCCAACCGGTAGAGTTCTTCTACAACGGCAATGCTTTCACCTTCGTCGTTGGCGCCTTTTATCAGGTCGGCAATTCCGTCGATAACCACCAACTGAATGCCTCCATACTGGTAATGGTATTTGTCCATGCTTTGTACAATGGCCTGCAATCGTTCTTTGCGTGACATACCCGTCAGGCAATAAGCGTGTAAATAATCAGGCATGGTCAATCGTTTACAGCGCCGCAGCAGATTATTGATGTTCTTGTACAACTGTACTTCGGACTGTTCTGTATCGTAGAACAATACGGCTTTTTGGTGCAGATTTTCACTTACGGTAACGCCCAGCGTATCTATCCTTATGCCTTGCTGGCGGATAGCCCCGGAAATAATTGAGGCAACGTAGTTGCTTTTACCTGTTCCTTCTCCGCCTGTTATGCACAACAGGTTGCCTTGCGTACCAAGCGGCACATCATTTACCGACACAACTATTTGTGCAATGGGAGGAGGGTTATTAAAATCCACTTCACAGGATTTCAATGCCGACATGGTTTCGCAGTATAAAGTGTCGAGATATTGCAGAAATAAACGTTTTAAATCTTCGGATGAATAACCGAGCCTGAAATAGTCCGCCACATCTTTTTCTTCCTTTGTGCCGGTAAGGGGCAATAACAACCGGCAGATACCATAAGCGCTTAAATTTGATGCCTGTTTTTCTGAACTTTCCCGCCCGGTTTTATCCACATCGAAAAGCAAAACAATGTGTTTGAACCGGTACGAAAGTTTATGAATTATTTCTGGCGGAATATGCGAAGTTTCCGAATTGAAACATATCGCATGGAAACCATGTGTGGCAAGTGCCATCACGTCTTTTTCGCCACCCGTAATAAATAGCAGATCGCCTTTGGCTGGCAGTTGTTCCAGCCCGAAACAGAAATGTTCCGGTATATTACCGCCTTGGACAAACCTGATTTCCGACATTGGGCGGTACACTTTGATGTGTTGTTTGCCAATATAGCCATACATAGGCTCCTTTTCTGATGAAACGAAGTAAAACGGTTTTCCTTCCCGGTTTTCGCTGTCAAAACGGCTCAGTGAAATGACCTGAAAGGAGAGGAGCAGCTTTTCGGTGATGCCACACTGTGCCCACCAGGAGAGCTCCTGTTGAGAGAAATTCTTTTGGATAATTTTGTACGGTCTTCCTTTTTTTAGCGGCACTGACGATAGTGTCTGAACGGCGGGTATAACGGGTGTATGCTTTGATGAAGAAACAGAATGCGGCTTATAATCTTTTCCGTCGGATAGTCCCAAATGCAGTTCATTGTTAATTCTCTCAAGTATCTGCATAAACTCGGCAGATCGGTTACAGTCAAGCCCGCTAAGTTTGCCAACCAGTGCAAAGCAGTCACCCGAATAGTCATCGTTCCCGAAATCTTTCAGTCGGTAGCAGTCATTGCGCCGGTCAAAGAACACATTGCACGAAGCGTTTTTGTCCGCATAAAGTGGGTTCAGAAAATTCCGACCTACCTGAAAGGGAAAAGGAATAAAATGACGGAACACGGCCATCCCTTTATTGGTAGCCTGTAATATGGTTTCTTTACTTAGCGCCATTGCTTAACAGGTAGTTTTTGCGGAACTCGTCCAGCGTATATGGATCGCAGGTGATTAATCGTTCATTTAGGCCTCGTTCTATTTCTGAAAGCTTGTAAAGGCAACGCCCACGAAGAATGGCGTAGCTGATAAGGTTCTCCGCACGCAGTCGTTGAAGGGTGCGTGTACTGATGCGCAACAGGTTAGCTACTTCCTGGCTATCGAGCCAGATTTCATCGTTACTTTGTGGCTTGATACCAGCTTCGCACTTTACAACGAAGGTTGATATCTGATCAATTTTTTCAACCAGGTCTTTGTAAGCCCGGCTATCCATTGTGATGACTTCCATTTTGCTTTAATTTTTCTACAAATCTCAGCAAAGTGAAATGGAGGATCTTAATAGTATTATAATAGTATGTATATGATTTTATTTTGATTGCAGGCTTAATGTGTTGATAATAATGTATTTGTATATTTTATTGAGAATCATTTTTTTTTAGGGGAGTAAAAGAACTTCGGCCCGATTGCCTGAAAAACAAAAAAAAAGTGATTGCATTGCAAACTGCTAATTTTTCTTTTCAGGTAAATCAGGTAAAAAATCAGTGCAAGGTGCACGCCTATATCTATATATAGGCGTGCACCTTGCACTGGATAATGAATTTGAGTATCAGGAATTTGCATATTCCCTTGAAAGTATTTAGATTTGTACCCGAACAGTTAAGCAGAAAAGCGAAGTCAAAGGACGGACATAACTGGACAGAAATTCGGTACGAAATCGGTACGATAATTTATTGAAAATTTAGAAAGCAACTGATTATAAGATAATTGACTGGATTGGGTTAACACCCCAGCTGGGTCACTTTCAAGAACCACAAAGCTCTGTAATCGAAATGATTGCAGAGTTTTTTTTATGTGGTGTCAAATTGTGTGTTGTATCTTCCATAGCAACATTTATTAGTACGATTTACTTATAGTCATCCATCAATCCACGGATTTAAGTCCTTCGAACTTGATTTTTGTTTGCATGAACTCAATGTTCTTTCACCGGTTTTCAGCTTCATTCGAGGTGAGATTATTGCTGTTCATCAACTTACTTGATATTACAGTCGTTAAGTGTCATCGCTTTCATTGGCGAATCAATTACACTGCTGTCGGAACTTTTTTCTTCTTGTAATGGCTCACTAAAAAAAGGATACCCACAAGTACAAAAGGAAAAGTAATCATCATGAGAATCCCCAGGCTCTGCCAAATAGAGGAGTGGTTATGGTTAACATTCAGTATAAATACAAATGGACTCATACCAAGACCAATGATAGTAAAGATAATGCCTCCAATAAATTCCCATTTCCAGGCAATAATAAGGCACGTCAACAAAATAAAAGATGGAATCTAAGTAGGCCACCGTCCTTGTAATTGGCGGTTAACCATCCAACTAGGGTATTCTGAGGCCAAGGCACTTACATCGTTAAGTTGTTCCATGTCTTCAGGAGTTAACTGCAAGTTAACTGCACCAATGTTATTGTTAAGTTGTTGCAGGTTTTTTGCTCCAATTATGGTACTTGTAATTGCAGGTTGGTTAATCACCCAGGCAAGGGCAACTGTTGCTACCGAAACATTGTGGCGCTTGCCAATTTCGGTCATTACGTCAATTATGTCATAAGCTTTTAGTTTATTGACAGGAGGAAAGTCGAATGAGTCGCGTCGGCTGTTACCGGCTATTTCGTTGTTTCGTGTAAACTTTCCTGAAAGAAATCCTCCGGCGAGCGGGCTCCATGGCATAATGCTTATTCCTTCGTTCAGGGCCATAGGTGCAATTTCCCTTTCAATTTCGCGACCAGTTACACTGTAATAGTTTTGTGATGCTACAAATTTTGTCCAACCCATCTTTTCGGCATAACTGTTTGCTTTTACAACCATCCAGGCCGGATGATTGCTGACTCCAATGTATCTGACTTTTCCAGATCGCACAACATCTTCCAATCCACGCATGGTTTCTTCGAGAGGAGTTACCGGGTCAACGCCATGAATGTAAAGAAGATCGATATGAGAAAGGTTAAGCCGCTCAAGACTGTCGTTTACCGAGTCAATGATGTGTAGTCGTGAAAGACCAACCTGATTGGCTCCCGGCCCCATTCGTAACCTTACTTTGGTAGCAATTACTACTTGTTGTCGGGGTATTCCAAGATTTTTCAATGCTTCACCCAACATAGTTTCCGAAAGGCCTTCGGAATAGGCATTTGCTGTGTCGATAAAATTAATACCACTGTCAATAGAGGTTTTTACAATTTGATTTACCTCGTCCTGCGGTACTTGACCAATAGCTTGCCAATAACCTTTTCCGCCAAAAGTCATGGTTCCCAGACAAAGCTCAGAAACCAATACACCTGTTTTTCCTAATTCATTGTATTTCATCGTAATATGTTTTTGTGAGGATGCAAAAAGCATTCTTTGTTAATCTAATACTGAGGTAAGTAAAACAATTTTATAAATAGAAAAGTTCAGGATTGACATATTTATGTCAAAAAGTCGTTTTGTTTTAAGTAACTCCTGAAATAATTTCCGTAAATGAGTTCATTACCAGTCAATTTGTCCTGTTTTGAAAAGGGGTTATTCTTCATTTCGGATGATGTTATTCTTTTCTTTAGGGTGAAATGGCAATTAATCAACGTAATAGAGTTTGTTAATCAAACCGGTTCATCTGAAATTTGTTCTTTAGTTAATTGCCGAAATCTGAAATTTTATTTTCTGGCAATCTATTTGATCAGCTCAATTCAGTAACTTTATTTAGAAAACATTTTAAAACAGAAAATATGAACTTTAACAATTTCACCATTAAGTCTCAGGAAGCTGTCCAACATGCTTTTGTGGTGGCTCAGGGACACAATCAACAAGCCATAGAAACAGGGCACATTTTGAAAGGGCTTTTTCATGAAGCTGAAAATGTAGTTGGTTTTTTGCTGAAAAAGCTGGGCGCAAATCCCGTTGTTATTCAACAGGCATTGGATAGAATCGTAGAATCATACCCCAAGGTTACTGGTGGCGAACCTTATTTGTCGTCAGATGCCAACAAGGCTTTGCAAAAATCAATTGGAATTATGCAAGAAATGAACGATCAGTTTGTTTCGGTTGAGCATATTCTGATGGGCTTGTTGGAAACGGGCGATACCATCAGTCGGATGCTGAAAGATGCAGGTGTAGCCAAAAAAGACCTTGAAATTGCAGTGAAAGAACTCCGTAAAGGTGCCAAAGTGGATAGTCAGAGTGCTGAAGATAAATTTGATTCGCTCAACCGTTTTGCAGTCAACCTCAATCAGCAGGCCCGCGACGGAAAGCTCGATCCGGTGATTGGCCGTGACGACGAAATAAGGCGAATCCTTCAGATTTTATCAAGACGAACCAAAAACAACCCGATTTTGATCGGTGAACCTGGTGTCGGTAAAACAGCCATTGCTGAAGGGTTAGCGCAACGAATTGTACGCGGCGATGTGCCTGAAAACCTGAAATCGAAACAGCTTTTTTCACTTGATATGGGTGCTTTGATTGCCGGAGCCAAATACAAAGGTGAGTTTGAGGAAAGATTGAAAGCCGTTGTGAATGAAGTCATTGCTGCAAATGGTGAAATCGTGCTGTTCATCGACGAAATCCATACGCTTGTTGGGGCCGGTAAAAGCGATGGAGCCATGGATGCCGCCAACATACTAAAACCAGCGCTTGCCCGTGGTGAACTTCGTGCCATTGGTGCAACAACCCTGAATGAGTACCAGAAATATTTTGAAAAAGACAAGGCACTGGAACGTCGTTTTCAGATTGTAAACGTTGATGAACCTGATACTTTGAGCGCTATCGCCATTTTGCGGGGATTGAAGGAACGGTACGAAAATCACCACAAGGTTCGAATCAAAGACGAGGCGATTATTGCTTCAGTCGAACTTTCGCAGCGATATATCACCGAACGTTTTTTGCCTGACAAAGCAATCGATTTGATGGATGAAGCTGCTGCCAGATTGCGCCTTGAGATGGATTCAGTACCGCAGCAATTGGATGAAATTGAGCGTAAAATAATGCAGTTGGAAATTGAGCGGGAAGCTATCAAACGCGAAAAAGATGAAAAAAAGCTTTCAGGATTGAATGAAGAAATCGCCAATCTGAAGCAGGAACAATCAAAATTCAGAGCGCAATGGCAACTCGAAAAATCGCGCATTGACGGCATACAGCAGAAGAAACAGGAGATTGAATCGTTGAAGCTTGAAGCTGAGCAGGCCGAACGATCTGGTGATTTTGGCCGGGTAGCTGAAATAAGGTATGGCAAAATTCAGGAGGCAGAAAAGGAAATAGAACGACTTAAAGCAGAACTGAAAAGCCATTCAGCAGAGCACTTAATAAAGGAAGAAGTAGATGCCGAAGATATTTCTGAAATCGTATCTCGTTGGACTGGAATTCCGGTTTCCCGGATGTTGCAAAGCGAGCGTGAAAAGTTGCTGCACCTCGAAGACGAATTGCATCAAAGAGTGATCGGTCAGCACGAGGCTATTAGCGCTGTATCCGATGCTGTGAGGAGGAGTCGGGCAGGGCTTCAGGATGAAAAACGCCCGATTGGTTCGTTCATCTTTTTAGGAACCACCGGCGTTGGAAAGACTGAGCTGGCAAAAGCTTTGGCTGAATTTCTGTTTGACGATGAAAACATGCTGACCCGTATTGATATGTCTGAATATCAGGAAAAATTCTCGGTGACAAGGCTAATCGGTTCGCCTCCCGGATATGTTGGATATGACGAAGGTGGCCAATTAACCGAGGCAGTTCGAAGGAAACCTTATTCAGTGGTTTTGTTTGATGAGATTGAAAAGGCTCATCCGGATGTTTTCAATGTGTTGCTCCAGGTATTGGATGATGGCCGTTTGACCGACAACAAAGGTCGTGTCGCCAATTTCAAAAATACGATCATCATCATGACTTCCAATATTGGATCTCATTTGATTCAGGATCGGTTCGACGAGATGAACGAACGAAATCATGCTCAAATTGAAGAACAAACCCGCGCCGATTTATTTGATCTTCTGCGAAAAACCATTTCGCCTGAATTCCTGAACCGGATTGACGAAGTGATCATGTTCACGCCTTTGACCAGAAAAGATGTGCGCGAAATTGTCAAATTGCAATTCAATTTAATCATGAAGCGGATTCCGGATAACAAGTTTACCATCGAAATCTCTGAGGGAGCCATTGACTGGCTGGCAGCGGTTGGTTACGATCCCACTCACGGTGCACGTCCTGTAAAACGAATGCTGCAAAAGTATATCCTGAATGACTTGTCGCGTGAAATATTGGCCGGAAAGATGGAAAGCAGAAGCAAAGTGATTATCGGAGTGGAGAATGACGAAATTTTGTTTAAATATCTTTAGATTTTTAGAGAGGTTGATTTTTTCGACTATCCGGACAAGAAGTTAGAAGATTGCCGGAAATGAGGGTTTGTTATGACAATCTGCTACAAAAACATTCAGCTTTTATTCGATTTTTTCTTTTTAATAAGTATTTAATCCTTCCTATTTAAACTGAATAAGCTAATTTTACCGCCTTTATTAATTAAGAATATATATTTATGAGTTTCCATAATAACCCGCACACATTTCATATCCCCGTTATGGGCCTTGGATATACCATCGATTCGCCAATTAAAGTTGCCCATTATGGCATTTCTTCGGTCATTTCGCTGGTTGACGATATTTCGATGGAAAAGATGAGGGAATTCTATTGCAAAAAATTCAATTTGCCTTTTCAATCCATTTCGCCAAAAGCTGAAGATCACAGGGCAAAAAGGATTACAGCCTACCTGAATACTGTTCAGGAGATTGTAAGCCGTAAATTCGAAAACCTGAAAAGTTCCATTTCGCACAAAGAAGAAGAGTTACAAAAGTACATTGACATGTTGCCAGATATGTCAGATATCAAGCTGAAATTCAATCAGATGATCAATACTGATCAAATGAAACAGAAACTTTCGGATTGGCTGAACGAAAACCTTATAGCTGGCGAGATTGATGTAAATATCATGTCAAAACTTGACCGTGACAGGTTTGAAGGCGGTGAAAAATTGCCATCTATTTATAGCGATGCCCAATCAGCCCTTCGGGGATTTGCACTTAGCGATTTAAGTTCTTCTATCGTACTTTCAGCCGGAATGAACCCAAGGTTGTATAGTTATCTTGAAGAGTTCGAAGATTTTTATCCGAATTCTGAAATGGAACTGAAGAAAAAAGTGATCCTGAAGGTAAGCGATTATCGTTCAGCGATTATTCAAGGCCGTTTTCTGGCAAAGAAAGGAATCTGGGTTTCTGAATACCGTGTTGAATCTGGCTTAAACTGCGGCGGTCATGCCTTTGCAACCGATGGTTTCCTGATGGGCCCAGTTCTCGAAGAGTTTAAAAGTAACAAGGAACAGTTGATTGAAACAGTTCAGGATGTATATGTTAAAGCATTGATCGAAAAAGGCAAGCCTGTTCCGGAGAAACCATTTTTAGTAAAAATAACTGCGCAAGGTGGAGTAGGTTCAAATGCTGAACATGAGTTTTTACTCAATTATTACCAGTTGGATTCTATCGGTTGGGGAACGCCGTTTTTGCTTGTTCCTGAAGCTGTAACGGTTGATGAACAAACACTTGAAGTATTGTGCAATGCCAAAGAAGATGATCTTTACATGAGCGAAGTTTCGCCTTTGGGCGTGATCTTCAACAATGTTCGCGGAACTGGCATGGACTTGCAAAAGGAAGCTCAGAACAAGGCCGGAAAGTATGGATTTGTTTGCAAGAAAAAATACCTGGCTCTGACACCTGTTTTTACCGAAGAAGGAACTTGTACTGCTTCGAAAGAATACCTGCACAAAAAGATTCAGGAATTGAAAGAACAGAATCTGAGTGAGATGGAATATGAAAAAGTACTCAATAAATTGACAGATAAAGCTTGCCTCTGCAATGGCCTGACTGCCTCGACCCTGATGGCAAACGGTTTGGATACAACGATGGAAGGCACAGCTGTCAGCATCTGTCCCGGACCGAACCTTGCCTATTTTTCCGGCATCTATTCATTAAAAAATATGGTTGATCATATATATGGACGTACAAATATTATGGAGCGTACCGACCGGCCAAATTTATTCGTGAAAGAATTAAAAATGTATATTGACTATCTGGGCGGAAAAATTGAAGAAACCATAAAGCCCATATCAGATAAGCAGAAAAAGCATTTTGATACTTTTCAGGATAATCTGAACAAAGGAGTTGAGTATTATAAAGATTTGTTTCAGAAATGCAAAACGCAGCTGGAGGATTCGACTTCCAAAAACAATATGATGCACGATTTGGAGAACCTTAAATTGGAACTTTTGAAATTGAAAACAAAAATGCTGTAGGGAAGTTCCAAGTTCCAAATTTCAAGTTCCAAATTCCACGATTGTTCTGCGCAACCTGGAATTTGGAACTTTTTTTATTTGGAATTTGGGACTCTATTCTTCAAACGAAATCAGCGCTTCCCTATTCTTTCCATCCATGATGATACTTAGATCGTTTTTGAAACAAACGTGCCTGATGAAATTTCCCTCATCAACGGCAGGCATCTGCTCTAAAATATCCATATTAATGATTGCATCCGGCGAGTTGTTTGGAATAGTAAAATATCCAACATTCATAGAGGTTACGTTATGAAAAAAATGAGAACCCAGTGAACCGTCAATCGGGAAATCCTTTAGTCCAATTTCAACAATGATGCGGGCTCTTGAAATGTTCGACCACAAGACAGGAATTCCGGTAAACGGATCGCGTGTGCCCCAACGACCTGGGCCTATCAGGATGTACTCTTTGTTCAGAAAATCCATTTTTCGGTTAAATTGACTGATTTCGACTGCTATTTCCCTCGTTTTCATTTTGTCGAAGCGATTGGGATCAACAAAAATGACATCGCGAACACCGTTTACAATTCCGTTCCCCATACCGCGCTTGGCATACATCAAAGTTTTGTCGAGGTCAATTTCTCCCAGATTCACCGATAGTTGCTCTTCTCTTCTGATCAATGGCTTTATTTGCAACAGGTAGAATGAGGGAAGCTGGTTATGTCCTTTTTCCAAATCGACAGCATACTCAATTTCAACGGGCGAACCCATTGCTTCGCGAAACAACCGTAGCAACAATGTAAGTGTGTCAGCCAGTGGTATGTGTTTGTATTTTAGAATATTGGCGAAGTCTATTACGCGTAATCCGGGAGTGTCGATCCCCGGATTCAGACAATCATTTTCATAATCATATACCGACGCACAGTGCTGTAACACACCGTCTTTTTCAGCAAACGAGATTTTCATTTTGCGGATAGCTGCACTTTCTCCACCATTTTTCAGGTCAAACTGAGTATGGTCCATGTCAATGGCGTAGAATTCTTTTTGTGAATCGCGCACCAGATCGTGTATTCCGGTTGTATTTATTTCAGGATACTTAGGACAAAAACGGAAAGCATTTTCGCCACCAACCACATACATTCCAAGTCCAACGGCCGAAACGGCAAAGCCATCTTCCGGCTCCATGTACGAAACCGGATAGAAATTGTATGACTGGGCCACTCCGCTGATTGATGGATAATAATGATCATTGTATTGATGACCAACTACTTCCTGAATGATTACCGCCATCTTTTCTTCTTCGATCTTATAATTCACTGCGTCGAAATACGACATGGCCGATTCGGTAAAAATACTGGCATAAACCAATTTGATGGCTGTTTCGAGTTGTTGAAAGCGAACTTCAATATCAGGATGATTATTTGGAATCAGATAAGTAGCATAAACTCCTGAAAATGGTTGGGTGAGCGAATCTTCAAATAATCCTGAAGAGCGGATGGCCAATGGCTTTTCCATTTTTCCGAGGTAGGAATGAAGTCGTTCCTGAAGTTCCTCGCTGAACTGCGATTCAAGAAAGATGTTTTTAATTCGTTCGTAGTCGTTGGTTGAATAGATTTCCTCAAACAAGTCATTCGTTTCAAAGAATTTATCGAATTCCATTGCACCAATTACTGCCGTTGCCGGAATCCGAATGTTTATTTCAGGAATAATACTGGCAAAATTGATGTTTTCGATGAAATTGCACATAAAAGCCATGCCACGGCCTTTCCCGCCGAGCGAACCATTTCCGAGCCGCATCACAAAACGTTTGCCGGTTACAAGAGTTGGATCGAAATCGATGATACTTCCGCGAAGTTTCTGGATGCGCACTTTTTCAAAAACATCAAGGCAGAATTTTCGCAAATCATCCGAATTCTTGAAGTCCTCGAATCGGTAAGGAAGTAATTGTTCGGCAATATTGATTTCGCCGCGTGCCATTAACCAGGTTGAGAATGAGTTGCGGTGTCCATGATAGGCCAAGGCATTTTCAGGAATTATCCGGAACATTTCCTGGAACTCGGCCATATTGTGGGCAATCATGATCGGGTTTCCTTCGGTATCTTTAAAAACGAAATTTCCGAATCCAAGCCGTTTGTAAATGTAATTGTGAATATCGAGCGACAAACTTTCTGAGTTTTTATTGATAAAATCGGCACCAATTTCCCTAGCCCTTTGGGCGTTGTTTACATCGTGGCTTTGTAGCAATATCGGAATTGGAAAGCGCAAGGTTGAATTCACAAATTTGAGTAAATCAACTCCAGCTTCTTCGTCGTCGATGCCGTTTCGTTGAAATTTAACGTCCGAAATCACACTCAGCAAAAAATCCTTGTATTTGTTAATCATGGAAACCGCTTCCTCGTAGCTACTCACCAAAATCACTTTTGGTCTGGCTCTCATTTTCATGATTTTATGCAGTTCGTCGGCCGACTTATCTTCAACCAGATTCTGGGTTTGGGTCATGATATTGGTGTACAGCATGGGCAAATACCGCGAATAGTACTGAATAGAATCTTCGACCAAAAGAATTACCCTGACATTTCCGTTTTTGGTATCCTCTTCAACATTCTTTTTGTCTTCGATGTATTTGATCATGGCAAGGAAAACGTTCGAATTACCATTCCAAACAAAAACCCTATCGATCGATTCGATTTTTACTGTGCTGGTTTGAAAGTAGTGTAAATCGCCATTGTTGTTTACCAGTAACAAAATTGGCAGATCGTGTTTTATCTTGAAAATGACATTTGCTGCGCGCACCGGGATATTTTTATCGACTCCAACCATTATGATGACCAAGTCAAAATCCCTGGTTTTTACCATCCGGAGAGCTTCTTCTTCTGAATTGACGCTTGTGAAACGCGGATAGGTGTATAAATTGAGTTGAAGAAATTCACCGAAGATTTTATCTGTGAATTGTCCTTCGCGAACGATGGAATAACTATCGTAAAGTGTTGCCAGCAAAAGTATTTCCTTTACTTTGGTGGGCATCAGTTCCTGAAAAATATCGCGGTCGCTTTTATTCCGTTTGTAAATGGCCGAGAGTGAAATTGAATCGATGTTTACCATGCTTTGATTTGTTATGTATGTTTATCCGGCGTTCAGTCTTTGATTCGGAAAAGTATAAAAAATATGCCCTTCAGTTCGCGGAACAATTAATGTTGTACAAATTTCAGGATTATATTTTTACATTTATGCACAAAAAATCATAAAACAAATGAAGACTATATTTATTTCCATGTTTATGTTGTTGGCAATAGCCGGTTTCAGTCAAAAAAAACAACCGTTGTTCAATGGTAAGAACCTGAAAGGGTGGACAATATATGTTGGCGATCCGAAGGTTAATCCTGAAAAATTCTTTTATGTGAAAGATGGAATGATTGAAACTGTTGGGGTTCCGGCTGGGTACCTCCGAACCAAAAAAGAATATTCAAATTATCGTTTACATGTTGAATGGTGTTATCCCGAAAAACCTACCAATAGTGGCATTCTTTTACATACCAACGGGCCTGATAAAATCTGGATTACACATTATCAGGCACAATTGAAGCATGGAAATGCCGGCGATTTTATAGTGCATGGGGTGGGCGAGAAAGCCACAGTGCGCGACAGCGTTTATGTCTCGACTGAAAAGGTGAAACCGGTGGTACCCAAATTACATCCGTCGAATGAAAAACCAGCTGGCGAATGGAACAGCTACGACATTACCTGCAAAGGAAATACTGTTGAAGTGAAAGTGAATGGGCTGCTTCAAAATGTTGCCACTAATTGTTCGTTAACAAAAGGTGGAATTGGATTGCAAGCCGAAGGTTCAAAAATTCAGTTCCGAAATATCTGGATTGAAAAGATCAAATAACTTGGTTAACTATTTGGGATATTCGATCCTGACATGATAAATATTGACAAGCTTTTCAAGCAAAGTGCTTTTCAGGATACTAATATCTTTGAATGTCAGATCTGCATTGATCAACTGGTTTGACTGTATTTTTTGTTCCACCATGTTTTCAATCAGGTTGCGAAGGTTATCCACCGATTTTTCTTTTAAGCTTCTTGTGGCAGCTTCAATTCCATCTATCAGCATCAGAACGGCCGTTTCTTTGTTCTGAGGCAATGGTCCGGGATATGTAAACGTTTGGCGGTCAACTTCTTTTTCAGGATTTTCATTTTGATACATTTTGTAGAAATAATTGGCCTGAGTGGTTCCATGATGGGTGGAAATAAATGAAATCAGTACTTCTGGCAACCCATTCTTTTGGGCCAACTTGACCCCATTGGCAACATGATCGATGATGATTCCGGCACTTTTCAGATGATCAATCTGGTCGTGAGGATTCATTCCAACAGCCTGGTTTTCGATGAAAAATTCAGGATCGAATGTTTTACCAATGTCGTGATAAAGAGCTCCAGCCCTTACCAGAAAAGGGTTTCCGCCTATTCTGTGTATTACAGCTTCTGCAAGATTGGCCACCTGAATCGAATGCTGAAAAGTACCCGGTGCTTCTTCGGCCAGCTTTCGCAACAATGGCTGATTGGTATCAGAAAGTTCGATGAGCGTAACATCTGATACAAATCCGAAGATTTTCTCGAAAATATAGATAAGGGGATAAGTGATGAAAATGAAAAAACTGCTTACGCCAAACCATTGAATGGCAGACCAGTTAATGGTTTCAAGGTTGCCTTCCTGAACCATTGCCATTGCGAGGTAAACCACCGAATATGTCAGAAATACCCAGAGCGCTGAAAAAACGATGTGCGATCGTTTGTGTAATTTATTCAGGCTAAATACTGCTATAATGCCTGCAATCATTTGCAGGATAATGTATTCGTAGCTGTTTGGCGCAAAATAACCAATTAAAAGTGTGGTGACCATCAGTGAAAAAATGGCAGTTCGCGAATCGAAAAATATACGCACAAGAATTGGTAGGATGGCCATCGGAACCATGTAGATATTGATTGACTTTACCTTGGTGGCAAATCCGGCCATAAAAACCATCAGCACAATCATCATGATGATAAAGGAAAGCCGTCTTTTATGGTCAAAAATATCGCGGCGGTAAAATAGCAGGTAAAGAAACATCAACGTTATAAAAAACGAAATGATCAGTAACCGGCCAGCAATTACAAGAAAATATTCGATGTTGTCGCCTCTTTTCTTCTCGTAGGCCTGCTTAAGCGATTCGAGAATCATGTATTTTTCCTGACCCACCAAATCACCCTGAAAAATGATTCGTTCACCCGCTTGTATCATCCCTTTTGTGTTCGAAAGTTTATCGAGCAATTGTTTCTTTTCGTCGCGGTTGAGTTGTTCGTCGTAGTATAAGTTTTCAGTAATAAAATCGCTAAGATTGATAGCCTGCAAAAAATCAGGATAGAATTTACCCGATAATTTGCGAATGGTATCATTCATCTGCTTATAAGCCGATTTGATTGAATATAAATGAATTATAGGCGTTTTTATGGCCGTATTCCCTTTTATAACCATTATTTCTAATTGGTCGGCTAATTCTTTGTATGAATCAATAGATTGCAGTATAATACCTGCGTTGTAAATTCTTCCCAAAATCTCCGGAAAGTTCTGCAATCTGACTGCCGATTTCATTTTCGGATTACTATCGGCGAATTTTGACATTGCCAATGAAAATTCCTTCATTTTTGTACGTTCAACCAGAGAGTCGAGTGTGAAATAGAGATTGTAAGTCTTTAATAGAGAGTCTTTTTCTAACTTTATTTCTGCATCTGTTTTTAGTATGGCAAAGTCAAAAGGCGCAATTAGCGTTTCGTGTCTCCATGGGCTACCTTTCTGAAATTCGTATTTGAAACGGCTTTCTCCCGGAAAAACTAAAAATATCAGCCCAATACCTGCGATAAGTACCATGGCAAGGTAAAACAGGTGATAGGAGTGATTCAATTGGGTTAATAACTTTTTCATAAATACTGGATTTTGAAAACCTTCGCAATTTAGAAAGTAACTGTTAAGTTTTATCTTTGAGAATCTAAAATATACAAAATCTTCGAAGTTTCCAGTATTATGGACATCAATCGTTGGGATTGAATGGTTTCAGCAGTGGTTACTCCGATAATTATCAGCGATATGAATTACGGCATTTCAGGTTTGAGTATTATTCCTGTGCGCAGGGACCCTTCTGAACAAAGTGAAATGATCACCCAGATTTTATATGGCGAACATTTCGTAGTGAACGAAATAATGCTTGGCTGGGCACATGTAAAACTTGCATTCGATGGTTACGATGGTTGGGTTGACATGAAGATGATCACTCCCCTGATGGAAAAAGCCTATCAGAAGATTGAACATGCACCATTTGCTGTGACTACTGATATTTTTAATATTATTCCGGTAAATGCCGAACAAACTACCATGATTGTAGCCGGAAGTACATTGCCATGCTGGCGGCCTAACCTGAAACAATTTTCGATACAATACGATGTCTTTCATCACTCTGGAAATACTACCTACAGAAAGCCAACCAATATTCGTAAGGTGTTGATCGATCAGGCTTTAAAATACTTTAACGCTCCCTATTTGTGGGGAGGGCGATCCCCTTTGGGAATCGATTGTTCAGGCTTCTCTCAGATCATTTATAAAATGATTGGTTACGCCATCCCACGTGATACGGGTCAACAGGTTCATTGTGGTACCGCTTTGAGTTTTGTTGAAGAAACCCGGCCTGGCGATTTGGCTTTTTTTGATAACGATGAAGGCCAAATTGTGCATGTTGGAATTATCTGGGAGAAGAATAAAATTATTCATGCTTCGGGAAAAGTTCGGATCGATAATGTTGACCAGTTTGGGATTTTTAATGTCGAAACCAAAAGATACACCCACCAAATGCGGGTAATGAAACGGATTATTAAAGATTAGGAAAGTCCGAAGTTCGAAGACCGGAGAACAAAGAAGAAAAACGGGATAGTTTAACAACCTGACAACCAGACAACCAGACAACTAAAATAAAATCAATCACAATTAAAGTTTAAAATAACAACCACCATGTACACATACCAATATCCCCGCCCCGCAGTTACTGTTGATGCCATTTTGATCAGTAAAAAGAACACAGTTTTGCTGATTGAACGTGATCGCGAGCCCTATAAAGGCAGTTGGGCGCTTCCGGGCGGTTTTATTGAAATGGATGAACCGCTCGAAACTGCCTGCCACCGTGAGTTGGAAGAGGAAACTGGATTGAAAGTGGGTTTATTGATTCAATTCAAAGCTTTTGGAGGAGTTAACCGTGATCCGCGTCACAGAACTATTTCGGTGGTATTTTATTCCTTTCAGGATGAAGAAGCCATTCCCAAAGCTGGTGACGATGCCGCAAAAGCTCAATGGTTTCCGCTCAGTCAACTTCCGAAACTGGCATTCGACCATCGGTTAGTTTTAGAAGAGTTTCAAGCTGAAGTGATTCCTTGCAAACATGGTGAATAGTCTCAGTTCTCAGTTTTCAGTCGTAGTCACAACAAAAAGTTTAAATTAACCTTTGAACGAAATCAGAACATTAAGAAACGGTTTGTATTTTACTTCGTTAGGAGTTGAATATCAATAGAATGTCATTGCTATCTGTATTCTTTCTCCGTTAGGAGATATACGTTTTTGTAAAATATAAATGTCCTACGAACAATAATTTGAATACGGACAACATTTTCTATTGATATTGATTGCCTACGGCAAAATTAGTTGGTTATATTTTCATGACATTATTCCCAGTCCTTATTTAGACTCACGTTAAAATAATAGTTTTCAGTTGAATTGGTTGTTTTTGGAAAATACCAAGTGTCGTCATGGAGTTTTAAACACGAAATGTGGACTATGTGCCAATGTGGTAAAAAATAACAGTTAAAGAATAGTGTCTTTGTTTTTTAATCTGATTCTTTCTTTTTGATCCCGAATTCAGGGTTTACATTTAAAAACAAAACGGGAATCATGCCGGGTATCATGCAGAGCATTACCCAGATGAAGAAGTATTTGTAACCGACAATTTCCTGTAACCAGCCTGAAAACATGCCTGGAAGCATCATTCCCAAAGCCATAAACCCGGTGGCAATGGCAAAATGAGCGGTTTTGTGTTCGCCTTCAGAAATATAAATCATGTAGAGCATATAGGCTGTAAAACCAAAACCGTAGCTAAATTGCTCGATTGCTGCACACAAGCTGATGATGAGGTAGTTGGTCGGTTGTGCATAAGCCATGTAAATGTATGCCAGATGTGGAATGTTGATGGCAAATACCATCCACCAAAGCCAATATCTGAATCCATTTCTTGACGCGGCCAATCCTCCGAGAATTCCGCCAGCCGTCAGAGCAAGTATTCCAAATGTTCCGTAAATCAAACCAACATCGCCTGTGGTAAGGCCCAATCCGCCCAATTGCCGCGGATCGAGCATAAATGGAGAGGCCATTTTCACCAATTGTGCTTCACCCAACCGGTAGAACATCAGGAATGAAAGAATTACCCAAATTTCTTTTCGCTTGAAAAAGGAGGCGAAAGTTTTGAAAAATGCCTTGAAAAGGTACTCTTCATCTTGTGCTCGCTTCCGGTCAGATGTAGGGTAGGGAAGCACAAGACGGTGGTAAAACGAAAAGAGCACAAACATCCCGGCCAATATCATAAAAGTAATGCTCCAGGCCAGATGTATATTTCCGGAGGTTCCTTTGAACGAGGTTTCGGTTGCTTTGGTCAGATTGAGATCGGCCTGAATCAGCATATACGCTGGTTGTTCCCAGTTTTGTGCCGTAAAAGCCAGCCGCTCACCTTCGAGCAATTGCAAACTTTTATCGCCCTTTTGCCATTTCATATTCAGGATCATCTCTTTATCGGCCTGGGGCTTTTCGGTTAGTTTTACCGCCACTACTGTCACATTGCCAACGGTGGAATTTCCTGTTTGCCAGACTTCTTCCTTCTGAAAATGTTTCTGAAGGAATTTCTTTAAGGGCAATGAAATGTATCTGGTCCAAAGTGATGCCTCTTTTGCATTTTCGGGTTTGCTGCTGCTGACAAAACCAAGTGAAATATTGTGTTCAGTAACCAACTTTCGAATGGAATCAAGTTGCTGTTTCCTGATGTTTTGAGTCGATATTACAACCTCATTGGGAAAGGTCGCGAAGAAGGAATTACCTGAATGGGCAAGCGCCGTTTGGTCAATTTCAGGGAGGGTGATTTGATTGCTAATATTTGCTTTTGCTTTAACATTAATTTCAACAGGCGGCAGACCGGTTGCCGTTTCGAAGAATCCAGCCAGGATAATCAGCAGTCCTTGCCCGGTGATCATTGCGATGCGGTAGAAAGTGCTTCGGATGCCCACAAAATAGGTTTGCTGATGCTCGTCCAAACCCAGCATGTAAAATCCATCGGCAGAGATATCGTGGGTTGCCGAGCTGAAAGCCAACAGCCACATAAAGATCAGCGTGATTTTGAAGAAACCGGGTAGGGGAATGGCCAGCGCAACACCGCCCAGTCCGGCACCGATGATAAGTTGCATGACCACAATCCACCACCGCTTTGTTTTTAAAAGATCGACAACCGGACTCCACAGGGGTTTTATAACCCATGGCAAATACAACCAACCGGTGTAAAATGCAATATCTGCATTGGAAATTCCCAGCCGTTTGAACATGATGACTGAAATGGTCATTGCCACCACATAAGGAATTCCTTCAGCAAAATAGAGCGTTGGCACCCATGCCCATGGGTTGCGGTGCTTCGGAAAAGTAGATTTTGGTTTGTCGGTCATAAATGAGTTAAATGTTAAGTGTCAAGAAAATCCCAATCAGATCCTAAAATCCACCTTAACGTAGATAGTTTGCCATTCATCATACCCCATTCAAAGTCATCCCATGGGCCCAGATTCTCTAATCCATATTTCTGTTCGATCTTTTTAGCAGATTTTTTAGCACCTTCAAAAATCTCTCTTGGAGTCTCATTCGAATTGTAGGTTGAATTTGAAGTTTTATCTACTATTTTACTTTCCCCAGTCTCAATGCGATATAACCAATTCTGATGTCTATTATACCAAACCTTATCAAATAATTCGCCCTCTGCTGACATAATCTCGGTTAAGTTTCTTGGCTCATCAAACCATTCACCCTCAATCATTAGCTCGCTAACTAATTCTGGACTAATTCTATGAATAGCTTCTGCCAATTTAAGGTAGTATTGAGATTTAATTTTAGAAAAATACATGGCAAAATCAGGATGTGGAATTTTGTCATTTCCATTAGGTAAACTAAAATCATTTTTATTGTGAGTGACAAATGCAAATCTAATTCCAGTAGAGTTTTTGTTTTGAATACTAGCTGCGTATGTTTCCATAATTATAGCATCATTAAAACTATTTTTTTGACGATGAAATGGAGCTCTTTTGTCGATTGCCCTTTGGGCAGCTCGTAATTTAATATCATCTGTAGCCTCAATTATTTCAGCGAAATAAAGTAATTTCTCAATCCTAGCAACTGAAGCTATAGCGGTTTCACCTATAGAAGGAATCTTATAATCTACATCATTTAATAATTCCAAAGTTGCTTTTTTCTTTTTAGGGTCTCCAAATTTGTCAACAACATCTTTTACTCTTTTAATAATGCTTGAGAGGCTTTGACTACTTTCTTTAATCACTCTTTCTTTATTTCGGACGAACTCATCGATAACTGTTCTTGGAACTAGTAAAGTAAGTTCATTCCTTCTAATCAATTCCTCGATAACATTCAAGAGAGCTTGTTGGTCAGGGTTTTTAGCAATGTCCAACCAAACACATGTGTCAACAAGAATTTTATGCATAATGATTTTTTTAACTGTTCCCCCATTTAATTGTATCACCACAAAGTTTCCAATAACAAGTTGCAAAATGAATCTTTTAACCTATTTTCTCTTTGGCATGTTTTTAATACTCCTTCGAAATGCTTGCTCCCCTGAAATAGTGCATCAGAATTTCATCGTACTTGTAGCCTTTGGTGCTCATCATGGCGGCACCAATCTGGCAAAGGCCAACGCCATGGCCCCAACCGGCACCGGTCAACGTGAATTCGCCCGGAATGCCGTTGCTGATATTTTGTTTGTCGATCACAAAAGCTGAACTGTATAAGTGCGATTCGGACAATGTTTTGCGAATTTCAAGCTCTTTGCCGATGATGAGCGTAAGTTTGCTTCCAACAATTTTCAGCTTTTTCAGGCGACCCGATTTGCCACGTTCAATCGGAATAAGATCGATGATGGTGCCAAAATCATTTCCCGATTTGCGGGCAATCAATTCGGCCAAATCGGCTTGCTGATAGACCATTTTCCAGCGGTAAAAATCTTTGGTTTCCTGATCGTAATCGTTCAAAACCTGTGAAAGAACCTCTTTGTCGTGGGTATTGCAGAAAGCTTCCGGAGCATTTCGTATCCACTTTTCTGCCGCTTCTTCGTTGGACAAATCAGCTTCAAAATCTTCGCTAAGTGCCGGATTGTCAACAATTGATTGCAAATAAGGATGAACTTCCGGCTCCCAAACATTTTCGAAAGTTTCGGTAATTCCGCCACAGCATTTCGAAAAACGGGCATCGCAAATATTCTCACCATCCATCAGTAACATTCCGCACGTTTCGGCAATGGCTTGTTCAACCAACGGTGTCGATTGGCGTGTAATTCCCTGATAGCGTTGACAATGATCGTCGGCACAAACATCAAAATTCAGATGATCTTCCCGGTCGTACCACCGGATGTATTCTTCAGTAGTTTCAGAAATTGGTTGGTAGGTTTTTCCGGAGTGTTGCAACTCTTTGCCTTTTGCAATTTGTGCCAAAAGCCACGAGCGCGAAGTAATGGCGTGTGCTTTCAGCAGTTCAAGGCTGCTGGTGGCGCTCATTTCCGAAGAAATAACGCTGACCAGGTAATCTTCGAGCGGCAAAATATTGATCGCGGTCAGTTTTTCGTTTTCGCCGATGATTTTCAGCGAACCTTTAAATTGCTGATCTTCTTTTCGTTCCCAATGAAACTTGATGCCAATTGTAACATCGTTTAATTCGAATGAAGCTTCGTGATATCTGACTGGTTCAAATTCCAGGATATCTTCATCCACCATTTCATCATTCAGCCAGATTTTGCCGTCGCGGTAATTTACTTTCTGGATTCCTTCATAAGGAACGCCGTTCGGAGCCAATAAATACGTTTCGTTCAGCCTGAAAATGATTTCCGGCTGATACATAATGCCAATGCTTAAATATGGTTCTGTCATAGTTTCAAATTCATCGATTTTCTGTTTACTAACTTAGCAATTATTGCAGAATAAGCGACTGAAGAACCATAAAAATTTGCAGAATTGCTGTATAACAGGGAAAGTAGAAGATTATTGGTGACATTTTATGTCTCTATTATCATTCTGGATGAACTTCGATTCTGCATTTCTGTTTGTATGCCTGAACTCAATTTTAACATTCAACAAAACACGAATTTTTAAAAGATTCAAGCATGAAGCTTACCAAACATACTATTTTGGAAATCATTGATTTAACTCCCGGAACTTTTATTCTAAGACTCGACCGGAAAGGCATTCAGTTTGAACCCGGCCAATACGTGGTTTTACGAATGCCCCATGAGCAGAAAGGCCGTGAATACTCTATTTTCAGCGCCACAACCGACGACTACCTTGATTTTTTGATCAGGGAAATACCTGTTGGGGAATTTTCACCATATCTGCACCACATGAAATCAGGCAACGAAATTGATCTTGAAGGCCCGAAAGGTTACTTCGTACTCGATAACCGGAGCAAGCAGGGAAATTCGGTGCTGTTGATCGCTTCAGGAACAGGAATTTCACCTTTTCATTCATTCGTGAAATCCTATACTAATCTGAATTATAAAGTTTTACATGGGGTGCGGTTTGCCAATGAAGCTTATGGTCGCGAATCCTTTAATCCGGAGAATTATCTTGTTTGTTCTTCGAGGCGCGACGATGGCGATTACTATGGCCGTGTCACCAATTATCTGGAGGAAACTACAGTTGATAAAGATACTATTTGCTACCTCTGCGGAAATTCAAATATGATTGATGAGGTCACAACTATCCTCGAAAACAAAGGACTTCCTCCTGAAAATATCCGAACCGAAGTTTTCTTTTGAATGTACCCGACAGGAAAATGTTATTATTTGTGATATTTGTTTTTTTTAGGGTTATGGCAAACTCATGCGGTATTATTTAAACAACTTTTTTCGGGTAATAGACGTTTTTGATAAAAAGACATAGTTCACTATTTTATTTTTATCGTGTCAGAATCGGCTATTATGAATGATGTAAAATTTCAGTATGAAACTCCTTTTTAAGTTCAGGTTGATCATCTGCCTGACTTTCGAAATAGTAATAAGTTCTCTTGTAGCGAATGCCCAATTAAGTGAGAAAGGTCTTCCTGAAAGTTTTCGAATTGAACAAAAGAGAGCAATAGTTATTCCCACATTGATATTGGATTCAGTTGATGTACAGAAAATGCTCGAAGAAGACAAGAAATTCAGGATTGACAATCGTTATGGCGTTGTTCGTCCTTACAGCATTGATCTTAAAAAAGCCGGAACTCAAACTGTAGATCCGGGAAAAGGAACAATCTGGCAATTTAAAATTGAATCAAAAGATGCCTATTCTCTTGGGATCTTCTTTAAAACTTACTATCTTCCGAAAGGAGCCAGCGTATTTATATATGATTCTTCCCATACCTTAATCAGGGGTGCATTTACCCAGAAAAACAACAATGATAATAACCAGTTGCCCATCGCAGAGTTTCCGGGGAAAAACCTGATAATAGAATATTTTGAACCACCGTCGGCTGAGTTTGCAGGTGAATTGGTGCTGGGATCGGTGTCACAGGCATATTCAAATTTTGATAGTTCAGCTACAACCCGAATCGGTATCAATTGTCTGCAAGGCGATAATTGGAAGGTTGAGAAAACCTGTGTTTGCCTGATGACATTTAACGATTCCCGCTATTCATATTTTTGCTCCGGAGTCTTGATTAATAACACAAAAGAAGACGAAACTCCCTATTTTTTAACTGCAAACCATTGTATAAGTACCGAATCAGAAGCAAATACTTTGGTTACCTATTTCAACTACGAGAATTCGACATGTAGCTCAAATGACGCTTCAAAAAACCAGAGTCTGGCAGGTGCGACATTTAAATCGGGAAGTAGTTATTCTGATTTTTCGTTATTGCTTCTGAAGGAATATCCTCCAACCGAATACAATCCTTTCTATGCCGGATGGGATGCCACTGGAAACGCTCCTTCTTCAGAGGTTGGCATCCATCATCCGCAAGGAACCCCCAAATGTATTGCTATTGACTTGAATCCGGCAACCAATTACCCGTATAGTGTTCAGTGGAAAGATAATAATGGTGCCGTAATTTCGACCACATTGGCAAACACACATTGGCAGGTACAGTTTGATCAGGGCGCTACCGAGGAAGGTTCGTCCGGAAGTCCACTTTTTGACCAGAACAAGCGAATTGTAGGCCAGTTGCATGGTGGTACAAACCCCAAAGCATTGTATGGGAAACTTTCGTTGTCATGGAACTATAATGCATCTTTCGACAAGCAGTTGGCCCATTGGCTCGACCCTGACAATACCACCAAGATCCTTGATGGTACTGGTAAATTAGCTCCAATAGCCAATTTCCATGTGCAAATGCAACAAGTGTGTGGCAATAATCCTGTTTTATTTTCCGATGAAAGTACCCATAATCCAACTGCCTGGCTTTGGAAGATCAGTCCTTCTTCTTATCGCTATACCAACGGAACTGACAGCACATCTCAAAACCCTCAAATATCGTTTCTGAAAGATGGTTATTATTCTATCACTTTGTTTGCCTCGAATAAATTTGGAACCAATGAAATGATACAGAAAAACTACATTCAGGTTAAGAGTAAGCTTGATGTCAAATTTCTGCAAGCACAACGCGACAGCGTGGTTTGCGGTTGCAATTTAAATTCGTTTCCACTTGTTGCAACTGGGGCTTTTTTATATGATTTTAAGGTAGGTCAGGCGGAAATGATTGATACCAAAGTTAGTTCTGATACTTTGTTCATGACTTTAAGTAGTTCTGCTAACGGAGCCAGTTCATTTGATACCTGGGTCAAGGTTACAGGGACATTTGGCGCTTGTACCGCTTCCGACAGTATTTTGCTTCATGTTATCATTCAGCCCAATGACAATATCGCCCATGCTGCAAGATTATCTTTGGGACGAAATACGGGATTTTCAAACCAATGTGCTACCGTGCAAAAGAATGAACCGTTTCCTTCATCGTCGGGTTGTGACGTTGTAAACAATTGGTGCCCGGATACAACCGGGAGTAAAAATGTTTTGAATAATTCTATTTGGTTTACATTCATCTCTCCATCAAGCGGTTGGGTCACTATTAGTACATCCGGATTTGACGACCAGATTGCATTGTACCAAGCCTCATCGATTAATTCACTGATGTCGGGTTATTCAAACCAATACCAAATGCTCGCAGCAAACGATAACCGAACTAGCTCCGACAAAACCGCACTTATCGAAAACCTGAAACTCGAACCGGAGAAACAATACTGGTTGCAAGTTGATGGAAACAATGGAGCTTATGGCGATCTGGAAATTGATCTTTTGAGCAATTCACTGGAAGTATATCCAAATCCTTCGAGTGGTATTTTTAATATAATTGTTTCAAATCCAGTTGAAGGAAGTGCAGAAGTATCTATATTTGATTTAAATGGTCGGAAATTGCTATCAAAACTTGAAAATGTCAGTATTAATTCCAATAAATTTACAATCGATTTATCTTCTTTACGCAAAGGAATTTATCTGCTGAATGTTCGCATGAACGGATCGAATTTGAGCAAAAAACTTGTTCTTTTTTAGGGGGAAAGAGATTCTTGAAAATTTGATTTCTAAAAACAGCAAATCTGTTTGTCAACATCATTCTAATCAGTAAGGGTTATATACATACATAAGTGTCATTTGTTCATGGAATGCACTTGTAATTGATGAATAACTGTAAAGTATGAAGCTCTTTTTTTATTGTTGGTTTATTATCTGTTTGGCTTATGGATTAGCTGTAAGTTCTTTTGAAGCGGTTGCCCAGATAAGTGAAAAGGGTATTCCGGAAAGCTTTCAATTGAATCAGAAGAGCGCAACAATTATCCCGATTTTGAAATTGGATTCTGTTCATGTGCTGAGAATGATCGAAGATGATAAGAAATTCAGGATTGATAATCGATACGGAGTGGTTCAGTCATGCGACATTAATATAAAAGATGCGGGAGTTAAAACAGAAATTCAGGGCAAAGGAACAATCTGGCAATATAAAATCGAGTCAAAAGATGCTTATTCGATGGGGATTTTTTTTAAGACTTACCATCTACCTCCACAAGCCAAAGTATTTATTTACGACTCATCCAGGGCGAGGTTACGAGGTGCATTTACTCAAAAGAACAACACTTCAGGACAACAGTTACCAATAGCAGAGTTCCCGGAGAAAAATATGATTATTGAATATTTTGAGCCGGTATCGCCAGCGTTTTCAGGTGAATTGACACTTGGAGCTGTGTCACAAGCGTATATCAATTTTCAAAGCGTGGCAGATGACCGTACCGGCATTAATTGCCCGGAGGGTGATGATTGGCAGGTTGAAAAACATGCCGTTTGCCTGATGAGTTTTCATGATTTCAAAAATTCATATTTCTGTACCGGAACTTTGATAAATAATGTCAAGGATGATGAAACACCCTATTTTCTGACCGCCAATCATTGTATCAGTTCGGAGTTAATGGCAAATACTCTTGTAACTTATTTTAATTACGAAAATTCGACATGTACTTCAAGTGATGCGTCATTTTCTCAGACATTATCAGGTGCGACGTTTAAATCAGGTAGTAGTGATTCTGATTTTTCTTTGTTACTGTTAAATGAATATCCACCTTATGAATACAATCCGTTTTATGCCGGCTGGGATGTTACCGGGCTAAACCCCAGATCAGGTGTGTGCATGCACCATCCGGAAGGAGGTACTAAATGCATTGCTGTTGCCAATAATACAGCATTCAGTTATCCTGATAAAATAGAATGGTATTCCGAGGATCGTGTATTAATTTCTACAACAATGCCTGATACACATTGGAATGTTCAGTTTTTTGAAGGTCGTCCCGAGGCTGGTTCGTCCGGGGGGCCACTTTTTGATCAGAATAAACGAATTGTTGGACAACTTCATGGAGGAGTTAACTCGGTATTGCTTTTTGGGAAAATATCTTTGTCATGGAACAAAAATCCATCAGACAACGAACAACTTGCCCATTGGCTCGATCCTTACAATACAACAAAAACGCTTAACGGCATTTGGAAATTACCACCAAAAACTAATTTTCGCACTGAATTACTGGAAGTATGCGTGAATACCCCAATATTGTTTTCTGATAAAACTACCCATAAACCAACGGGATGGCTTTGGAAAATTGATCCCCAATCGTATAGCTTTGCCAATGGTACTGACAGTACTTCGCAAAATCCACAAGTAGTGTTTCTGAAAGATGGTACATACTCCGTAAAGTTAACTACATCGAATAGATTTGGAAGTGATGAGCTTATACAAAATAAATATATTCTGGCTAAAAGTAAACTGGATGTCAAGTTTCTTAAAGCTGGAAGAGATAGTTTGATTTGTGGGTGCGACCTGAAATTATTTCAGTTGATTGCAGATGGAGCTGTGGCATATAGTTACAAAATTGAAAGGGCTGATTTAATTAATACCAAGATTAGTTCCAATAACTTGTACCTGACTCTAAATCCGGATGCAAATGTTACAAAATCATTCGATAGTTGGATTAAAGTTACCGGAACCAACGGAAACTGCATTGCTTCTGATAGTTTATTGCTTCATGTTTTTTTTCAGCCCAACGATTTTATTGTCAATGCAGCAAGATTGTTTTTAGGACATAATTCAGGGTATTCAAATAAATGTGCATCTGTAGAGAAGAATGAACCCTTTCCTGCAGAGTCAACATGTACAGATAATGTAGGTTGGTGTCCCGATTATGGGATTTCGAAAAATTTATTGAATAATTCAATATGGTTTACGTTTATTTCACCATCAAATGGTATGATTACCATTAATACCAATGGATTTGACGACCAGATAGCAGTGTATAAAGCTTCATCTTATTCTTCGATTTTATCAGGCGATAGAAGACAATATAAATTGATTGCGGCCAATGACAACCGTTCAAATAGTGACAATACAGCTGCCTTGGAAGATTTGATCCTCGATACAGGAACGCAATATTGGTTACAAGTTGACGGAAATAAGGGCGCTTATGGCAATATCACTATTGATCTTTTAAGTAATTCACTTCAGGCTGTTATATTTCCTAATCCTTCAAGTGGCATTTTTAACCTGAATTTATCTTCTCCAGGTCAGGGAATTGCAGATGTATTCATTACTGATTTAAATGGCAGGAAAATGTTTTCAAAACAATACCAAGTTAGCTTAAATTCTACCCAATTTAAATTCGATTTAACCGGGTATCCCAAAGGCATATATGTTTTTATGGTTACTATTAACGGATCGAACCTTAGCAAAAAACTGGTGCTTTTTTAAGGACTTTAGTTTAACTTAGATCAACCTGAAAGAAATTAAGTAATAGGAATGAAATAATGTCGCATTCAATATTGGACTAATACCTTGACTCACCCCCATCATCAGCCAGCTGGTTTCTCCATCTCCTTCTCTTCGCGAAGTTACCTTATTCACAAGTCGTGATCAGTATATTTTTCTGGCCTAAAGGGCCAATATAATTCAGCCCAGGGCAAAGTTTTGGGAGGAACGAACCGAAACGCCGCCCTGGGTAAGGGGAGCGCAAGGAAAACCGTCCGCGAGAAAATGATAATTAAGACAATAAACTTGTTTCGGACGAAATTGAGTCCTATAATTGCCTGAGAAATGGAGTTCATTTTTTTCGTCGAAATAAGAATCGTTCTTTAACCAACGCTATCTCGCGGACGATTTTTTCACTCGCTCTACAACCCAGGGCGACACTCCTTCGTCGTTTGCCCTAGGCTAGATTATGCTGTCCCTTCAGGACGTTTTCGTGTTTGTTATCCATCATTTCTATATGATATGTATAAAGAGTGGCATCGCGAATAGAGGGGAAGCACGGTTTATCGGGCTTCGGGGCGATTGAATATAAAATGCGACAATAAATTGGTTTAAATACATTTTCCATTTTGGAAAAGTCAATCCTGAATAAATTCAAGGTAACGATTCACTCCATAAATTAAATGGCATTAATTTGGGAAAGTGAATGCAAAGGGTTCAGGTTATTTTTAATTGCAGTATCGATTACCGATCGCAGGATTGCAAAAGTTTTTGCTCCATTGAATGATTTGAACTGACC
>Ga0209125_1000611_pt1 | contig 43275 bp, 29 predicted proteins | sample BarGraIncub1131A_FD_184503 | JGI IMG/M metagenome (GOLD analysis project Ga0209125, IMG submission 184503) | Arctic peat soil microbial communities from Barrow, Alaska - Barrow Graham LP Incubations 11-31A (SPAdes) (version 2) | ecosystem: Environmental > Terrestrial > Soil > Wetlands > Peat... | reverse complement strand
ATGTCCGCGAACTTCATGCCATGGTTTCCGATGCCGTTGCGCGGCATACCTCCGGCTTGTTGACTCTCGACTGCTTTGTCGGATTAGGCGACACTGATCCAAATAATTCTAATGCATCATTGCTGCTGCCGAGCAAAGAGTTGGACGGTGCGTTATATGCATTTTTTGGACGTTTCCCAACCATAAAGGAGATGGAAGATTACCTGACTTCCTCTGCCATGAACCTGACCAGCGGCAACCAGAGATCTGCAGCACTGTTGCTTGGGATTGCCAGACAAACACTCAGTAAGCGTTTAGGTGTTCCGGTGTAATAATCCCCCGAAGGATTAGGATGGGGATGGGGTAGGGGGGATCTGACGAAGAAAAATAACGTCCTTGCCACAAAGGTAACACCGGTAAAAATAATTACACTGTACGGATTTCGTGCAACTGCCGCTACAATCACAACTTGACCGTAACGCCCGCCAATTATTCCTATCTGTTCTGTCGTTGCTAAAGTTCCTGTCGTATCCATAACCAGCAGATATAAATGAACTATATCGGCTGCTGCTGCTGGCACAGTATGTGTAGAAGCATTCTATGCATACGCAGGAAGTTTCTGCCGTAAAAAACGTTTGCCACGTAATCAGGTTAACGTTTGAAGGGAGGGGAATGTATATGTGCGGTATTGTAGGATATATGGGAAGCCAGGAAGCTTCTGTTGTTATAATGAACGGGCTGAGAATGCTGGAATATCGAGGTTACGACTCCGCAGGAATCTGTACTGTGGATTTAGGTGCTGTGGAAATACGGCGTAGTTCCGGGAAACTGGTAAATCTTGAACGCCTTCTCAAGGAACAGCCCATGCACGGAACTATCGGTATAGGGCATACACGCTGGGCTACTCACGGAAAGCCAACTGTGGCGAATGCTCATCCCCACAAAAGCGGATCAGTAGTGATTGTTCATAATGGTATTATCGAAAACTATCTTGCACTTAAGGATGAATTGACTGGGCGAGGGCATGCGTTCGTGTCTGAAACGGATTCAGAGGTAATATCCCACCTCATTGATGAAAAATTTGAAATGACCGGATCCTTCGAAAAGGCTGTCCGGTTGGCGCTTAAAGATCTGCATGGCGCATATGCCCTCTGTATTCTGAATGAAAAGGACGACAAAACACTCATTGTTGCCAAGTTTGGCTCTCCGATGGTCATTGGAGTCAAGGGGGACGAATACTTCATCGCCTCGGATATGCCGGCCATTATTGACAACACGCGAGAGATGGTGATCATGGAAGATGGTGAAATGGCGATTTTCAGAAATGGTGGAGTGACGTACAGCACTATTGACGGCCTGGAAATCACAAAAAAGTCGCGTTATATTGACTGGTCACCGCTGAAGGCAGAAAAAAACGGCTACCCGAATTTTATGCTCAAAGAAATTCATGAACAACCTCAAGCGATTAGAAATGTGGTTGCAGGTCGTTTGCTTGAAGAAGAGGGGGATGTCGTTCTGGAAGAGTTAAACCTGAATGACCAGGAGTTGCAATCATTTGAAAGGCTCTGCCTTGTGGCGTGCGGCACCTCGTGGCACGCAGCTCTTGCAGGAAAGTATATGATTGAGGAGCATTGCCGAATCCCCGTAGATGTGGAAATTGCATCGGAATTTCGCTACTGCAATCCGCTTGTTTCGGAAAAAACGCTGGTAATCCCGGTTTCCCAGTCGGGGGAAACTGCTGACACGCTGGCAGCGCTGCGCGAGGCAAAAAGCAAGAATGCTCACATCGTGTCGATCTGCAATGTTGTCGATTCATCCATTGCCCGTGAATCAGATGGGGTGATCTATACGCACGCCGGTCTTGAAATCGGTGTTGCTTCAACCAAGGCTTTTACTACCCAGCTTGTAGCCCTCTATCTCTTGACTATCCGCCTCGGTCGTGCCAATGGCACCATTGATCTGAAAAAAGGCCAGAGCATGATCGCCGCACTGGGCCGGCTCCCGGGCCTGGTAAAAAAAACACTGGAACTCGACCCCCAGATAGAAGAAATCGCCTGTGAACATTTAACCTCATGGGATGCCATCTACCTTGGACGTGGAATCAGCTATCCTATCGCTCTTGAAGGTGCACTCAAGCTGAAGGAAATATCGTATATCCATGCCGACGGATATCCGGCCGGGGAGATGAAGCATGGGCCGATTGCCTTGATCGACAGAGAGATGCCGGTTTTTATACTGGCACCGAATGATCGCCATCTTGTAAAGGTCAGGTCCAACATGGAGGAGGTTATCACCCGTGGCGGCAAAGTTATTGCCTTGTGCTCCGAGGGGGATTTCGAAACCGGTCGTAGAGCCGAATATACCCTGCACATTCCGTGGGCTGGAGAGGTTTTATCCACGGTCCTTTTTGCCGTGGCTCTTCAGCTGCTGGCATATAATTTTGCCATTCTAAAAGGCAAGGACGTTGATCAACCGAGAAATCTGGCCAAGAGTGTTACGGTAGAATGAAATGCGTTTGTTGGTGGACTGGAGGCGACCATGCAAAGGACTTCAAGAGAACTGAAAACACGTGAAGAAAATTTTGCTACCGAGTACCGGGGACTTCAACTCGTGGTAAGTCAACTCAGCAGTGAACCACAACCACCCTGCTGTTTTTGTACGGATAAACAGATATGGCGTTGTGCCAGAACAGGTAAGGAATGCGCAACCTTTACACAGTATTATTCTAACTATGATCAGTAATTTATTTGCAATTGGAGCAATTGCCGCTAGAATTGTGTACGAATCTACTTCAGTTCTGAAGGAGAAACCATAATTTGACGCCCAAATGCAGAATAATGATTGTAGAGGATGAAGGCGCAACCGCTCGACAGCTCGGTAAGTCACTGGTCCGGCTTGAGTACGATGTCGTTGCTATCGTTGACAACGGGGATGACGCCATTGAAACGGCGAAATCCTTGCTCCCCGATCTGATCCTGATGGATGTTACTCTGAAGGGGAATATGGACGGTATTACGGCCGCCAACCGCATTTGTGCAGGGCTGGATATGCCGATCATCTTTCTTACGGCGCATGGAGATGACGCTACCTTTTCCCGTACCAAAATATCAAACTCTTTTGCGTTTCTTGAAAAACCGGTCAACCTCAACCATCTCAAGCACTGTGTCGAGATGGCCATCTACAAGCAGACTCAGGAACGTATCCATAAAAAGATGGAAGATGAGCTGCATCAGAGCGAGCTGAAATCACTTGCCCTGTTAAAGGCCATTCCCGATCTTATCCTCCGTTGCCGTAACGACGGTACTATACTGTACTGCCAAAAGCCTGACACAAAGGAATTTTCATTTCTTCCCGATAACCTGGTCGGGAAAAAGATTACGGATGTGCTGTCACCCGGAGCAGAAACAGCCAATTACAGCGACATCAGTCAGGGTCTTCAGTGTGATGAGTTGCAACTCCGCTTTGATTTTTCAGTACAAAGTGTGCCTCGCTACCTTGAGGTCCGTTCTGTCCGGAGCGGTACGGATGAAGTCCTGGTTATCGTACGCGATATTACCGAGCGGAAACTGGCGGATGAAAAAATATTACGTTATATGAGCGAACTCAAAACTTCGCAAGATCTGATACTTCAGCAGTCTCATGAACTCATTGCCGCACACAATCAGGCCGAAACAGCCAATCAGGCAAAAAGTGATTTTCTGGCTACCATGAGCCACGAAATCCGTACCCCCATGAACAGTGTCATCGGAATGTCCGACCTGTTACTGAAAACCGGATTATCCGAGCAACAACACCTTTTTGCCGAAGGCATCCTTAACTCTGCAACTACGCTGCTTGATATTATCAACGATATTCTTGATTTTTCAAAGGTAGAGTCAGGAAAGATTGAAATTAAACCGGCTCCCTTTGATTTACGCACGGTATGCGAGAACGTAGGCGAACTCCTTGCGCCGAAAACAGTCGGCAAGCAGCTGGAGCTTATCATTGGTTGCTCTCCGGAGGTGCCAACGCACCTGATCGGAGATGCGGGACGTATCAGGCAGGTGCTGGTAAATCTCGCCGGCAACGCAATTAAATTTACCGATTGTGGCCATATAAGTATCGACGTAGAATGCCTCAACACCAACGACCGGGAAACGTCTCTCAAAATCAAAGTTTCGGATACCGGCATCGGAATCCCGGAGTACGCGCTTCCCCAGTTGTTTCAGAAGTTCTATCAGGTAGATTCCCTTCCACACCGCCCTCTTGGTGGTACCGGTCTTGGGCTTGCTATCAGCAAGAGCCTGGTGGAAATGATGGGAGGTACCATCGGTGTGAAAACCGGTGCGGGCAGAGGTTCAACCTTCTGGTTCACTCTGGTGTTGCCGCTCGATAGATCATACCGGGCGGAACCGGCATCACACTCCGCGTTGGCCGGTATTCGTGTTCTGGTTGTGGACGACATCCGTCAGAGCCGTCTGGTCCTCGCCAGATACATCACCTCTCTGGGACTGCGCTGCAGCCTGGCGCGTTCGGGAGAAAATGCTCTTGAAATGCTGGAAAACGCACAGCGTGGCGGTGATCCCTACCGAATTGCGCTCATTGATCAGAATATGCCGGGGATGGATGGTGTGGCGCTGGGAAAGAACATAAAAGCGGATAAACGTATTGGCAAAACCCAGCTTATACTTCTCTCGCCGTTTTCTCATGACCCTGAAAAGGCGCCGGACTTTCCGGACACTGTTTTTTCTGCGTTTTTATCCAAGCCGTTTCATCACCATCGGGTTATAGACGCCGTTACGGTTGTTTCTCTTTGTACTCAGCAGAGAAACCGCGACGAAGGTGCCGGTAACAATACCGCTGCGTCTGCTGATTCGGAAGGAAGCAACTCCCAGGAAACATTCAGGCATGTGCGTGCTCTTGTGGCTGAGGACAATCCTTCCAGCCAGCTTGTCGCGGCCACCATGCTGCAGTTCATTGGTTGCAAGGTGGATGTCGTTTCATGCGGAAGGGACGCCGTTGCAATGGTTAGTCAGCACAAGTACGATATTGTGTTGATGGACTGCAACATGCCAGATATGAATGGATTTGAGGCTACCGACGAGATACGCCGGCTGGAGGGTAACAAAAATCACACTATTATTGTTGCTCTCACCGCAAATGCCATCAAGGGGTTCCGGGAAAAATGCCTCTCGGCCGGAATGGATGATTATCTGAGCAAACCGATACGCTCCAGTAAACTGCAAGAAATTGTAACGCGCTGGGCAGTCCCGCTTCGGTCCCTTTCCTCTCAGATGCCGGAACCTGTTTTTGAAAAGAGCGGTCGTAAAACTACTTCCGGCGCGGTATTTGATGCAGCGCGACTGCATAAGCTGTTACGCATGTTCAAAAAAACTGGAAAAGATTTTGTCCCCGCGGTGGTCGATCCGTACTTGGAAAATGTCGAGAAAAATATTCCGGCACTGTATGCGGCAGTTGAAGAGAAAAACTTCTCCGGGGTGTATAAAACGGCACATTTTCTTCTCGGCGGGAGCAGAAACCTGGGCTTGCAAAAACTTTCCGAAATTTGTACCGGGCTTCAGGACCACGCGACCAGGGATAATCACGACGACGTCAGGGAGCTCGTAATTGCCTTGGAGCGGGAACTGCCGCTGGTAAAGGCATATGTTGACGACATGAAGGGGCATATGCTGGTTGATCACGAATAACATCAGTCAATACCCCCTTCATCCACCCCTGCGGGGGCACCTTCTCCTTTGGGCCCTGTGGGTCCTGATGGAGAAGAACGATATCCTCTCTCCCACCGGGAGAGGGTGCCTGACGGTTGGGTGAGGGATAACGGGGGTTCTGCACACCTGTCGATTTCAAGGGAGATCCTGATGGACTTCACAAAAATGCTGCATACATTCACTGTCGTGCCGTCTTTAAGCAAAGAACTGGCCGCACTCCAGCGTATTGCCTATAACCTCTGGTGGTGCTGGGAGATTGACGCCATCAACCTGTTTCGCCGTCTGGATGCCGACCTATGGAAGTCTACCCGCCACAATCCGGTTGAAATTCTGGGTATCCTGCAGCAGACTACGCTCGATGAGCTTAAGAATGATGAGGGTTTCATGTCCCACCTTAAAAAAGTGGACGAGAAACTGACTGAATATCTTGACGCAAAGACCTGGTTCCAAAACAGCTGCAACGGCAGTTCAAAGATGAAAGTGGCTTATTTTTCGATGGAGTTCGGTCTGCATGAGTCGCTGCCGATTTACTCCGGTGGTCTTGGTATCCTCGCTGGAGACCATCTGAAATCAGCCTCTGATCTTGGGCTGCCACTGGTTGGGGTCGGCCTGCTGTACCGTCAGGGATATTTCCGCCAGTATCTTAATAACGAAGGGTGGCAGCAGGAGTATTATCCCGAAAACGACTTCTACAACCTGCCGCTGACGCTGGAACGGGACGAAAACGGAGCGCCGCTGTCATTCGAGCTGGAGTTCGGTCCCATAAAATTCAAAGTGCATATCTGGCGGGTGCAGGTCGGTCGCGTACCACTCTATCTGCTGGATACGAACCTGGAGGAGAACAGCCCCGAAGATCGACTGATCACCGCCCAGCTCTATTTTGGTGACAAAGAGATGCGCATGATTCAGGAGATCCTGCTCGGTATTGGCGGTATCCGCGCCTTGCGGACTCTGGGTATTGTTCCGAATATTTGCCATATGAACGAAGGTCATGCCGCCTTTATGGCTCTGGAGCGTATAAGGCTACTGATGGAAAAACGCGGTATCAGTTTTGACGAGGCTCGTGAGGTCGTCAAATCCGGCAATATATTTACCACCCACACTCCGGTCGAGGCCGGGATCGACCACTTTCCACCGGAACTAATAGACAAGTATTTTGCCCGTTATTTTAAAACCTTGGGGATCAGCCACGATGAATTCATCGCTCTGGGGCGTCAAAACCGGAAGAATCCGCAGGAGTCATTCTGCATGGCGGTGCTGGCACTCAAACTGGCCGGACATATCAACGGCGTCAGTCAACTGCACGGCGATATTTCACGCCAGATGTGGCGGAACGCCTGGCCGGAGCTTCCGCTGGAGCAGGTGCCGCTGACTTCGATCACCAATGGTATCCACACCCGTACCTGGATGTCCAACCATATGGTCAGCCTGCTGGTCCGCTATCTGGGCACCCGCTGGATGGATGACCCGACCAACCATACGGTATGGCACCGCATCTCGAAAATTCCGGACACCGAACTTTGGCGGACACAGCAGAGTTGCCGTGAGAAACTGGTGGACTTTGCCCGCAAAAGGCTCAAAGAACAGTTGATAAAGGTTGGTGCAACCTTTAAAGAGATTGCTGTCGCCGAGGAGGTTCTCGATCCTGAGGTGATGACGATCGGATTTGCCCGGCGTTTTGCCACCTATAAACGTGGAACGCTGCTATTGCGAGACCTTGAACGATTAGCCTCTATTCTTAATAACCCGGATAAACCGGTGCAGTTCATCTTCGCCGGCAAGGCCCATCCCCAGGATCATGAAGGGAAGGAACTTATCCGCCAGATTGTGCAGGCATCACATCAGGAACGTTTCCGCCACCGGATCGTATTTATCGAGGATTATGATATGGAGGTGGCGCGCCACCTGGTTCAAGGGGTTGACGTTTGGCTCAACACTCCGCTCAGACCGATGGAGGCCAGCGGCACCAGCGGTATGAAAGTGGCCTTCAATGGAGGCCTCAATATGAGCATTCTGGATGGTTGGTGGTGTGAAGGGTATCAAGGCAACAACGGATGGGCAATCGGCAAGGGCGAGATATACGAAGATATCGAATATCAGAATCAGGTTGAGGCACATGCCGTCTATGATTTGCTGGAAAAAGAGGTTGTACCGACCTTCTATGATCAGGGCAGCGATGGGGTGCCACGAGCATGGGTTGCCACCATGAAGGCATCAATGCAGAGCCTTTGTCCGATGTTTTCTACGGATCGTATGGTTCAGGAATACGCCGTACATTCGTATATTCCGGCGTTTACGCAGTGGAAACAACTGATAAATGACGATCTGGCACTGGCTCTTGATCTCGCGCGCTGGAAAGAGCGCGTTTTCAAGGCTTGGCCGCAGGTACGCATCGTACATGCCGAAGCGAATGTGACAGATGCCGTGGCGGTCGGAAGCTTAGTCCCTGTTTCAGCCGGTATTGACCTTGGAAGCCTCACTGTAGATGACGTTTCGGTGGAAGGATATTTCGGGGTGCTGGACTCGACCGGAACTATTCTGGGGGGAGAAACCGTTCCGCTTGAGATGACGCGCGAACTCGGCAACGGAATGTATGAATTCAACGGGTCTCTGGAGTGCCGTTTCTGCGGGCGGCATGGCTTCATGCTGCGGGTCATGCCACAGCACAAAATTATGGGTAACATCTACGAGCCAGGCTACCTGCTCTGGGGGTAACATGGCAAATAGCCGGGGGCGTAAATTCGTTACTGCTAATCCACAAAAATTGCGATATAGTTTCAACGGCACATAGTAACGATGGCAGCTAATTACAGGCAAGACCTCCGAGGTCTTCTCTTTGGAGCCCATATTGCCAACCCCACCCACCACCATAACCAATAAATACCGCATACCCATCCTCCTGGCCCTTGTTGTCGCCGGCCTGGCGGGCAACTATTGTAACTTTCAAATCTTCCTCAATATCGATTTCCTCTTCGGCAGCATCTTTGCCCTGCTGGCGCTGCAACTCTTCGGGCTTGGCCGGGGCATTCTGGCGGCAGCCATTATCGCCGGCTATACCTATTTCCTCTGGAATCACCCCTACGCCATCATTGTTATGACCGCCGAGGTGGCGACCGTCGGTTGGCTGATGGGGCGCAGTAAGATTGGGATGGTGCTGGCCGATACACTCTACTGGCTCTTAATCGGCATGCCGCTGGTCTACCTTTTCTACCACGTCGTCATGCATATTTCTTCCAGTGGTACTTACATAGTCATGATCAAAGAGATGGTGAACGGCATCGCCAATGCTTTGGTCGCCCGGCTGATTTTTACCTGTTTTGCTCTCCGGTCGCGCTCATTGCTGACGTCGTACAGCGAAATTGTCTATAACCTGCTGGCTTTTTTCGTGTTGTGTCCGGCGTTGATCATGCTGGCGGTTAACAGCCGAACCGATTTTGCCGAAACAGATCACCATGTTCGGATAACGCTGGTTCAGAACAGTCAGCGCGTGGATCAACATTTTGATACCTGGGTGGAGAACAGAAAAACCGCCATTGTCAATCTGGCAGAGATGGCTGCTTCCAGGTCCCCGCAGCAGATGCAATCCTCTTTGGAACAGGCAAAGAGGTCGGATGCCAATTTTTTGCGGATCGCGTTGTTGGACAGAGAAGCAACGACCACCGCCTTCTACCCGCTGGTCGACGAACTGGGACAGAACAACATCGGCAAAAACTTCGAAGATCGCCCCTTCATTCCGTATCTCAAGCGGACACTCAAACCGCTGCTCTCCGAGGTGTACGAGGGGAAAATCGGCATCCCCAAACCGGTTGTCGCGATGATTGCGCCGGTAGTCATTGGTGGAGAATACGGCGGCTATGTCGCCGGTATTCTGAGTCTGGAGCAGATACGGGAGCACCTCGACAAGAGCTTGGATGCACATATCGCGTTCTACACACTGCTGGATAAAAACGGCACCGTCATTATGACCAACCGCACCGATCAAATGGTCATGACACCCTTTGTGCGCGACAAGGGGACGCTCACTCGTCTTGATGATGGGATCAGTCAGTGGGCGCCGGTTGTGCCACCCAATACCCCTTTTTTCGACCGCTGGCAGAAATCGTTCTATGTTGTGGAAACCACCATCGGCAACCTGGCCGAATGGAGGTTGATCCTGGAGCAGCCGGTGGAGCCATTCCAGAGGACGCTCTACGAAAATTATACTGACAAGCTGACCCTGCTGTTCCTGATTCTACTGCTGTCGCTGGCTCTGGCGGAATTCTTGAGCCGCAAGACTGTTGTCACACTAAGACAGCTTCGCTCGCTCACGTACGAGTTGCCGGTCAGGCTGGCGACAGAGGGCAAAGAGATCGCCTGGCCAGAAAGTGGAATTACAGAGGCACATCACCTGATCAATAATTTCAGGGAGATGGCGGATTCTCTGTCAGAGCAGTTTATTGAAACCAGGCAGATCAATGCATCACTGGAGCAGCGGGTTGAGGAGCGGACGTTGCAGGTTGAGCAATTGGCAAACGAGCAGCGGATCATTTTAAACACCATGCCGATCGGCGCGTGTTTTCTCAAGGAACGAACGGTGCAATCGGCCAATCCTGCCTTCGATAAAATTCTCGGCTACGAAGCCGGAAAAACGTTGGGTATGAATACCTCTGAGTTCTATCGCGACATCGAAACATATGCGTGTGTTGGAAAAGAGGTGTATACAGCGGTTGCCAACGGTGAAATCTACACGACAGAGTTGGAGCTGAAAAAGAAAGATGGCTCTCCGGTCTGGTGCAGTATGGTGGGCCAAGCGGTGAATGCGGAAAAGCCTGATGACGGTATTATCTGGATAATTCAGGACTTCACCGAGCGCAAAATGGCTGAAGAGAAGCTCAGAAAGTCCGAGGGACTCTATCACTCACTGGTTGAGACATCGCAGGATCTGATCTGGCAATGTGATGCCGAGGGTAGATATACCTACCTCAACCTGGCGTGGGGAAATATCCTTGGATATGAACTGGATGAGATGCTTGGGAAGAAATTCAGCGATCTCCAGACCACTGCAAGTGCCGCGAGGTCCCTGATAGAGTTCAACCGGTTATTGGAAGGCAATTCGGTCAATAATTTTGAAACCACGCATACAGGAAAGTCCGGCAACGAAATACATCTGGTGTTCAATGCCCTTTTTATGTGCGATGAAAACGGAGAGATCGTCGGCGCGAGCGGTACGGCGTACGACATCACACAACGCAAGCAGATTGAAGAGGAATTACGGCAAGCCAAAGCTGCTGCCGAGACGGCCAACATCGCCAAGAGCCGCTTCCTGGCTACCATGAGCCACGAGATCCGTACGCCGATGAACGGGGTCATTGGCATGGTCGAACTGTTGCAGCATACCAAGCTGACCCCGGAACAGTACGAATACGCCGAAAGTGCCAAAAACTCCGGAATCGAACTGGTGCACCTGCTTAACGATATCCTCGACCTCTCTAAAGTTGAAGCAGATAAAATAGAGCTTGAACCATCCGAATTTGATCTGCAAACGATGATTTCAGATGCCATCAATCTCATGTCCCTTCAAGCCCGCGAAAAAGGGGTGAAACTTACCTCAACGATAGATGCTGATGTTCCAACGGCTTTGAAGGGTGATTTCGGACGCCTGCGCCAGATCATTACCAACCTTGTCGGCAACGCCATCAAATTCACCCCCAAAGGCACCGTATCACTTCAGATCCGGAAAGATACGGAAGATGACAACTCCGTTACCCTCCGCTTTCTGATCCATGACAGCGGTATCGGCATTGCGGTCAACAAACTGGAACATATATTCGAACCATTTACCCAGGCTGATAGTTCTACGACGCGCACCTATGGCGGCACCGGACTGGGGCTGGCGATATGCAAACGTCTGGCAGAGCTGATGGGAGGAAGTATCGGAGCTGAGAGTACCGAAGGGCAGGGCTCCACCTTCTGGTTCACCGTTGTCATGGAGAATCAGATGGGGGTGAGTGACGCAGCCATCAGAGTAGACAGTGGCAATTGCCCCCCTACCCTAAGCCTTCCCAGCGAGGGGGGAGGGGACTTAAACCGTCAAGGAGGGAAGAGTCTTGGCGCTAACGCAATCCGCATCCTGTTGACCGACGATGACCCGAAAGCACAGAAAATTGTGCCCAGACTGCTGAAGAGTTACGGCTATCAGGTAGATGTGGCTGGTAATGGTAAAGAGGCGTTGCGGGTGCTCGAAACTGACGACTATGCTCTGGTACTGATGGACTGCATGATGCCGGAAATGAATGGCTACGAAGTCACCGCCGTTATTCGTGATCCGGGTTCAGCCGTGCGTCGGCATGACATCCCGGTAATTGCCCTCACCGGAAACGCCATGAAGCAGGACCGTGACCAATGCATCGCTGCCGGAATGAATGATCATCTTCCCAAACCGCTGAATCTGGTTGATTTGCTTGCAAAACTGGATATCTGGTTGAAGGGTGGAACCGAGGTGGGATCGGGATAACCGGTCGATGGTTGTAACGCCACTGGAGATCACTGCCCATCGGTACAATTCTGTGCAGGGAGGGGGGCTGTCATGGTGGTAAATTCGAACAGAGATTATTTCTAAAACGGTCTTTCGGCCTAAGGCCGCGCTGACGTACCTGCCTATGTAGTCGGAAATTGCGGGTTTTTCAGTGCTCCGTTAGTATGTTTATTCAGGAGCTACCTATGACTACCGCAGTACCAACCAACACCGCCATACCCACTAAATACAGCATACCCGTTTTACTGGCCCTTATCACCGCCGGCCTGGCGGGAAACTATTTTAATTTTCAGATCTTCCTCAATATATACTTCATCTTCGGCAGTATCTTCGCTCTGCTGGCACTGCAGCTCTTCGGGCTTGGTCGTGGTATTCTGGCAGCCGCCATGATTTCCAGCTATACCTATGTCCTGTGTAATCATCCCTACGCCTTCGTCATCATGACCGCCGAAGTGGTTGTGGTCGGTTGGCTGATGGGGCGCAGCAAAATGGGGTTGGTGCTGGCCGATACACTTTACTGGCTTATAGTCGGTATGCCGCTGGGCTACCTGTTTTACCACGTCGTCATGCATGCTCCTCCAGGTACTACGTACATCGTCATGGTCAAAGAGGCGGTGAACGGTATCGCCAATGCCCTGGTCGCCCGTCTGCTTTTTACCGGATATGCGCACCGTTCACGTATGTTGCTCATCTCATATCGTGAGATCGTCTACAATCTGCTGGCTTTTTTCGTATTGTGTCCGGCGCTGATCATGCTGGTGCTTGAAAGCAGAGCCGATTTTGCCGAAACCGACCGGCAGATTCGTACGACGCTGCTGCAAGAAAGTCAGCGTGTCGATCAACATTTAGAAACGTGGGTGGAAAACAGGAAATCTACCAGTGTAAATCTGGCAGAGATGGCTGCTTCAAGATCCCCGCAACAGATGCAACCCTTTCTGGAACAGGCAAAGAAGTCGGATGCCAATTTTTATTATATCGGGCTTCGGGACAGAGAAGCGACAACCACCGCCATCTTCCCGCTGGTCGACGAGCTGGGACAGAACAACATAGGTAAAAACTATGCTGATCGTCCCTACATCCAGTCGCTCAAACGGACGCACAAACCGATGCTCTCGGAAGTAGTCATGAGCAGGGTCGGCACCCCTATGCCGAGAGTCTTGATGCTTGCTCCGGTAGTCATTCGGGGGGGGGATGGCGGTTTCGTCGCCGGCGCCTTGAACTTGGAGCAGATACAGGAGTACCTCAGCAAAAATTCGGATCGCAATGCCACGCGCTACACACTGATTGATAATAAGGGCAACGTCATTATGACAAACCGCGCAGATCAAAAGGTCATGTCACCCTTTGTGCGCGGCAAAGGGACACTCAGCCGTCTTGAAAAAGGGATCAGCCAATGGGTGCCGACCGTATCTTCCAACACCCTTTTCTCGGAACGTTGGCAAAAATCGTTCTATGTCGCGGAAACCACTATCGGCAGCAAGTCAGAATGGCGATTAATTATGGAACAGCCAGTGGCGCCGTTTCAAAAAGTGCTTTTCAGCCACTATACCGACAAGCTGACTCTACTGTTTCTGGCTCTACTTCTGTCGCTGGCACTGGCTGAATTGTTGAGCCGGCAGATGGTTGTCACACTGGGGCAACTCCGTACGCTCACGTACGAGTTGCCGGTCAGGCTGGCGACAGATGGCGCAGGGGTTAATTGGCCTGAAAGCGGTATTAAAGAGGCAAATCACCTAATCAATAATTTTAGGAAGATGGCGGACTCACTGTCGGCACAGTTCTCTGAGGTCAGGCAGATCAACGAATCACTGGAGCAGCGGGTAGAAGAGCGGACTGATGCGTTGCGTGCCAGCGAGGAGCACTATCGCCTGATGACGGAGGATGTCTCTGATGTCGTCTGGAAGGTGGACAGTGATCTTCGTTTTACCTATATCAGCCCGGCGGACGAGCGGCTGCGCGGCTACAGAAGCGATGAGGTGATAGGGCGCACATTCTTTGAATATTTTACCGAAGAGGGAATCGAATTAATCAGGGAAAAATTCCGGGAGAGGCAGGAGGTCGGTCAGCATGGAGCGCGGATAGCTCCGGTTACCTTCGACGTACAGCAACGTTGCAAGGACGGCAGATTGATATGGACGGAAATTATCTCCACATCTGAACGTGACGCACTCGGTGCGATTTCAGGGTATCACGGTATAGGCAGGGATATCACCGAGCGGAAGAGGGCCGAAGAAGCGCTTAGAAAGTCAGAGGCGCTCTATCACTCATTGGTTGAGACATCGCAGGATCTGATCTGGCAATGTAACGCTGATAGAGTATATACCTACCTCAATCTGGCCTGGGAGCAGGTCCTTGGTTATGAACTTGATGAAATGCTCGGAAAGAAATGCAGCGACTTTCAAACTCCTGAAAATGCTGCGCGTAACCTGAAAAAGTTCAGCCGGTTAATGGAAGGTCATTCGGTCACCGGTTTTGAAACCACGTATATCGGGAAGTCCGGCCGCGAAATCCACCTGGTGTTCAATGCCCTTTTTATCTGCGATGAAAAGGGAGAGATCGTCGGCGCAAGCGGTACGGCATACGACATCACACAGCGTAAACAGATGGAAAAGGAGTTGCGCCAGGCAAAAGCTGCCGCCGAAGCGGCCAATATCGCCAAGAGCCACTTTCTGGCAACCATGAGTCATGAAATCCGCACCCCGATGAACGGGGTCATCGGTATGATCGAACTGCTGCAGCATACCGAACTGACCCCGGAGCAGCAGGAGTACTCCGAAATTGCCAAAAACTCCGGTTTTGAACTGGTACGCTTGCTTAATGACATACTTGACCTCTCTAAAATTGAAGCAGAGAAGATAGAACTGGAAAAAACCGACTTTGACCTGCGCCCGACAGTTTTAGATACAATGAGCCTTTTGTTACTTCAGGCTCGCGAAAAAGGGGTAAAACTTACCTCAACGATTGACTCTGCCGTTCCAACAACCTTGAACGGTGACGCGGGCCGACTGCGCCAGATCATTATCAACCTTGTCGGCAATGCCATCAAATTCACCCCCAAAGGCGTTATAACGCTTCAGATCCGGAACGAAAACGAAGATGACCACTTCGTCACCCTCCGTTTTCTGGTCCGCGACAGCGGTATCGGCATCGCGGTCGATAAGCTGGAACATATATTCGAGCCGTTCACCCAGGCCGACAGTTCTACGACGCGCACCTATGGCGGCACCGGACTGGGGCTGGCGATATGTAAACGTCTGGTAGAGCTGATGGGGGGAAGTATCGGAGCTGAGAGTACCGAAGGACAGGGCTCCACCTTCTGGTTCACCGTTATAATGGAAAAACAGACAAAAGCTCGCCTCCCGGCCTATCCGATCCGGGGGGAGGAGAGGGGGAACCTTTGCGCTAACGGAATCCGCATTTTATTAACCGAGGACGATCCGAGAGCCCAGAAAATAGTGCCCAAGTTGCTGAAAAGTTACGGCTATCAGGTCGATGTGGCCGCTGATGGTAAAGGGGCCTTGCAGGCACTTGAGAGCAATGACTACGCTCTGGTACTGATGGACTGCATGATGCCGGATATGAATGGCTACGAAGTCACTGCTGTTATCCGTGATCCGGCTTCAGCCGTGCGTCGGCACGACATCCCGGTTATCGCCCTCACCGGAAACGCCATGAAGCAGGACCGTGACCGCTGCATCGCTGCCGGGATGGACGATCATCTTCCCAAACCGCTGATTCTGGACGATTTGCTTGCAAAACTGGAAAATTTACTGAAAGCGTAAAAATACAACTCAAGGTCGGTTTAAACAAAAAGGTTGGTTTTGAAAGTTACTTTGTATTTAAAAAAGAAGGTTTAAGAATAATATTTTTTCCATCGATAATTTCAATCTCGCCTGAGTGGCTTAGTCGTGTCAGCAGCCTGCTCACCGTTTCTCTGGCAAGTGATGCAAAGTCGGCAATCTCCTTATGAGTAAGCTTGAATGGGATAATGATGCCTCGTACATCTTTAATGCCGTAAATAGAACTGATATGGGTCAGCACAGCCCGTACCCTGGTCTCCGCATCAGGCAGTCCGAGTACCCGCAGCATTATCCATGACTCCCTCAGTCTTTCGCAGAGCATGGATATGATCTGCTTTAAGACGTTCGTATCTTTCATGAAGTACTGTTCAAAATCGTTTTTTGAGATCAATCCCACGGTAGCATCCTCCATTGCTATGATTGTCGCTGGCTGGGACTTGCCATCAAGTAGCGTCATCTCTCCAAAAAAGTCCCCCCGCTTACGGATGACCAGGATTTGTTCTTTTCCATCGGCGGATATTCGTACCACTTTGATTTTTCCGGAAAAAACTATGTACATAAAATTTTTAGAATCATCTTCCATGAGGATGATAGAATTCTTTTTGAAAAGTTTCTCTGTAATAATCTGATTAAGTCTGGACTTTTCATCTGGAAGCATGCAGGAAAACATAGGAATATGCTCAAGTGTTTTAAGATGGTTATGGCTGCCTGTTACTTTCATGGCATACCTCTGCAATTGTTAGTAAATTACAAATTATATTCTGCGTTTTTCAGGCAGAAAATAATTTGGCTAACGCACTATCCTGCTTTTTCAGGGTTAGGTGTGTCAGTGCGTTAATTGGTTTTTATCTGATGCTGGGGCGACATGCGTGAGAAAAACGTTCTGAGTCGATCTTTCCATCAGTGACATCCGCCGTTTTGTTCTCATGCTTTTTTTTGTGGATTCTTGTACATCCATTGAATCCGAGAAAAATCTGAACGTGTTTCTTCCACTTTTTTTGGCAACATACATGGCCATATCCGCTTTTTTTAACAGCGTCTCTATTGATGAGCCATGGAGAGGATACACCGCCACTCCTATACTGGTTGTCACATACGTTTGCTGTCCGAGGATATCGAATGGTTCCTGGAAAATTTCCTGCACTTTTTCAGCAAAGGTGATGATATCCTGTACGGTGTCGGCATCGTTAATGATAATGACAAATTCATCTCCGCCCAGGCGCCCCACGGTGTCATACTGGCGCATGCATTTCTGTAGCCCAAGTGCCACTTTTTTCAGAAGAATGTCGCCGGATAGATGCCCCATGGTGTCATTGATGTTTTTGAAATTGTCCAGATCAAGGATCATCAGAGCGATCAGTGTGTTATGACGTTCTTCAAAGGCAAATGCTTGATTTAAGCGGTCAAAGAGCAAAACACGATTGGGCAGGCCGGTCAGGTGGTCGTGGGTGGCTTTATAGCGCAGCTGTTTTTCGACCCTCTCCCGTAAGGTTATCTCCTTGTTGAGCCCTTTGTTTATGGTGCCAAGTTCATTATTCAACATACGTATTTCTTTTTCGGCAAGTTTGAGTTCGGAGATATCGTTCATCGAAACAATCCAGGTGCTGCTGCCAGGGAATCTTTTGACATTCGTATAGACGACCTTTGTATGCCCCTTGGTGTCGACAAGTATTGATTCGAAATGCCGCCGGGGTGTGGATGTGCTATCATCCAGTTGCCGGAGCAATCCCTCTAGTTTTGCACGCTCACTGTCGATAAAAAAATCAGTCCAGCTTCTCAACTTTTCCACTGATTCCTTGGAACACCCAGTCATGTTCTCGAATTGTTCATTTACCATGGTGATGGTTGAATGTTCATCAATCAGCATCATGGCATTGTCACTTACCTCAAATATCGTCCGATAGCGGTTCTCACTGTCTTTTAGCTGGATTTCCAGCTTGTGTTTGGACAGGGCAATCTCGATAGCATTCTGCAACTGATAGATCTCGTATGGTTTGACAAGATAGGCATATGGATCGGTTTGCTTGGCGCGTTCAAATACTTCGTTATCAGAATTTGCCGTTATATAGATAACAGGAATGTCAACCCGAGCATGCACTTTTTGTACTGCGCATATCCCGTCAATTCTACCACCAAGGACAATATCCATGAGAATAATGTCCGGCAGATTCTTCGCGACGCTATCGATGACCTCTTCCCCGCTCTTAACCACATCGGTGATTTGGTATCCCATACGGAGTAACGCCTGATTTAAATGGTGCGCTGCAATGGCATCGTCCTCTGCCAATAGTATTTTTGTATTGGATGTCATGCATCACCTCACGTTCTCCGTTTAAGCGCATGCGACGATTTACCTGTGAAGATTAACTGCAGGGAGACATATTCCTGGCAAACAGGATGGTGCGTTAGCTAAATAGTTTTCTGCCGGAAAAGCGCTTTAAAAAAACGGCGAGGTTTTTACCTCGCCGTTAATCGTCAAAAGAAAGTAGCATTATACAGAAACTCCGCGTCGTTTACCCCAGAAGGCTAATCCGCTTAGACCGGATCCGAGGAGCAGAAGGGTCGCAGGTTCCGGTACCGGTGCGTTGCTGCCATTGGGTGGATTATCTATTGTAGAAGCGTAGGTATGTTCAATGGTGAGTATGGAGGTACCCAACATTAGCGGACCACCGGCTAAAATAGTAACATCCAAAGTTGGTCCGTTCTGCAGATAAAAATAATCATGGATATCAAAATTGGTGGTGTGTAATACCCCGGATGAACTCGCCTCAAGAGTGCCGACATAGACACCTTCCACGTTGACACGATCATTACCGAGGGGGTTAATGGCTGAGATACCCAGCCAAACGCTAAATACGTTAGCATAGGCAGAATCGGGTAAATCGAAATGCAAGGATGCTGTCTCACCAGCCTGCCATTCCGGTAGTAGTGATTGAGTATACGCTTCGGCCTTACCAGACCCAAGGGCCATTAATCCCAAGCATGCTGCGATTAAGATCAGCTTTTTCATGATGTATCTCCTTTTTGGTTTGTAATAACGTTATTTGCAGTTACGTACGGCATGGAGTAACTAATTCACCACCTTTCATTGTAGATGTGGCTCTCTTACTGAATTGAAACGAGAACCTGTCGCTGTAGAAATAAATTCTAACGTGCCCAGATATGCGCTTACCCGGAATGTAAGTGGTAAGTCGTCAATTAGTTTGTCGAATGTTTGATAACGAATAAGCATCAGACGTGCCAAGTTGTAACTAATTGAAATGTATGAGTAGTTTTGTTTCTAATGACTTTTAGAAACCTGATAACCGTAAAGTAGACCGACATTGCGGATAGCAATTCTTTACAAAGTAGGAAATCTGGAAGGTCTTCAGCGAAGTATCATGCCCGATTAACATCGGTCATATTATTTACCATTTATTCCATCCCCTATAAATCCTGCCCCCAGCCAAAGCCATGCCCCGTAAATGCCACATAATCTAACATGCCCATACGTAGATCTGTAACGTACAACATGCCGTATTAACACAAGATATCAGTGTGGAGCGACATGGCACACTATATGTTAACACTCTGGTGTAAAGAAACCGCGATCACGGATGCGCCACGAGTGTTTATACGGACATCCCGGAGGGTACTGATGTGTATGTAAAAATGGTAATCCTGCTGGCAATCATAATGTTCAATTCCGGTTGCACGGGCAAAACCAGTGAGGAACTGTATGCGAGTGGCGTCAAATTGCTTCGAGATGGGAACCCGAACGGGGCAATTGTGCTTTTCAGGAATGCCTTGGAGAAGGATCAGAATCACCTTAACGCTCGTTACCAGTTGGCCAGAGCATATGTCGCGGAAGGGAAGTACGATCTGGCTGAAAAAGAATTTCAGAAAGTAAAACGGCTTAATCCTGCTCAACCGGACATTCAACTCGAGTTGGCAAAGCTTTATAACGGCCAGAGGAAACCGGATATGGCAATCAGTCTGGCTAACGAATATCTGGCGTCGAAACCGGACTCGGCAGATGCCATGGAGGCTATCGGTATTGCATATGGCATAAAAAACATGCCGCAGGTTGCTGAAACATATTTTCTTCGTGCCCTGCAGAAAAATCCCGAGAAACTAACTACCAAGCTGGAACTGGCAGCACTTCAAGTAAAGCAGGGGAAGGCGGTGCAAGCGGAAGCGCTGCTGGAAGACGTCATCAAGAATAATCCTCGGAATTCAAGGGCGAAATATCTTCTGGCCGACGCTGAAATTGCACTTGGCAGGAAGGAAAGGGCTCTCGAGCTTTACAACAAAATTGGAGAAATTAATGGTGCCGACCCGGTTGCACCATACAAGGCAGGGCTTCTGCATTTTGAGATGGAGCATTTTGCCATCGCTGAAACTATTGCAGCGCAACTTATTAAAAAATTCCCTGCAAATGCTGAAGGATACCGCTTGAAAGGGATAGTTTCCTATCGCAAGAAGGATCTCACCGAGGCCATCGCGGCTTTACAAAATGCCAACAAACTCCAACCGACTGTGGCCGGGTATTATTATCTGGGTCTTAGTCTCTATGGCAAAGGAGATCTGGAAAGTGCCCTGAACCAATTCAGGCAGATTATTGATAAAGCTCCATCTTACCATCAGGCCCGGCTTCTTACCGGAATGATTCTATTGCAGCAGAAGCGAGTTGATGACGCGATATCAGAGCTAACGAAACTCCTTAAAACTGATGGTAATAATCCACTGGGGCATAGCATGCTCGGCAACGCCTATATGGCAAAGGGGCTGTATGAAGAAGGGATGAAAGAGCTTGATATAGCAACTAAAATAGAACCCAAGCTTGTCGACGCATATCTTAAGAAGGGGATATTTCACCTTAGTCAGGGAAAAACGGCAGAAGTTGAGGTCGATCTTAAAACGGCGATCCGCGTTGCTCCTGAAATCATCAACACGCGGTTGGCCTTATCTTCCTTCTATGAATACAAGAATGATCGCATCAAAGCACTCGCCACTCTTAACGAGGGTTTAGCCAACAAAAAAAGCGATGCCGTCCTACATTACGGTATGGCCAGGATCATGTTTGCAGATAAGAAGCCTGGCGAAGCACTGCGCCATCTAAAAAAGGCAAAAGAGTGCGATCCCGATGCAGTTGCGCCGTATTTTATTACGGCAAGCTATTATGCCGGCATCCGCGATAGCGGTAAAGCAATGAACGAATATTTGGAAGTTCTTAAAAAGGAACCAGGCAATGTGAAGGCGATGCTGCAGACGGCTGCGCTTCTGGAATCGACCAAACGGGATAACGATGCGCTTACCTGGTACCTCAAAGCCAAGGAGACCAGAGAACCTACGGCCTATCTAGCTTTGGCACGTTATTATGAAAAAAAAGGGAATACGGAAAAACCACTATCAATCCTTGTTGAGGCAAGTCGAATCATCCCTCGTTCGTCCGATATTCTGGAAGAGAAAGAACGATTGTACCTGAAACAGGGAAAATATAATGAGGCCCTTAAAACATGTAACGATATTGAAGTGATCTCGCCGGAACGTGCTATTTCCAGAAGAGTATCTACTTACATGGCAATGAAAAAAATGCCTGAAGCCATAAAGGAGGCAGAACGGGCCATTAGCCTCAAGCCAGACTCTTCGTACGGATACATGCTGCTTGCAACTGTCTATCAGCAACAAAACAACCTCGGCCGTGCCATTGAGACGTTGAAAAGAGGGCTTCTCCGCGATGGAAATAACCCGCAGACAGCTCTTGCGCTGGCGATGTTGTACGCCAAGAGCGGTAACTACCCACAATCTCAAAGAACCTGCGACGAAATTTTACGGATGCGCCCTAATTATGCCCCAGCCTATTTTACTCAGGGAACATTTCTGGAGGCAAAAGGGAATAAGAAGGAAGCTATCAAAAAATATCACGCGGCCTTGGCACAATCCAGTAACTATGCCGCCCCTCTCAATAACCTTGCATACCTGTACCTTGATGGCTATGGAACAAAAGAAGAGGCGCTTCGACTGGCTGAAAGGGCAATTGCTTTGGAGCCTGGAAACCCGGTGATCATGGATACTTTCGGGTTTGCACTTCTGAAAAATAACCGTCATCAGGAAGCCCGCGAGTATCTGGAAAAGGCTTTGGCAATCCTTCCCGGTGATCCAACGATCAATTATCACCTGTCTCTTCTTCATCAGACTTCTGGAGAGAAAAAGTCGGCCAATGGAACGGTTGCAGATATCCCTTCGAGCGGAAAGCTATGAAGCGGGCCAGCAGGTGAGAAAGTTTCTGGTGGAACTCAATTGATGTGGATTGTTTGGTTCTATTCAGTGCGTTTCAAGGAGCATCGATATGGAACAGAATAAAAGGCTTGTTTTACTGGTTGTCTGCGACACCGTAGCAGCCATTCTGGCCATACTGACCGCCATTTCAATCAAATTCATGAATTTCCCAGGCGTAGAGGAAATACAGACGTTTGGAGTGGTAAGGATATCTGTCTTTACTGTAGTTGTAGTTTTCCTGTCATTTCTGGTCGAGATTTACAAAAACCATCATGAGCTGATTGCCAGAGATATTGCTGTTAAGATTGGGGCTTCCCTTGGTGTGTCGTGCTTTCTTTTTTCCTTTATCTCGTATTCAAACAATCTGGGCGAATCCGGCAGCGGGATTCTGGCGTCCGCAATAATTGTCTTCGGTATCCTTCAGTTTATGTGCCACTCGGCATACAGGTTATATGTTAAATGTCAAGGGTTTGCACGTCGTGTCGTAATCCTTGGTGTTGGGGCTACCGCTGGAAATATGGGCGCGCTTATCCCGGAATCCGATGAAAACTATCTACTCTCAGGCTACATCAGATGCTCTGACGAATTGTCCGAGGTGCCACAGGACTGTATTTTGGAAAACAGTGGCGGGATCTACGAAACAGTCAAGCGTGAGAAAGCAGACAAGATTGTGGTTTCGTTATCGGAGCGACGGGGTGTGTTTCCACTCAGCGATGTCATGGCCTGCAAGCTGGATGGAGTCGAGGTGGTTGACGCTCCCTCGTTCTATGAACACGTTACCGGAAAGCTGTTTCTGGAAGGCATTAACCCCAGTTGGATTATCTTTTCCGATGGTTTTAACGTCAGTCAAGTACGCAAGGTTCTCAAAAGAGGTGTGGATGTCCTCTGTGCAACCGTCGGCATCCTCCTGACGGCCCCGTTTCTGCCTCTTGTCGCTTTGGCAATAAAGTTAGACTCTCCCGGTCCGGTTTTCTACCGGCAGGAACGCGTCGGAGAAAGGGAACGAAACTTCTTTCTCTATAAATTAAGGACCATGAGAGCTGATGCAGAAAGTGGCACCGGAGCGGTGTGGGCACAGAAAAACGACTCGCGTATCACCCGGTTGGGTGCTCTTTTTCGCAAATGCCGCATCGATGAACTGCCGCAGTTTTTCAATATACTCTGCGGTGATATGAGCATGGTTGGACCCCGGCCGGAACGCCCTGTGTTCGTCGATAAGCTGAAGGAGATTATTCCCTATTACTCGGAACGTCACTTTGTAAAGCCAGGCGTAACCGGCTGGGCCCAGGTCCGCTATCCGTACGGAGCCTCGGTAGAAGATGCCGTAGAAAAGCTTCGTTTTGACCTTTATTACATCAAGAACCTTTCTTTGACATTTGATTTCATGATCATCCTGGAAACGATTCAGGTGGTCCTTTTTAGGAAAGGAGCGAGATGACGACGTGGCGATGTATGTCCTGTTTTACCGATATCAAACCCGATATCAAACCCGATAGCAAGCTCCGATAAACGGGACAAGTGCGTTAATAGTGTGTTTTCTGCCCATAACTTCATAAAAAATAACTACTCACTTTATAAGGAGATCACGATGAAAAAATGGCTGTTTATACTATTTCTCGGTTTGCTGGTGCTGCCCCCACTGTCTCAGGCTGGTGATTACGTCATTGGGGAGGGAGACATTCTGGATGTATTTGTCTGGGGCATCAAGGAGTTGAATGTTTCGGTCAAGGTAAGGCCGGACGGTAAAATTACCATCCCCGGGATAGGTGACGTAAAAGCATCCGGTTTCACGCCACCGGGACTGCAAAAGTCGCTCGGTGAGAAGCTTAAAGAATTAGTGAAGAACCCCAATGTTACGGTGACGGTCAGAGAAATCACCAACAGCAAGGTATATATCTTCGGCGGCGGGGTCAAATCGGTGGCGTACGACCTGAACAGGAGCACAACACTTCTGCAGTTGTTGTGCAATTTGGGTGATGTCAAGAGTGCCGATCTCAGAAGAGCATACGTTCTCAGAAACGGAAAAATGATCAAGGTAGATTTTCATAAATTGTTTATTAACGGTGATACCAGCGAGGATATGGCTATTGAATCGAACGACTCAATCTATATTCCGCTCCTTACGGATAAGAGCATCTATGTTCTTGGCGCGGTGAATGCTCCAAAATTTATCGAATACCGGGATGGAATGACGGTCATGCAGGCAGTTCTTGAAGCCGGAGGATTCAGCAAGTTTGCCAAGCAGAATGATACGACCATCCTGCGTAACGAAGGCGGTAAGGAAGTAATTATACAGGTAAAGGCAAAGGATATATTGAATGATGGCGACCTCAGTCAGAATTTCAAATTAAAGCCGAACGATTACATCATGGTCAAGGAAAGTATCTTTTAACGAGGTGTGCAGCGTTCTGAATGCCACGTAAAAAAAATGAATCGCGGGGTGACATATGAACAATACAGAGGATTTTGACTACAAAAAATACCTGCAACTGGTCAGTAAAAAGAAATATCTGTTTGTGATCCTTGCCCTCATTATCATGACCGGGGTGGTTATCACCAGCTATCTTCTGCCAGAACGGTATGAGGCCAAAAGCACCGTTTTCATCGAAAAGAGCGTCATTAGTGAACTTGTCAAGGGGATTGCAATAACACCCTCATTTGAGGACAAGCTCAAGGTTCTGGCATACTCACTGAAGAGCCGAACTTTGCTACTCAAGGTGTTCAATGATCTCGACCTGAACGTGAATAAACAGAGCAATGGCCAGCTGGAAAACATGGTCAGGGAGTTTCAGGATAAGACCGACATCAAGCTGAAAGACAAGGAAGGTTTGTTTACCATAACATTTAATAACGAGAATCCACGTCTTGCACGAGATTATGTGAATACGCTCGTTCGCCGCTATATCGAGGAAAATATTACCTCCAAGCGGGAAGAGTCATACGGCGCCACTAATTTCCTTGCGGAGCAGATCAAAACTATTAAGGCAAAGCTTGAAGAGGCGGAAGCCAAGACAAATAGTTATATGAGAGATCACGGAGGCGTGCTTGCTCAGAGCGAAGGTACCGTGCTTGCCGAGGTGGGTTTTGCTCAGCAGAAGATTGATGAACTTGGAATTAGACGTCGTCAACTCGAAAGCATGCAGAGCCTCGCAAAGAATAACGGTCCGCTGAAGTCGAAGCTGGCTATGCTGCTGAAAAAACAACAGGAACTCGGCCTTGTCTATACAGATAGTCATCCCGAAGTTGCCGAGATAAACAACGAAATTGCGGCCATTAAACAGCAGCTTCAATCAGACCCCATGAGAGCGGAACGTGTGGATGCTCCCTCGCTGGAAATAGAAAAAATCACGATGGAGCTGCGTTCACTGCGTGATAGTGAAAATAACCAGCGCCGTTATATTGCCTCAAAGCAGTCTCTGCTCAGAAGTATACCTGCTGCCAGGACCGGTCTGGATGAACTGGAACGGGAGAAGAACAGTCAGAAATACCTTTATGAACAACTTGTGGCCAGATATGGGCAGTCGGAGGTTTCCAAGCAGATGGAGGTGCAGGACAAGTCAACAACCTTCCGAATTGTGGATCCGGCGATACTTCCGACCCAACCGTTCAGTCCGCAACGGGTGAAAATAATCCTGTTAGGTGTCATTGGCGCTCTGGCGGCCAGCTTTGCCTTCCTGGTGCTGCTTGATCAGCTTGATAAGTCCGTACGAAACATCGAATCCCTTAAATCATTGGGTATTCAGGTTCTGGCGGTTGTTCCAACAATTGAAAATCCGATTGAATTAGAGGCGTTACGAAAGAGGGATTACTGGTTTTACGGTATTACAGGAACGTGTTTCTTGCTGATCCTGGCAACAGTTCCCCTTGAGTTGATGCGGTCTCTCTCTCTTGATATTTTCAGCTACGCCGGCATCAAAACGCATTTGATCAATATGACCCTCAAATAGACCAGGCACTGATCATATTACACGATCTGAAAGGAAATAGTATGAGCAGAATAGAAGAAGCTCTTGAAAAAGCGGCAAAAATGCGGGTTGAATCGACCTCTGAGGTATCGGTGAAAAAAACTGGAAGCAAGGTTCATCTGCCGCCGCCAATGACCACTCCGGGCATCACAATGACAAACAAATTGCTTGTGACCGTGAATGACCCGAATACCCAGGCGGCGGAAGAATACCGCAAGTTGAAATCAGTCATCGTGAAAATGACCAAAGAGGGATCTTTTCTGAATATGCTGATGGTGACCAGTTCCATCGGTGGTGAAGGTAAAAGTTTAACTGCCATTAATCTTGCCCTGAGTCTTGCCCAGGAATTCGACCACACCGTCCTGCTGGTGGATGCTGACATCAGAAAACCGACGATTCACAGCTATCTGGGGATAGAAAATTCGGCAGGCCTTACGGATTGCCTTTTGGACGAAGTTGATGTCAAGGATGCACTTATCCGCACCGGAATCGGCAAATTGTCATTTCTACCTGCCGGTCGGAGTGTGCCAAATCCTGCGGAAGTCTTTACCTCACAACGAATGCGGGATTTCTTTCTTGAGATGAAAAACCGCTACCACGACCGCTACATTATCATCGATACCCCACCCGTGCTGCCATTTGCCGAGACGCGCTCATTAAGCACCATTGTTGATGGCGTTGTGCTAGTGGCAAAGGAAGGCCTTGTGACATTGCACAATATTGAGGAAACGATGGAATACATCAAAGGAACTCCGCTGCTGGGCATTGTTTACAATGAAGCAGCAACCGAATTTCACAGTGATCGCTACCAGTACTGCCGCGAAGCGTATGCGTGAGAGCATCAAAACCCTGCCACCCAGAACCCCTCTAAATCTCCCCTGATCAGGGGGGATTGAGGGGGGGGCTTTGGGGGTAAGGTTTTGCCCTGAACTTTTTAGTAATTCAATAAGGGGACAACTTATGTACGAGGCATTTTTTAACCTTAAGCAGAAGCCGTTCGATCTTCTGCCGGATCCTGATTTTCTGTTCATGAGCAGTTCGCACAAAAAAGTACTTTCCTATCTGGACTACGGCATTCGGGAACGGGTTGGTTTTATTCTCCTTACTGGTGAGGTAGGTTCCGGCAAAACGACCATCATCCGGAATCTTATTAAAAAAAATCTTACCGATGTTGTCCTCTCGAAAATATTTAATACGCGAGTTGATTCGGAACAGTTGATTGCAATGATCAATGACGATTTCGGCCTGCCTGTCCTGAACAAAGACAAGATCACGCTGCTGAGGGATTTGAATACCTTTCTGATTGAACAGTTCGTGAAGGGGAATAAACCGGTACTAATAATCGATGAGGCTCAGAACCTGAACCATGATCTTCTTGAGGAGATCAGGATGCTTTCCAACCTGGAAACCGACAATGCAAAACTTCTTCAGATTATCCTCGTGGGCCAGCCTGAACTGCGCAAAACACTCGCATCGTCAACACTGGTCCAACTACGCCAGCGAATCAGCATCAACTGCCATATTCAGCCACTAAGTCGAATTGAAATTGAACTTTACATCCTGCACCGCCTGGAAAAGGCCGGCGATCGTGAAGCTGCCAGTTTTTCACAGGAAACCATGGATATCATATTTACATACAGCAGGGGAATTCCGCGTCTGATTAACATCATCTGTGATTTTATCCTGCTGGCAGCGTTCGCCGAAGAGACCCGAGTCATCGATGCCGCTCTGGTACAGGATATCATTGGAGACCTGGACTTTGAGTATCATTACTGGGGCAGTGAGTCGTTGGATGGACACGTTATGAAAGTAAAAGATAGCGAAGCACAATCCTCGCCTGGCCGTTCTGAACCGGTGATTTCTGAACTGATTAAGGGCATCAGCGAACGACTTGAAAATATGGAAAGAGAATCCGAATCGTCCAATCAGAAGATGTTTCAGGAAATGGCGGGAAAAATCACCGATCTGGAAAAGTTGATGAAGTCACATCAGGAAAAAACCGGCACGCTTATTCAAAAAATATTCAAAAATAATTCAATCACGGCAGGTGAAAAACAAGGCGAATTATCAAGTGAAGAAACTCCGCAAACTTTAATGGGGAATATGTTCGGTCGCATGTTCAGACTTTGATTTTTATTACGTTAGAAATTATTTTCTGCAGTTTTGCAGGGAATTAGTTCGTTAACGCACGTATCCCGATTTGTCGGGGCAGTAAGTTCGTAAACGCACTATCCTGCGTTATCATGGCTAAAGTGAGGAATCCCATGCCGACTATGCTAAGAGGAACAATTTTTCTCAGTATCATTTCTGTAGCAACGGTCGCACAGGGAGCTGAATTTGAGCTGCACCCTTCTATAGCTGTCAGCGAGGAGTTCACTGATAACGTTTTCGAGACTAACACCAACCGTATTTCTGATTACATCACGCGGGCTCTTCCGGGGATTGTCATGAGTTACAAAGCACCGGCACTCGCTGCAGATCTCAATTATGTATTTGACTACCGGCACTATGCCAGGAAAACCCATGGAGACGAAATAACACATGCGCTTAGTGCGAAAGGGCACCTGACCGCTGTTGAAAATTTCATATATCTCGACGTGAGCGATGAATATCAGCGGGTTTCGCTGGATGCAACCCGGGATGTGACGAGCGAAAGTCTGTTTCTCAACCAGTCGGACCGCAATATAGTCACCGTTGCGCCGTATGTTACGTTACGCCCAACTGAAAGGATCAAGGTTAAGGCCGGCTATCGATTCACTGACACCCGCTATTTCGGCTCAACCGGTATCGCCGGCTACCAATTCACCGACACCAGCTATTTCGGTTCATCCGCTATCGGTATCAACAAAACTGATCACGTTGCCACGTTGGATGTGGCTTACGAATTGTCCAAAAAATTCAGTTTGACCGCCGGTTACACCTTCACCAGGGAGACGTCTGATATAGATAATCTCAGCCAGCACCAGGCGCTTGGTGGCTTCCGCTACGAGTATACGGATAAATCGTTTGTCTTTGCCCAGGCAGGAAATACCTGGACCAGCTATGACAGTGGCCAGCGCCTCAGTAACATTGCCTGGAATGCGGGGATCACCCATGTATTCAATACGCTTACCGGCACGGTGATTACCGGTGTGAAATATGATGAAGATCCGCTGCGCAACATTATGAAGGAAAGTTTTGTCAGCGGCACCCTTGAGATGCGTCTTAACAGAGGTTCCCTGAGTTTTTCCCCGATGTATTCCGAGTACGTTCTGACCAAAACAGATTCCCAGCTGACAAAGAAATATGGTGCAACGGTACGCGGGCAATACGAGTTAACCCAGAAATTGAACGGTAACCTTGCCGTTACGGCGGAAAAGTACGAGCAGCCAACACTGGGGAGTTACACCAGACGCTTGGAGGTTCATTCAGGACTCAGCTACCTCCTTGCCGAGCACTTGACCGCCTCGCTCTCTTATATTTACGTGGAGTACTATTCGCCAGGCATTGTGTATGACAACCGGCATGTCAACCGCGCGATGGTTGAAATCAAGAAAACATTCTGAGGTGCTGGATGATTAATGCCCTGACCATAGATGTTGAAGACTATTTCCATGTGACCGCTTTTGAACAGCAGATCAAGCCATGGGAATGGGATACATATCCGCTCCGGGTTGAGGGCAATACCCTGCGCATCCTTGACATGCTGGACGAATTTGCATTACGGGCAACGTTCTTCGTGCTGGGGTGGGTAGCAGAGCGAATTCCTGCGCTGGTGAAGGAAATCCACCGCCGGGGGCACGAAATAGCCTGCCACGGATATGGGCATCAGCTCATATATCGTCTCACCCCGGAAGAATTCCGGGATGATATATCCAAAGCAAAAAATATTCTCGAAGATCTCTGCGGAGAACGAGTGCAAGGGTATCGGGCCCCGAGCTATTCAATCACGACAAAGTCGCTCTGGGCGCTGGACATTCTTGTAGAGGAGGGGTTCTCTTACGACTCCAGTATTTTTCCAATTACTCACGATATTTATGGCATTCCGGGAGGAAAACGATTTCCACATGAAATATCGACTCATGCCGGAAATATACAGGAATTCCCGATATCAACTTACTCTCTCAATGTAGGGCTCTGGAAGTCTCATATACCGATAGCAGGTGGCGGATACCTGAGGTTTTTTCCTGCGGAATTGGTCTCTCGAGCAATCTATTTTATTAATGCCAATGAAAAACAGCCGGTAATTGTTTATTTTCATCCGTGGGAGATTGACCCCCAGCAGCCGCGCATTCAGGCGGGATTTAAGTCGAGTTTCAGACATTATCTCAATCTGCAGCGGATGGAATTAAAAATAAGACACCTGTTGACTAAATTTAATTTTTCACCTGTTAAAGAGTGCTTGTTGAATACCACCTTGTCTGCCCCAAATCTAACAATGTAAACTTTTGTAACTATCTACTCCTCCCCACCGTTGTTACGGCTTCCACGACATTCCAGGCTTTAAGGCCATTTATCTGCTCCACGTGTAATTGATAAAACAATTATAACTAGCTGTTAATACTAAATAAAATATTGGCATTAATCGTGCTATCAATTAGCTGTTGGTGCTGTTTGCGTTACTTAATACTTAATACTTAATACTTGAGACTGGATTTCATTATGGTAATGCGTATTGGAAGAACTCTGCCCCCAGCAGCGTCGCCGTTGCGTCTTAAGGATATTGCGTCGGGGGTTTCAGTAATCTTTGAAGGTGAGGCCGCAGCCAGGAGATTAGAGGATGAGCTCAAATCATTTTACCAGGTCAGATACTGTTTTGCGGTTTCCTCAGGCAAGGCGGCCCTTGTCCTTATACTTCAGGCACTGCATCAGATACACCCGGAGAAGGATGAAGTCCTTATACCTGCTTATACCTGCTATTCCGTTCCATCTGCGATAATAAAGGCAGGTTTCAAGGTTCGATTATGCGACATGGCCCCAGGTACGCTAGATTTTGATTTCAGTCGTATCGTGGAGGAATTGGAAAATCCCCATCTTCTCTGTGTGATTCCCACTCATCTGTTTGGTATTCCGGCAGATGTGGAACGCTTAAACACACTGATAAGCCCGCGCGATATATTCGTACTGGAAGACGCCGCCCAAGCGATGGGGGGCGGATGGAACGGAAAGAAAATAGGAACTCTGGGGGATGTTGGGCTGTTCAGTATGGGTCGTGGAAAGGCCTTTTCCACCGTAGAAGGTGGCATCATTTTGACAGATAACGATATGGTAGGGAGAAAGCTTGAGAAACAATTGGCCACTATTAGCAGGTATGGGGCCATGGACACATTGAGGCTGTTTTTTAATGCCGTTGCACTGTCGGTTTTTATCTACCCGTGGATATACTGGCTGCCGAAATCGTTACCATTTTTGAGATTGGGCGAAACACATTTCAATCCATCCTTTCCAATCAAGAGGTTGTCATCATTCCAGGCAGGGATGGCAAAAAAATGGAGTACAGCAATTACCAGACTCAAGGCAGCTCGTTCGGTAAATGCCAATAAAATTGCCGGATACGGGATAAAGCTTCCGGGTATCTGCAGGGGAACAATCCCGGATTTAATCAGATTTCCCGTGTTGGTTGCAGATACTGAGACCAAAAAAAAGATACTCCAGAAAAGTGAGAGGATGGGATTGGGAATATCAGACGGTTACCCAGATTCGATTGATGGCATCGGTGAACTCTGGGACCTTCCCGGTGGAAATACGTTTCCAGTGGCAAAAGATATTGCCGAAAGAATAGTTACTCTGCCCGTGCATCCGTATGTGAACGATGAAGATGTCAGAGACATTGTGCAGTTATTTCAAGAGAGATCTTATGTCGAAAAATGACAAGATAAAAATAATGATACTTATTGTGCTTTGGGTTGTAACTTTTTATCCGCTCTACCCGGAGCTTGTCCATGAATGGTTAGGTAATTCAGACAATTCCCACGCCTTTATTGTCCCCTTTATAGCGATGTATTTTGTTTTGCAGAGAAAAAACGCGCTGCAATTCGCGCGAGTCTCGACGTCTATATGGGGATGGTGGCTTCTGGCGTTAAGTCTGCTTGCCTATATTGTAAGTAGTGCGGGTGGGGTTGCCTTTCCTGCGAGAGTAGCTATGGTGACATCCCTTTTCGGGCTTGTCTGGTTCTGTCTCGGGAAAGAATTTATCCAAAAGCTCGCTTTCCCCATCGCATTCCTGCTCTTCATGGTCCCCGTACCATACTCTTTGATAAGTCTGGTCTCCCTGCCACTACAACTGATGGCGACTGATGTTTCTGCAGCACTCATAGGAAACTGTTCAATACCGGTCTACCGGGAAGGAAACATGCTTTATTTTATTCAGACTCAGCTGGAGGTTGCTGAGGCATGCAGCGGAATCAGATCGATCATGTCGCTAACGATGATCAGCCTTATATTCTGTTTTTTATCCAGAGATGGCTGGTGGAGAAGAGCCATTCTCGTTATTGCCGCAATTCCGATTGCCATTGTGGCGAATATATTTCGGGTGACGGGTACTGGAGTGCTGGCTCACTTTTACGGGGACGGTGTAGCAAGGGGCTTTCTCCATGAATTTTCAGGGATAGCCATATTCGTTTTTGGCTTTGCAGTGCTATTTGCGGTTTTCTTTCTCGTAAACAGGAACGTAACCAATGATATCCAATAAAACATACGGAATATGTCTTGTAAGCCTGCTTGCTACATTGATGATCACGGGCTTGCTGTCCCTGCGTCCAACTCCAGTTATTGCTCGTACTAATCTTGAATACTTGCCGATGGAAATTGGGGGATACAGAGGTACGGATGATACCTTTCCGGAATCAGTGAATCGCGAACTTAATGCCGACAAACAGCTTTACCGGCATTATCGTTCCAGTGACGGTAGTCAGCTCGATCTGTATATCGGCTATTACGGCACGGCCAAGGGGGGGCGGACAGGGCATAATCCCTATGCGTGTCTGCCCAGCGCCGGATGGGCAATAGTCGATTCTCGAAAAATTAGAATACGTCAACCGAATAACACTTCAGATACGGAGTTAAATTACGTTCAGGCCCGCAGGAACGGAGTCAATACCGTTATGGTTCATTGGTATCAGACTGCGGGTTCAACAGTGATGTCGACCGGAATCCAGCAGAACATCAAAAAGTTTTTGGGTCGCATTCTTCGTAATCGCAATGATGGTGCTTTTATACAGATTACGTCACAGGTTCCTAATGAGATGGTGGCTGGCGCCAAGACAAAGACTCGAAATTTTGCGGAGAATGTTATTCAGCTTCTCCCAAAATTTTGGCCTGTCGAACAATAGTAGCGGTTTATAGTCCAGATAGACCTTCACGTGAAAAGGGGAGCAAAATGAAAGCGGTGATACTTGCGGGGGGATTCGGAACCCGGATCAGCGAGGAAAGCAGCACGAGGCCGAAGCCGATGGTTGAAATCGGCAACAAGCCTATACTCTGGCATATCATGAAGATCTACTCAGCCTATGGCGTTAATGAGTTCATCATATGCTGCGGGTACAAGGGGTACGTTATCAAGGAATACTTTGCAAACTACTTTATTCATCTGGCCGATGTCATGTTCGACATCGGGAACAACAGTATGGAAGTTCTTAAGAACGGTGTCGAGCCGTGGAAGGTTTCGCTGATTGATACCGGAGAAAAGACAATGACCGGTGGACGTATTAAGATGGTCAAAGATCTGATCGGTGATGAAACCTTTTTTCTCACGTATGGTGACGGCGTCGCAAACATCAATATTGCGAAGCTTCTGGAATTTCATCAACAGCAAAAAAACCTTGCTACCCTGACTGCGGTTCAGCCGCCGGGTCGTTTTGGCGCGTTCAGGCTGGATGACAACGAAGACAGGGTTTCCTCCTTCAAGGAGAAACCAAAGGGTGACGGCGCATGGATAAACGGTGGTTTCTTCGTACTTGAACCAGGTGCGATCGACTACATTGAAGACAACATGACTGTCTGGGAACAGGAGCCGTTGCAGGGTCTGGCCCGTGACGGGATGCTTTCGGCTTACAGGCACGATGGGTATTGGCAGTCGATGGATACCCTCCGTGACAAAATGGTTCTCGAAGAATTGTGGGAAAATGGAAAGGCCCCCTGGAAACTCTGGTAGTTTCCTGATCTGTTTACTTCAAGAGTCGGAAGGAAATAAAAATGAACATCGTCATAGCTGGAAATTTAGGGTATGTGGGATCGAGTGTTGTAAGGAGATTGCGCACGTCTTATCCCGACGGAAAACTGACGGGTATCGACATGGGATTCTTTTCCGGCTGCATTACCAATCCGGATTTTTTGGCGGAATGCATGATGAATGAACAACGGTACAACGACATCAGAACCGTGCAGGAAGAACTATTTGAAGGTGTCGATCATGTGGTGCATCTGGCCGGGGTTTCCAACGACTCGATCGGGAACCGTTTCGAGGCTGTAACGTATGACATTAATTATCAGGCCAGCATCTCCCTTGCAGCCAAAGCCAAGAGGGCAGGGGTGAAGAGTTTCATCTTCGCTTCGAGCTGCAGCATCTACGGTTTCGCCCAGGATGGGGCAAAACTGGAAGATTCTTCTCTTGATCCGCTTACAGCGTATGCGAAATCAAAGGTCATGACGGAAAAGGCTCTGGAAAAGATGGCAGACGAGAACTTCAAGGTCACATGCCTGCGTTTTTCAACCGCGTGCGGGATGAGCGACCGTTTGAGGCTCGATCTCGTATTGAACGATTTTGTCGCAGGCGCAGTCACCTCCAAAAAGATCACGATTCTGAGCGACGGCACCCCCTGGCGTCCCCTGATAAACGTTAAGGATATGGCACGTGCCATAGACTGGGCCATTACCAGGGAAACGGCCGATGAGAGGGATTTCCTTGCCATCAATGTCGGCTGCGATGAATGGAATTATCAGGTCAGGGACCTGGCGGAAGCAGTTGCGGCCGTGATTCCGGGTGTTAAAATTGAAATTAACCAGAACGCGATGCCGGACAAGCGTTCCTACAGAGTGAATTTCAGTCTCTTCAGGAAACTGGCGCCGGACCATCAGCCCCAGGTCGATCTGAATTCCACGATAAGGGAACTGGAAACCGGCTTGAGGACTATTGGCTTCAACGAGGAAAATTTTAGGAATAACCCCAAATACATACGGCTATATACCTTGAACATGCTGTTGGATAAAGGTCTTATAAATGACAAATTAACCTGGTGTTGAGACGAAAGAGGACGAAGGGAGTTGATCATGGAAAATCCGAAATGCAGGTTATGCTCATCGAATTTGGTGAATACTTTTGTGGATCTGGGCACATCTCCGTTGGCTAACTCGTATCTTGCTTCGGAACAGCTTAATGAAACGGAGCCTTTTTATCCATTGCATGTTTATGTATGTAACAGCTGTTTTTTGGTGCAAATCCCGGAAATTCAGACTCCCGAGCAGATATTCAGCGATTACGCCTATTTTTCGTCATACTCCGAATCATGGCTTAACCATGCAAAGGCGTATGTCGAAAAAATGATCGAAACGTACAACATCGATGAGTCATGCCAGGTTATCGAAATAGCGAGCAACGATGGATATCTCCTCCAGTATTTCAAGGAAAAGGGGATTCCTGTCCTGGGAATCGAGCCGGCAAAAAACGTTGCGGTTGTTGCCCAAGCTGCCGGCATTCCCACAATAACCAGGTTTTTCGGAGAAACAACTGCAAAGAATTTGGTTGCCGAAGGATATCAGGCCGATCTACTCCTTGGGAACAACGTGCTTGCCCATGTTCCTAACCTGAACGATTTCATAAGAGGGTTGAAGATTGCGCTCAAACCGCATGGAATCATAACCATGGAGTTTCCCCACCTGTACTGCCTGATGGCGGAAAACCAGTTTGACACAATTTATCACGAGCATTTCTCTTATTTTTCCTTTCTCTCGGTAGAGAGGGCGTTTTCCACACAGGGGCTTCGCATATTCGACGTTGAGAGGCTGCCGACACATGGCGGATCACTTCGAATTCACGCGGTGCACACCGAAAATAATACCAGGAAAACTAGCGAAAGATTGGAGGCATTGAGAAATCTGGAGATTCGGGAAGGATTCGACAGAATAGAGACATATACCCCCTTCTCCACAAGGGTAAAGGTAGTGAAACGGTCCTTGCTTGAATTTCTGGTAAAAGCGATGAAAGAAGGGAAAACGGTCGCCGGTTACGGTGCACCCGCCAAGGGGAATACCCTTCTCAACTATAGCGGAATCCGGACCGATCTTCTCGATTACACTGTCGATCGTAGCCCCCACAAGCAGGGCCTCTATCTTCCAGGCACCCATATCCCTATATACCATCCGGACAGGATCGAAGAGACGAAACCCGACTACCTGCTGATTCTCCCCTGGAACCTCAAGGAAGAGATCATGGAGCAGATGTCCCACATCAGGCGCTGGGGCGGGAAGTTCGTGGTTGGGATTCCGGAGGTCATGGTACTGCCGTGAGATTTGTGACTACCGGAATCAGGGGTGCTTTTGTCATAGAGCCCGAACTTATCGAGGATGAACGGGGTTTTTTCTGCCGGACGTGGTGCCGGAGGGAATTCATCGAGTACGGACTGAACCCGGACCTCGCACAGTGCAACGTCTCATTCAACCGGAAGAAGGGTACCGTGAGGGGAATGCACTACCAGGTCCATCCTCGTGGGGAAGCAAAGCTTGTCAGATGCACGATGGGGGCTATCCATGACGTGATAGTCGATCTCAGGCCCGGCTCAAATACGTACATGGAATGGATCCCTTTCGAGCTCACGGCTGACAACAGAATGATGCTCTATGTTCCGGAAGGTGTGGCGCATGGTTTTCAGACCCTTGCCTGCAATACGGAGGTATTCTATCAGATGAGCGAATATTACATCCCTGAAGCGGCACGCGGCCTGCGGTGGGACGACCCAAGCTTCAACATTGATTGGCCAGTTGAAATGACAGCGATCTCTGAAAGGGACAGAAATTTTGCAAACTTTATCCCGGAGTTCGAAAGACACGTAAAAGTTTAATGAATGATTCCTGTGGATCATACGGGTGGCAGTATGAAAAAAAAGATCGATATGGTAGCAACCGGTGAGGAAATGTACTCCCTGATTAGGAGACTGTATCCCATATGCCGCAGTATCACGGGAAACGGCGTCAGAGATACTCTTCAAATTCTCCGGGAAAAGGTCACACTTCAGATGCACGAGGTACCGACGGGAACGAAGGTATTTGACTGGAGCGTGCCGAAAGAGTGGAACATACAGGATGCCTACGTCAAAAATTCGCAGGGTGAGAAGGTCATTAACTTTAAGGAATCAAACCTCCATGTGCTCAACTACAGCATCGCGGTCAGTCGGAAGGTGTCTCTGGAAGAGCTTAGGGGTCATCTGTTCACCCTTCCCGAAACCCCGGACTGGATACCCTACAGAACATCCTATTACAACGAGAACTGGGGGTTCTGCGTAAATTACAACACATACAGAGATCTCACCGACGATACATATGAGGTTTACATCGATGCGACCCTGGAGGATGGACACCTGACGTACGGCGAATTTCTTGTCGAGGGGAGGGAGAAGGGGCACGAGGTATTGATATCAACGCATATCTGTCATCCTTCGCTCTGCAACGACAACCTCTCGGGGATTGCTGTGGCGACTTTCCTTGCGCGCCATCTGTCCCGGATTTCTTTAAAATATTCCTACAGATTCCTCTTTATTCCGGGAACGATAGGTTCAATAACCTGGCTTTCATTGAACGAGAAAAATGTCGACAGGATCTGGCACGGTCTCGTCGCTACGTGTCTTGGTGACTCGGGCAGTTTTACCTACAAAAAGACGCGGCAGGGAGATGCGGAGATCGATGATGTCGTTGCGTATGTGCTGGAACAATCCGAAAAGGATTACAGGATTGCCGACTTCGCGCCGTATGGTTACGACGAGAGGCAGTACTGTTCGCCTGGGTTCGATCTTCCGGTCGGTTGCCTCATGAGAACGACACATGGGGAGTATCCGCAATACCATACGTCGGCGGACGATCTTTCGTTTGTATCTCCAGAGAACCTTGCGGAGTCTTTGTCCATGTATCTAGAGGTCATCGCTGTTCTGGAGGGGAACAGGACGTATATAAACATGAATCCGAAATGCGAGCCGCAGTTGGGCATGAGGGGGCTTTACCAGAAGATCGGCGGCGCAGAGCAGGGGAAAAAGCTGCAGTTGGCCATGCTCTGGGTCCTGAACATGTCCGACGGGAACCATTCCCTTCTGGATATTGCACGACGGTCGAAGCAACAGTTCGATATCCTTTGTGAAGCTGCTAATCATCTGGAAGAGGCGGGATTGCTGAAGCAATCCTTCCCACAGGTGCAACCATGAACTGTTCAGGTGTTTTGCACAGTGCTGCAGATTCGCTCAAGGGGCAGGTCGCAGTAGTTACCGGATCGAGCAGCGGCATTGGAAGGGCAATCGCCTTGGGGTTGGCTGAATGTGGCGCCTCGCTCTGTCTGTTGGGGCGCCGAATTGAAACCCTGAGAAATGTTGCAGAATATGCAAGTAATAGCACGAATCAAGTCAAATGCTATCAGACTGACCTGGATATTGATGCTGATTTGCTCGGCCTTCTCCCTCGTATTCAACGGGATTTCGGGCAGGTCGATATCCTCGTACATAGTGCCGGAGTGATTTTCCAAGGGAACCTTGAATCTGCATTAATTGGCAACTTTGATCGTCAGTACCGGACGAACGTCCGCGCACCTTATCTCCTGACCCAGACCCTGCTTCCCCTGCTCAAGGCTCGTCCCGGGCAGGTCGTATTTATCAATTCCTCGGCAGGTCTGAATGCAAGCCAGGGAAATGGCCAATATGCGGCGACTAAGCATGCGCTCAAGGCTGTTGCCGATAGTTTCAGGCATGAAGTTAATGGTGTAGGAATAAGAGTAGTAAGTGTCTTCCCGGGGCGTACTGCAACACCGATGCAAGAGTCTCTCTTTGCTCTGGAATCAAGAGATTTCCGCCCCGAACTGCTCATCAAACCGGAAGAGATTGCATCACTGGTGATAAACATCCTGATAATGCCGCAGGATATCGAGGTTACTGATATCCAGATCCGGCCTCAGCGCAAGCTTTAGAGGAGGAATAAATGAGTGAAATGATAATGGAACTTGTTGAGTATCGTCAGCTTTTATACATTTTGGCATGGCGTGACATAAAGATAAGATATAAGCAGTCGGTCATGGGGTTTATGTGGGCCATTCTGCTGCCGATGGTGATTGTTGCCGCGGGATTACTCATGAAACTTGCTTTTTCGTTCGTTTCCGGAAAAAGCATGGACAGTTCAGATCTAGCATCGATTATGGTCAAGGCCTTGCCATGGTCTCTCTTTATAACTTCAATCAAATCTTGCACGAATAGTCTGACAAGCAACAGCAACCTGGTGACTAAAATATTCTTTCCGCGTGAAATATTACCTGGTTCGGCGATATTGGCCAATCTCTTCGATTTTATGGTAGCAGTGCTTACCTTGTCGGTAATACTGGTATTCATGAATACTGGAATAAGCATTTACCTGTTCTGGTTGCCACTGCTCTTTGTGCTGCTTTTGATATTTACTGCCGGAGTCGGCATGCTCCTGGCCTGTGCCAACCTGTTTTTTCGGGATGTGAAATATATAGTAGACGTAATACTTACATTTGCGATTTTTTTTACTCCCGTATTCTATGATGCTTCCATGTTCGGAAAATGGGAACCTCTTTTTATGCTCAATCCTGTCGGGGCCATCCTTGAGTCGATCAAGGCAGTTGTTATCCTGCACCAGTCCCCCGATATGACATGGCTTGCATATTCAATAGTTTCAAGTGTGTCTGCATTAATGTTTGGCTGGATAGTTTTCCATCGTGCCGAATTCATGTTCGCGGAAAGAATATAGTTCGTTTTCATAGGAGGTCACTATGTCTGATACTGTTCTGGAATTTGATGGCGTATGGAAGAAATTCAGGAAAGGAGAGTGTTACGATTCCCTTAGGGATCTTATTCCCGCTGTTTTCAAGAAGACGGTTACGGCTAAAAAACGTGAGGAACTGATCGATACGGAGTTCTGGGCGCTCAGAGATGTTTCATTCCAGTTGAAACGGGGGGAAGCGCTTGGGATCATCGGGCCCAATGGTTCCGGCAAAAGTACCAGCCTCAAAATTCTGAGCGGAATATTGCGCCCCACACGAGGGACTATGATGGTAAAGGGCCGCATGAGCGCTCTCATAGAAGTAGGGGCCGGCTTCCATCAGGATTTGACCGGCCGGGAGAATATTTACCTGAACGGCACCATACTCGGGATGAAGAAGGCGGATATAAGTAAAAAACTCGATGAAATAATAGAGTTTTCAGGCATATCTGATTTTATTGACACACCGGTCAAACGGTATTCTTCAGGCATGTACGCGCGATTGGGATTTTCAATTGCGGCCCACGTGGATCCCGAATTGCTGCTTGTGGACGAGGTATTAAGTGTTGGAGATATGTGGTTTCAGGAAAAATGTATCAAAAAGATGCTTTCCTTTAAGGAGAGTGGGATATCGATAATCTTTGTCTCCCATAATCTCGCATCGGTAAACCTGTTATGCGAACGAACGGCGCTGCTTAAGAAGGGTGAGTTGAAAATGATAGGCGAAACCAGGCAAGTAATTAGTGAGTATATCCACGGCAATACGGATGCGGCCGAATTGAAGAACGAAAAGAACGCAATATGGGGGGCAAAGCTTCTGGATGACAGGAGGCAACCATGCAACATTGTCAGCCCACAGCAGTGTCTGAGCCTGGAATTCAAGTTCTTGTGCGAAAAGGCTTTGTCAGAATGCCAGCTCGGATTCGTGGTGAACAGAATATCTGATGGATTGACAATATGCGATTACAATATGACATTCAATTATACTGAAAATGAAGCAAACGGCGAAATGCAGGGGAAAATACGATTCGAAACAAATCTCCTTCGAGAAGCCTATGTTATCACCTTGCATATATACCATTATCCAAGCGCCACGCATATTGCCTATGCAAAAAATCTGATTTATTTCAGTGTTGAGGAAAGGTTGAGCTGTAATGGCACGGCTCACCTTAATCCAATTTTACAGATAAAAAGAGCAGATGAGTTGGTGGCAAAGATTTATGTAAATACGAAAGGGAATTGGGTTGAAGACAAGAGTGATATAACTCTAATGTAATAGTGGACCCCAGAATTCCAAGGGCAGGTATTTATGGGCGTGAGAAGAATAATCAATAAAATGGCGTTAAACAAATTGGGGTTTGAACTACGCAGACTAGATACTAGGGTTGCGTCAATTGCATCTCTCAAACCCGAAAAATCAGTAAAGGGCAACATGCTGATATCCTATGTGATAGATCCATTTTTCATGAGAGAGGAGGATCTGCCCACTTCACATACCAGATTCTGGGAGTCCCTGCAAATTGCAAGGACTTTTCTGGACAAGGGATATTGCGTTGACGTAATCAATTTCGACAACAGCGATTTTGTCCCTGAGAAAAAGTATGACTTTTTCGTAGGGTCTCGCACTAATTTTCAAAGAATAGCCGAATTGCTGAACCCGGAATGCGTAAAAATCGCACATCTGACCGTGGCTCATTGGCTTTTCAATAACACAGCTCAATATGTGCGGCTTTCAGCCGTGAAAAAGAAAAAAGGGGTAACAATAGCTCCCAGAAAAATGGTCGAAGTTAATTATGCTCTTGAATACGCAGATTATGCGACAATCCTGGGGAACGAATTCACCTTGGGTACCTATAACTATGAGGACAAGCAACTCTTTCCGATACCGATCTCGACGCCTGTTATTTATCCATGGCCTGAAGATAAAGATTTTCATGTATGCAGAAACAACTTCATATGGTTCGGAAGCGACGGCTTGGTGCACAAGGGGTTAGACCTTGTACTGGAGGCCTTTGCAGAGATGCCTGATATGAATTTGACGGTATGCGGGCCTGTCTCCGCCGAGAAAGACTTTGAAAGGGTCTATTATAAAGAGCTTTATAACACATCAAATATCAGAACGGTTGGATGGGTCGATATCGGCGCCCCTGCATTCGCTGAAATTACAAAAAATTCAATAGGATTGATCTATCCCTCATGCTCAGAGGGACAAAGTGGCGGGGTGCTGACATGTCTTCATGCCTCACTTATCCCTGTGGTGAGTTATGAGTCAGGTGTAAGTGTGGACGATTTCGGGGTTGTTCTTAAACAATCATCTATAGCGGAGATAAAGAACGCCGTGAGAGCGGTATCAAACCTCACAGCTCAACAAGCAAAGTCGATGGCAAGAAAAGCATGGGAATATGCAACTGCCAACCATACCCGAGAAGCCTTTTCCAGAGAATATAATAAAGCAATCAGCACGATTATGGGGAGTAACTAGATAACTGCTAACTATACAACAATGAAAGACATTTGTGTGGAATAACAATCGAAGTAGTTTGCAATGTAAAGCATTACCTGACGACTTGTTGGATAAATTTACATATGCTTTGTCTCCAGTGCGTAAAACATAACTTATTATTTGTATTTCAAGTAGTTATAAATTGGCATCACAATTGCTGTTGTAGATCATTTGTTCCATATTTGGGTCATTTTAACAGATATTGGGAAAAATCATGAAAGTAATATCCTTTATAGTACTTCTGCTAGTTATGAGTGTCTATATGGCATATGCGGCAGTCATTCCGCAGAGTAATTGGACCCTTAAATATGTGGACAGCCAGGAACTGGTTGGTGAGAACGGCGCCGCGGTAAACGCCTTTGACGGAAATGTAGCAACGTTTTGGCATACCCAGTGGTTGACCAGTAGTCCGCTTCCACCGCACGAGATCCAGGTTGATCTGGGTCTTATCTACAACATCGACGGTTTCCGCTATCTGCCTCGTCAGGACGGAGGGGTAAACGGGACGATCGGCAAGTATGAGTTTTATGTGAGCCTCGATGGGATAAATTGGGGCACTCCTGTTGCGACCGGCATCTTTGCCAACAATGCGACGGAGAAA
>Ga0209125_1000610_pt1 | contig 43384 bp, 35 predicted proteins | sample BarGraIncub1131A_FD_184503 | JGI IMG/M metagenome (GOLD analysis project Ga0209125, IMG submission 184503) | Arctic peat soil microbial communities from Barrow, Alaska - Barrow Graham LP Incubations 11-31A (SPAdes) (version 2) | ecosystem: Environmental > Terrestrial > Soil > Wetlands > Peat... | reverse complement strand
TTCTTGAGATCTATGATGTTAAGGGTGGTCTTAACTTTATCCGGGTTGTGGTCACGATCGGCGCGCTTCTGGTGGGGCTTGGAATTCTGAGCTTTATTGCCAGCAATTGGGACGGAATTAGCAATCAATCTCTTCAAACTCGTCATTATCTTCGGAGTTTTTGGCGGAGTAAACCTGGCTGGATACATATTGTCTGAAAATTATTCTAAAACCGGCCGGAGTATGATTTATTTGGGTACGCTGGTTTACGGAGCGGGTATCTTCTTAATTGGACAAATGTATAACTTCGGAGGGGACTTCCCCACGGCGTTTCTTCTTTGGTCTTTAGGCGTAGTACCCATGGCATTTTTGTTAAAGGATAAATACTTAATGTTGTTTGCGAACCTCCTATTTGGGATATACCTGAATGCATCGTTTGATCAAGGCTTTCCATATGCCGCCTTGGTGGGTATTCCCGTCGTTTACTTGGCTTTTAACTACTTTGAAAGATCTAGACTTCTTTTGTTCTTTGCGAACCTTACAGCCTTAAGCTTTATTTTTCAAATGACGCTAAGATATGAGGTTAAAGGTTTATACGTTGCACTGCTGTTTTTCGTGATTGGACTGATGATGTACGGGATAAAACACTCCGTAGAACCCGATATTTTCCGGGTGCAGGGTAACATTTTACTGGGTGTTACCGGTCTGATTCTAACGTTTCCCGATCTATGGAACATCGTCGTTAGTACTCAGTCAACACGTTTAATCAGTATTCTCTTTGCCGTTGCCTTTGTCACCTTGCTGTTTTTTCTCATCAGAAAAGGAAGCATCATCAGTCTGATCTTTGTGTGTGTGATCATTTTCAGGTATTACACGGATACCTTCGCGTTTCTACCGAAATCGTTATTCTTTATTGTTGGAGGACTGCTATTGCTTGGGTTTGGTTTCTACTTTGAAAGAATGATGAAAACATCAAAGGGAGGGACCCTCGCATGACTAAGAAATATAGATTCTTAATCGCTGTGACCATTCCCTTATTAATCCTCTTAGCGATGATGATTAAACCCCAAGCCACCGTTTTATTCGGGCAAGAAATCGTCCTGGAATCAAAGGCATTTGACCCTACGGATTTATTTAGGGGGGATTATGTTGCGATCAGTTTCGCAATTTCGGAGATACCAAAGTCTAAGGTGACGCTTCCAATCGATAAAATTAATAACAAGAATCTTTATGTAAGCCTTAAACAAGAGGGGAAGTACTATGTTGTAGATCAGGTTAGCGAAATGAAACCGAAGCAAGGGGTCTATCTTAAAGGAAAGTTTCAAGCAAATTACAATGAATTTAACCAGGCGGATAAATTAACCGTCGATTACAGTCTGGATAAGTATTTTATTGGACAGGGGAGCGGGGTCAATCTACAGCAGAAATCCTATCGTGGGGGACTTGTTGGAACCGTGAAGGTTCTAGGCGGGTACGGAGTTGTGACGGCGATAGCCCCGATCTAGAAGGCGTAAAATGCATTTTCTTTACAAAAAGCTGACAACTTCTTAAAAACCATTGCATAGTTTCAACATGATTTAAGGGTATGCTAAAAGTGTACCCTTTAAGGAAATTGCAAACTTTGATTCGATGTCTAATTGCCACTAGGAGTAAGTTTCCTTGAGCGGTAACAATTTTTAAGGGGGAATTCTATGAAAAAGAAACTCGCCGCAGGCGTACTAAGTGTTGTGTTATTGGTGGGGGGAGCAACGGCAGTCTTTGGCGCTACAAATCCGGATAAGCTCTCTGAAATCAAGACGTTGACACAACAAATGTTTGGAATTCAGAAGCAAATTGTAGACAAGGAAGTCGCTGCTGGGCTTAGAACAACAGAACAGGGGGACACTGCGAAGAAATCGATTGACCAGCGCCAACAATCCAGCGACAAAGCGTTAGCTGAGGGTAAGGTTTTCGGCCCAGGGATGGGAATGGACAAAGGTAAAGGCAATAAAGGGTTACGCGAAGGTAAGGCTTTCAATAACGGTCAGCCCATGACGGCAGAACAGATTAAAACATGGAGTGCCGCACAACAAGTACGCTTAACGGCTCAAGTAGAGTCGATGAAGAGTAATGTAAAATTGACGGCAGAGCAGATTAAAACTTGGAGTGACGCAGAACAAGCACAGTTAAAAGTTCAGGCAGAGGCTATGGCGAATGGAACCTTTGTGCCTGGAGGAATGGGTAAGGGCATGCGTGGTGGCAAGGATATGTCAACGGCACCTGCTGCCACACCGTCAACGAGTGCCCAGTGATTTAGATTAGTTTAAGAAGTATAGAAGGCCCAGGATAATCATGATTATCTTGGGCCTTCTATTTTGCTTAGTCAAATGAAAAACCTTCCCAAGCAATGAAGCTTGAGAAGGTTTGAAGATGACAATTTATGAGTTGTTGCGTGTAGTATCACGAGTATTTGAAACTATGACAAATTAGCTATACAGCTTTTCAAGCAAGACTTTTACGTCTTCATTTTCTAAATATTCATCAAAAGTCATCGTGCGATCAAGGATTCCTTTGGGTGTAATTTCAATGATGCGGTTCGCAATAGTTTGGACAAACTGGTGATCTTGAGATACAAACAGTACATTTCCCTCAAGGCTCGTTAAGGAATTATTGAGAGCAGTGATTGATTCCATATCCAGATGATTCGTGGGCTCATCCAATATTTGCACGTTTGATCCGCTGAGCATCATTCGTGAAAGCATGCAGCGTACTTTTTCTCCACCAGAAAGAACGCTCGCTTGTTTCAACGATTCTTCTCCGGAAAAAAGCATTCGCCCCAAGAAGCCTCGAACGAAAGACTCTTCTGGATCTTTGGAGAATTGTCTCAGCCAATCGACAACGTTCAGATTAGTCTCAAAATAGGAGGCGTTATCCATCGGGAGATAGGCTTGTGTCGTGGTAATGCCCCATGTGAATTCCCCCGAATCGGGAACGATCTCACCCATTAAAACTTTGAACAAGGTTGTTTTAGCATTGCCGTCAGGACCGACGAAGGCAATCTTATCGCCTTTATTCACAATAAACGAGATGTTATCAAGTACCCTTTCGCCATTGACAGTCACGGTTAAGTCTTTGACAGTCAAGATGTTGTTACCTGCTTCTCTATCGGGGGTGAAAGAAATATAAGGATATTTACGAGACGATGGTTTAATGTCATCTAAGGTTAGCTTGTCTAATTGCTTTTTCCGGGAGGTTGCCTGCTTGGCCTTAGAAGCATTAGAGCTAAACCTTTGAATAAACTTTTGGAGATCTTCAATCTTGTCTTCTTTTTTCTTATTGGACTCTCTCATCAGTCTCAGGGCCAATTGGCTCGATTCATACCAGAAGTCATAGTTTCCCACGAATAGCTGGATCTTACCAAAATCGATATCAGCAATGTGGGTGCATACTTTGTTCAAAAAATGTCGGTCATGAGAGACGACAATGACCGTATTTTCATAATTGTACAGGAAGTTTTCCAACCAAGAGATTGATTGCAGGTCCAAGTGATTGGTAGGCTCATCGAGTAGCAGGATATTTGGATTACCAAATAAGGCTTGAGCGAGGAGTACCTGAACTTTTTCATTCCCGCTAAGGTCCTTCATTTTTTTACTTTGAAGGTCCTTGCCGATTCCTAGACCCATTAATAGTTCTGAGGCCTCAGCTTCAGCTTGCCATCCATTGAGTTCCGCAAAATCGCCTTCTAATATGGAAGCATTAATTCCGTCCTCTTCAGAAAAGTCCGGCTTTGCATAAAGCGCATCTTTCGCAACCATAATCTCATAGAGTCTGGCGTGCCCCATCATAACGGTTTGCAACACTTCGGACTCTTCAAATTCAAAGTGATCCTGTTTTAAAACACCAATACGTTCGCCAGGTGTTAGGATGACGTCGCCACTGGTGGAGTCTGTTACACCGGATAGTATGTTTAAAAATGTTGATTTCCCGGCACCATTTGCCCCAATTAAGCCATAACAGTTTCCGGGAAGAAATTTCACATTAACATCTTCAAATAATGCCCTTTTACCGAATCTTAAAGTGATACCACTGGTACTAATCATTATTAAATCGTTCCTTTATAATTCATATTTTTATCCAAGAATTTTATTATATCACTTTATTACGAGAAGATATAGAATGAATGAAAAATCATGAAATGGAAACGATTAAATACAATCATGATTTATAGAAAAGAGCTACCTACTTAAATGCGAATTCAGTGTTTAGAAGGGTTGTTTGATTGTTCTAAGACCTCTCGTAAGATTAAGATTCCGGCCATAGTCTTAGGAAACCCAGCGCTGGGAGCCACTAAGAGAATAGAATGTTCAATTTCCTCTTTTGTGCAACCACTATTTAAGGCTTTCATAATATGTGTTCTTAAGGCTCTAGTGTATTGGCACTCTGTAGATAGTGCAACTTTAATCAGCCAGCGCGTCTTTTCATCTAACGGGCCGCCTTCCTTATGGACTAACTGGCCGTATTTCTCATAGGCCTTATAGATCGCCGCGTGATGTTCAGTAAAATATTTTAAGTTGATCTCCGTACTGTCTATATTGTCAAAGTAATCATCCATGGTATTTCTCCTTTAGGCTTTTTTATACTAGTCAGAAAGTATAACTTTTGTTATATACTTTCTGGAGGCATAAGCGCAACTAAGGCGACCGCCTTCGCTGAGGCTTGGCGCTAGCCAAGTTTTCTTTACCAATTATTCTCCAAGAGGTTAATTTTTATTCACATAAACCGATCTTGACACCTTTCTAGGGTATAATTGGTCATATTATTAGAGCATTAAAGGGGAGATTACGTTGGCGAAAATGGAGATAGAACTTAAGAAAGAGGTCAGAGTGGTACTGGTTGAAAATTTAAAGAGATATTATTGTAACGAGAGAAATGAAGAGCTTAATAATTTAGGTGCTGAGTTACTACTTGATTTCATTATTAATGATATAGGACCGTATATTTATAATAAAGGGATAGAAGATGCTCATGATTATATGAATGAAAGAACTGAGGACCTTTTGGGGCTTCAGAAATGGATAAGGTAGGAGGGCATACTTTTGACTTTGTTGACTTCATTTCTACCCATCATTGATGAGCGATCACGCATCCTAATTCTTGGGTCTATGCCAGGGGTAGAATCCCTTCGATTGCAACAGTATTATGGTCATCCTAGGAATCAATTCTGGAAGTTACTCTATGAACTTTTCGAGACACAAATCAGTCAAGTGTACGAAGAAAAGGTGTCCTTTGTCCAGAGTAATAAAATTGCGGTATGGGACGTCATTGAGAGTTGTTATAGGGAAGGTAGTTTGGATTCTAATATTCGGGAAGAAAAAGCAAACGATTTTGGTGCGCTGTTTAAAGCATATCCAGACATAAAAACTGTGATATTTAATGGAGGAAAAGCGCACGAAACTTATAAAAAATGGATTGGATTCAAGTCGACATCGGATCTATCGTTTCATAAGCTTACGTCCTCTAGCCCGGCAAATACTAAAAAGTATGAACAGAAGCTGAGAGAATGGAGCGTCATCATGGATCTCCTAAAGGATTCTTAACGACAAATTTGCAAGCAAAATGAAAGAAGCTGAATCAAATCTAGAAATAGATTTGATTCAGCTTCTTTTCGACGATTCATCTTCATCTTCATAAGATCTAAAGAGTTCTCCACAAGTTCTCAATAGTTAGGTCACCAATTGAACACGGTTTCTGTTTATAGTATGACTATGAGATTGAGTTGCAACTTAGCTATTTGCAACTCAATGAAGTACATTTTTTGAGAAGAGGGGTCCAGTCTATGAAACCGATTACTTACCTGAAACTTTCCTTGGATATCTTAATGGTCCTCGTTTTTGCGTTGCTATTTAATACGCGGGTATTTTCAGGACTGCCATTCCACGAAATCGCTGGCTTGGTTTTGGGAGGAGTATTCCTGATACACCTTGCGTTGAATGAAAAATGGGTTAAACAGATGACTGCGAAAGTATTGAATTCTGAAATATCTTTAAAGACAAAAATACGATACTTAGTCGATGTTCTTCTATTACTATCAATGATTTTCATTGTAGTGAGTGGAATCATGATTTCTAAAACCATTTTGGTCGGCGTTTTGAAAGCAAGTAATAATCATATGTTTCAAAGTCTTCATATTGTAGTATCCTACATTGCACTTTTATTAATTGGAATTCATCTAGGACTTAGTTGGAGTTGGGTCAAGAATACAACCAAACGACTTTTCAGAATAACTCAGGAAAGGACAGTGTTTGGTAAACTTGGTATTGCGGCAGTTGCGTTGATGTTGGGTTTTGGAAGCTATACGATTTATTCCCAAACTAACTTATCAAAAGTTTCTGTCGTGCAAAGCACTGTTAACGAAAATCAAGTGTCGGCCGATCGAAGTGGCTTCCAGGGTGTGCCCCCCAATGGAGAAAGGGATGGTTCAGGCTATGGTGGAAGGCGTAATGAAGGGAGACAAAAAAGTGGAAGTGGAGCGAACGTTTTTAGCGTTTTGATAACGTATCTCGGAGTCATTTCAGTTTTTTCAGCGTTGACCGTTTACGGGCTTAAACTTCAGAGTAAGAAAAATAGTGGTATCGATGCCGCTTAAGCCAAAAGGCTTCCCAATTAATTGGGAAGCCTTTCTACACTATGTCCCTCAATCCAATCAACAAACTGCCTTGCGGTCCTTGCTGAACGCCCGTTATACGAAAGTGTCCACTGCAAGGCTTCTCGGTGCAATCTTTTTTTGTCAATCGTAATATGTCTTTTTTTAGTAATCCCATCGACTATTTTCAGATATTGATTTTGATCAGGGGAAGAGAACACTACACTAATGCCAAAGCGATCCGCGAGTGAAAGTTTTTCTTGCATACTATCCCCGGCATGTACTTCCTCATCATGATTACCTGATTGTAACCCGGCTCTCTCACTAAAATATTCCTTGACCAGGTGTCTTCGGTTGGACGTGGCATAAATGACAATGTTGGGCGTTTTACTCTCGAGACCACCTTCGAGTACGGCCTTCAGTGAGGTATAGTTTTCCTCATTGTCCCCAAAGACCAGATCATCAACGAAGATAATAAACTTTTGAGCTCTATTTTTCAAATGCCGAATAATCAGCGGAAAATCCGCAAGATAGGCCTTGGGGACTTCTAGCATCCGCAGTCCTTGGCTATGATATTCGTTCAGTATGGCTTTGACAGTGGATGACTTACCCGTACCCCTATCTCCGTAAAGAAGGACATTGTTGGATGGATAGCCCTCCAACAACTGAAGGGTATTTTCAATTACTCTTGAACGCTCGTTTTGGTAATCCACCAGCTCATCTAAGCTGATCGCATCAGGACTCTCTATTCCTTTAAGGTAGCCATGGCCATCTTTCTTCTCCCATACAAAGGCAATATAGCGAGCATAGATGCCGCAACCGTAGGCTTTGTGAAAATTTTTCAGATCCTCTAGACACTCAGCCCATTGGGGGCATGACTTAAACCGATTCTTCACTGTGTCTATTGGATCAGGGTTGCTGGTAGGCAGACTTTCTAAGATCCATTCGGGAAGTCCCTCTATAATAAACTGATCATTACCGTCTTCAAACAACTTGGTTATCTCAGCTTTGATGATCGTCGAATCAAGGTCTGAAACCAGTTGAAGCCCTTTTAAATCATGGCATACAGCTTTCTCAAGAACACGATGATCAGAGTCAAGGCACTGCACTGCTTGTAGCTTAAAAGTAAAGGGATTTTCATCAAACATGATGCTATCGATAATATAGTCTTTTAATGAAAGTGTCTTACTTTTAGCCAGCTCAAAGTAAAAGTCATTGTAACAATTGACCACTTTTCGAAGCTCGATGCCTTCCTTGTCTTCGCTATCTAGGCAAATCAGTAGTGCCCTCAGCGACCTGAAGACCTTGTCCTTTAACAGTCCCCTGTAAATAGAAAGACAATCCAGTGCTAGTAATGTCGTTGTCATTTTGCTGAGTCCCATAAAAATTCCTCCAATACCCAATATCTAATACCCAAGTATAGCATAGCATCCAAGAAATCATACGGAAAAGAAAGAACTGAGAGAAGGCTTTTAGCAACGTCAAGCAGAATAGGGTATAGTGAGGTTGGAAAATATTAGTTGAATAACAAGATAATTTAATTGGCTTGAGTGACGGGCAGTTTGAAAGAACGAACATTATGTTCAGTAGAGTAGGGGGATGAACATTTGGCAGGGTCAAAGGCACTGTATGGAAAACGAAGTGAGTATTACGCACGACGGTTAGAAAAGTTGAACCAAGCAATTAACCGATTAAGTAATGTAAGACTAGGTCTATTCTTGTCTGGATGCGCATTGGCGATTTTTCTATATATGAACCAAAGGTCTTCTTTGGGACTAGGAATTCTTCTCTTTACCGTGATCTCTTTTGTTGTACTCGTTTTTTGGCATCAAAAGTTAAGGACAAAACGAAACTATCTCCAAGTGCTTTATGAAATCTATGGGCAAGCCTTGAAGCGTCTAGCTGGAGAGTGGAAATCGTTCCCTGATACGGGAGAGGACTTCAAAGACCCCGCTCACCCATATTCGGAGGATCTTGACCTTTTTGGAACCAGTTCACTTTTTCAGTGGATTAATACGGCGAAGACTTATAGGGGTAGGGAAAAGCTGAAAGAGTTGTTGACTGAACCTCCATTAGAGGGTGATGTCATTGTAAAGAAACAAGAAGCAATTAAGGAATTAAGTCTCAATCTTGCTTGGCGACATCGATTTATGGCGGAAGCAAGGACGACAAAGCGTCCCTTGAACTCTCCAACACGCATCATAGAATGGGCGAAGACGTACGACGCAACCTATTTGCGACCGGGCGTTGTCATTTTAGCTCGAGCACTCCCTATTATCACGGTGACATTTTTGTTTCTTTATTTTCTCACCTCCAAAGTATCCTATTGGTTTCCATTGACGGGCTTTTTCATTCAGGCAATCATACTCTTTGCGGGGAAGCAAAGGGGCAACGCGCTTGAAGCAGTCCATGCTTATAAGGAAAGTTTGAGAGTTTATGAGAAAATGCTGGAACGGTTTGAGAAACGGACTTTCAAATCGGATTACCTGCTAGACTTAAAGAAAGGGTTATATGACCGCGATGGTAAGGCGGCCTTCCAACAAATAAGAAAGCTTTCGGGTTTGGCTGAGCTTATATCTAATCGGGGAAATTCGATGTTTTTGGTTATTAACATTTTTACGCTTTGGGATATTCAGTGCATGATTGCACTAGAATTTTGGAAAGAGAAATCAGGACGTTCTCTGGGCCGTTGGGTGGATACGGTCGCTGAGCTGGAGGGGTTAGCAAGCTTGGCAGTTATTCACTTTGATCACCCAGAGTGGGCAATGCCTGAAATGGTTTCAGAAAATACAGGATTAGTTGCAGTCAATATGGGACATCCGCTCTTGTCTAATTCGACGTGTAACGATTTATCGATCGAGAAGCGCTCGGGCATCTTGTTAATTACAGGCTCGAACATGTCAGGAAAGAGTACGTTACTTCGCACGGCGGGGATCAATTTGGTCTTGGCGTATGCTGGAGCACCGGTGTGTGCACGGAGTTTCAGTTGTTCAATCATGCAGATCTATAGCTGCATGCGTGTTAGTGATAATCTGGGAGAAAATATCTCCTCGTTTTACGCAGAATTATTGCGAATTAAACAAATCGTCAGCGCAACAAAAACAGACCGGAAAATATTCTTCCTATTAGATGAAATCTTCAAGGGTACGAATTCACAAGACCGGCATGCTGGCGCTAAGGTGTTGATTCGGCAGTTGGGCAAGGCCGGAGCCATGGGGATGGTATCAACGCATGATTTGGAACTAGGAGACCTCGAACGTGAAAGTGACCGGAAAATTAGAAATTATCATTTTAGGGAGTTTTATAAGAACGATGAAATCCATTTCGACTACAAACTCCGACCGGGAATCTCAACCACGCGCAATGCCATGTATTTGATTAAGATGGCAGGAATTGATGTGGACGACTTGGAGGGCACCTTGTGATTATTGTCAGCGCGTGTTTACTGGGGTTAAATACAAAATACGACGGCGCGACGAATGCCCATGCTTTGATCCAGAAATACAGTTCACTGGGAAAGTTCATCCCGGTCTGCCCAGAACAACTTGGTGGCTTGCCAACTCCGCGGGCTCCAGTAGAAATCATCGAAGGCACTGGGCAGGATGTATTGCTTGGCAGGTGTGTCGCACAGGGGGCACAGGGAGAAGTCGTGACGCCTCAATTTATCCAAGGGGCAACAGAAGTTTTGAAGATCGTCAGGATGTCTAAGGTGTCTGCGGCAATTCTCAAGGAACGTAGTCCTTCTTGTGGTGTGAATCATATTTATGATGGAACTTTTTCACATACCATCAAGGCGGGTCAGGGTGTCACCGCTGCAATCTTGAAAGAGCATAATATCCCCATTTATTCGGAAGTGGGACTGACAGAGGCGCGGCTGGTGGAGCTATTAAGTGATGATGAGGGTTAGATTTGAAGTTGATAAACTAATCATGTATAATTTATACTTAGAATTCTTAAACCCTCAAAGGGCATTCTGAGGAGGCATACTAAGATGCAATCGATCACAGTGAAAGAAGTCTACAGAGAGACCGATCGGTTTCTTAACCAGAAAGTTGAACTATCAGGATGGGTTCGAACGGTACGCTCATCCAAAGCATTTGGCTTTATTGAAATCAATGACGGAAGTTTTTTCGAAAACATTCAAGTGGTTTTTGAAGAGAGTCTTGCCAACTTTGCCGAAATAGGGAAGCTCACGATTAGTTCTGCCCTACGTATCCAGGGTACGCTGGTTGCAACACCTGGAGCGAAGCAAGCGTTTGAATTGAAAGCGGAACTCATCGAGGTTGTCTCACTGTCCGCTACCGATTATCCACTTCAAAAGAAACGTCATACGTTTGAGTATTTACGAACGATCGCGCATTTGCGTCCAAGAACCAATACGTTTGCTGCCGTGTTTCGAGTACGATCCGTGGTGGCCTATGCAATCCATAAGTTCTTTCAGGAAAAAGGGTATGTCTATGTGCATACGCCGATTATTACAGGCAGTGATGCCGAGGGCGCAGGAGAAATGTTTCGGGTGACTGCGCTAGATATTGCGAAACTTCCACAAAACGAAACCGGTAACGTTGATTTCACCAAAGATTTCTTTGGCCGGGAAACAAGCCTAACGGTCAGTGGGCAGCTCAATGTTGAGACCTACTGTATGGCCTTCCGCAACGTATATACGTTTGGACCCACATTTCGAGCGGAAAATTCGAATACACCGAGGCATGCCGCGGAGTTTTGGATGATCGAACCGGAGATTGCGTTTGCTGATCTAAACGACGATATGAACTTGGCGGAAGAAATGATGAAATTCATCATCCAGTATGCCTTGGATAATGCTCCAGAGGAGATGGCGTTTTTCAATAACTTTGTTGATAAGACGTTGTTCGATCGGCTGGAAAATATTCTAAGCTCAAAATTCGGTCATATTACGTATACTGAAGCGGTAGAACTGCTTGAAAAGGAAAATGCTAACTTTGAGTATCCTGTTCATTGGGGCACGGATCTTCAAACAGAGCATGAACGTTATCTGACAGAGAAGGTCTTCAAAAAGCCAGTCTTTGTTTCGGATTATCCAAAGGGAATTAAGGCTTTTTATATGCGGCTTAACGAGGATGATAAGACGGTGGCGGCCATGGATTTACTGGTTCCTGGGGTTGGAGAAATCATTGGGGGAAGCCAACGGGAAGAACGCCTCGAGGTCTTGAAAAACCGCATGAAAGAATCCGGGTTGAACGAAGAGGATTACGAATGGTACCTTGATATTCGGAAGTATGGCGGCGTGAAACATGCCGGGTACGGACTTGGTTTTGAACGCGTGATTATGTATCTGACGGGAATGTCAAATATTCGGGACGTTATTTCTTTTCCTAGAACAGCCAACACCTGTGAATTTTAAGGACTCAAATATTATAGAAATAGAGCGGCTAAGCCGCTCTATTTCTATTTTAATTATCATCAATCTTTATATTGAAATATCAATGAGGTACTTAATTATGCGTCGGATTTACCACCAAGCAGCTTGGTAAGTTCTGCTTTTAGGTTGTCTAAGGTTATAGGGTAAATCTCGATGGGGACTTGAGTGAAGTCATAAAATTCTAGCACATCCAGGTCGTCAATCGGTGTACCCCAGTCCAGTAGAAGTATTTTGTCATAGTAACCGAAATTTTGCCGGCCATCAATCTCATCCCAGCCAAGCTCAGTCATGAAAATCTCTTTCCATCTTGATAACCAAGCGCTTGTAGTATAGAAGATCTTGGCGTCCTTATTTAATTCTTTCATTTTATCTCCCAGGAGTAATTCTAAGCAATTAGCCCTTGGGACAACTTGACCGTCATAATCCTTGGCAATCAAATCCATATCAGGGTGGCATTTATTTCCTACTAGGATAATCGGCTGTCCAATGGAGCTAGTTTCTTCGAGTTTTCCGCGAAGCGCAGTTTCTAAGCGGTCTATATTAACATGTAACGCGGCGTCTATGAAAACCATCTTGTTTTGCAAACCCATTTCTTGCATGACTTGTTTAAGCTCATTCACTAGAATTGAACAACCAATAAACACTTTTTCCAATGATACCACTTCCTTTTAAAAACATGATCATTGTTAGTATATCAGACTAAACCACGTAACGTAAAACGAGTAACAGAGAATTGTATAGCTATGTTATAATACTAGTCAGAAAGTATAAACGGACGTTTATATACTAGTGAGGTGGAGTGGTTTAATGTATCGGTTGGAAGATTTGAATCCAGTCCAAAGAGAAGCTGCTGAACATAATGAGGGGCCGCTTCTAATTCTTGCGGGTGCCGGATCGGGAAAGACGCGTGTGCTCACCTATAGAATTGCTCACTTAATTGCTCAAGGGATAGAACCCAGTGCCATTTTAGCAATTACGTTTACGAATAAAGCAGCCAAAGAGATGCGTGAGCGAGTGACCACCTTGGTAGGCAGTGAGGGCTATGGCTTATGGGTCACCACGTTTCACTCCGCTTGCGTTCGTATTCTGAGACGTGAAATTGATAATATGCCCGGGTACAGCCGGAATTTTGTTATCTATGATACAGGGGACCAACAGTCGGTCTTGAAATCGTGCTTAAGGGAATTCAATCTTGATGACAAGAAATTTCCGGTGCGAAGTGTTGCGGCGGTCATTAGCGACGCTAAAAACAAACTGTTAGATCCTGAAGAATTCTCCCATAAAGCTGAGGACTATTTCCAACATAAAGTGGTTGACGTTTACAGAGCTTACCAGAAGAAGATGAAGAGCAATAATGCTTTAGATTTTGATGATATTATCATGCTTACGGTGCAACTCTTTCAGCAAAATAAACAAGTCTTTGAATATTATCAAGATAAATTCCGGTACATTATGGTCGATGAGTACCAAGATACAAATCATGCTCAGTACATGCTTATTAAACTTTTAGCAAGTCAGTATCGCAATCTTTGCGTGGTGGGGGATGATGATCAATCGGTCTATGGATGGAGAGGCGCAGATATTCAAAATATCCTCGATTTTGAACGTGATTATCCAGAGACGAAGGTCATTAAACTCGAACAAAATTACCGCTCAACGCAGAAAATTCTAGAAGCGGCAAACGCCGTCGTGAAAAATAACGAAACGCGCAAAGAAAAGTCCCTTTGGACCGAAAATGCAGAGGGACAGGCTTTAGTGTGTTATGTCGGGAATGACGAGCGAGATGAGGCCGGCTATGTCGTAGAGCGTATTAAGCGTTTACATGAGCTTGAAGGACGACCTTATAATGATTGCGCGATTCTTTATCGAACGAATGCTCAGTCACGGGCTCTTGAGGAGCGTCTAATGAAGGCGGCGACGCCTTATCGCGTTTTTTCAGGGTTGAAATTCTACCAGCGCATGGAAATTAAAGATATTTTAGCGTATTTAAGAGTTTTATATAACCCGGCTGATCAAGTGAGTTTTGCCCGAGTCCTTGGCGTGCCGAAACGAGGGCTTGGGGATAGTGCGCTGGAGAAAATCTTAGAATATGCGGATGAACAGGGAATGCCGGTACTGGACGCTATTTTGGAGGCGGAGTATATTCCCGATCTGCCAGCACGAGCCAAGAAACCATTAGTCGGGTTTGCACAGATGATGCAAGGCTTAGTGGCGTTTTCTAAGGAAGCGTCGGTGACAGACCTGGTGCAAGCAATTTTAAACAAGACGGGTTACAAAGCAATTCTTGAGGGAGAGGATACACCTGAAGCGGAGACTCGTCTAGAAAATTTGGGGGAGTTTTTGTCTGTAACGGCTGAGTATGATGCTAAAGCGGCACAGACTGCTCAAAACGCCTTAAATGATGGGGTAGAAGAAGAGGAAGCCGTAGCGGGTTTAAGTGGTTTCTTAGAACAAGTCTCTTTGGTTGCAGATATTGATAACCTGGACGAAGCGGAAGCCGCTGTCGCTCTGATGACCATGCACAGCGCAAAGGGGTTGGAGTTTCCGGTGGTGTTTGTCGTGGGTATGGAGGACGGAATTTTCCCTAGTAGTCGTTCACTCATGGACCCGACTGAATTAGAGGAAGAGCGGCGACTTTGTTATGTCGCCATCACTCGAGCGAGGGAGAAGCTCTACCTATGCAATGCTGAAATGCGTATGCTTTACGGCAAAACACAATATAATCAACCTTCACGTTTTTTATCTGAAATCCCGTCAACGTTATTGACGGATATTGACCCTTTAGATCCGCCAAAACGTAGCCCTGCTGCTAAATCTAAATCGGCTTCACAACGGGAGAGGACGGCGAATAAGTCGGTTCCCTTGGGTTCTGGTTCATGGGAGAAAAGCTTCGGAAGCACGCTCGTCCGTAAAGACGATGAGGCTCATCATGTCGGCGACAAAGTGCAACATGCTACGTTTGGCCGAGGAATTATTGTTACCATTAACGGAGAAGGCGACCGCGCTGAGTTGGTCATTGTTTTCGAAGGAGTAGGGATCAAAAGACTTTTCGCTGTTTATACGAAGTTAACGAAGCTGTAACCTGCAACATAATTTAGTGGGGGAGTCTACCCCCACTGAGGTAAACGGAGCTCCCGCTTCCCCTTATGGAAGTGGGAGTTTCTAAAATACAATGAATTATTTGACGAATCTTTGTATTGGAACTTGAATTATTGTCTATCATACTGCTATAATAAATATACCTTTGTTTAGCAAACTATAAGGGAGTGAAAAAAAGACTCGGGAGACTAGGTCGGAGAACAAAAGTGCAGGGGTAATTCATATTGAGAGGATGTCACACAATGGATTTGGATTTGACTACAATGCCTTATTGGGTAGTGGGAGCGGGAATTCTCGGTCTCCTGTTTGCATTTTACTTTGCTAAAAGTGTCTTAAGTGAAAATCCCGGTAATGACCGGATGCAAGAGATCTCCAGTGCGATTCAAGAAGGGGCTATGGCTTTTCTTAATCGTGAATATCGTTCGTTAATTCCGATTGTCCTTATCATTTTTATCGCACTATTTTTGACTTTAGGTTGGCAGACAGCCGTTTCCTTCCTGCTTGGCGCAGTCTTGTCTGCGGTAGCTGGTTATGTGGGTATGTCTATTACAACACGGGCTAATACTCGTACCACTGAGGCTGCTCGAACAAGCTTGAACAAAGCGTTAGGTGTTGCTTTCCGTGGCGGCGCTGTCATGGGTTTATCTGTTGCAGGGTTAGGCCTTTTGGGTGTAACCATACTTTACTTAGTCTTTAAGGATATCAATGTAATTACGTCCTTTGCCTTTGGAGCGAGTGCTGTGGCACTTTTCGCTCGTGTAGGTGGCGGAATCTTCACCAAAGCTGCCGATGTTGGAGCAGACTTGGTGGGTAAAGTTGAAGCAGGGATTCCTGAGGATGATCCACGTAACCCAGCCACAATTGCTGATAATGTTGGAGACAATGTCGGGGATACCGCTGGAATGGGCGCCGACTTATTTGAGTCTTATGCGGCTTCAGCGGTTGCATCTATGTTGGTCGGTGCTACAGTTTACAAAGGTGTTATCGTAAACGGCGTGCCAGGCTTACCTGGGATCATGTTGCCTTTACTATTAGGGGCAGCAGGCTTAGTCGCCGCGATTGTCGCTAGCTTTTTTGTACGAACTGGAGAAAACGCCAATCCACAAACCGCTCTAAATATGGGGCTTTGGGGAACAAATCTTATCACTGCCGTTGCAGCTTATGGAATTGTTCATCTCATCTTACCGGCTTCGATCACAGTTAAAGGCGTAATTCTTACGCCTAACACCGTATATATTGCCATCTTTACGGGTTTGGTTGTTAATGTTCTGATCGGCTTGATTACAGAGTACTATACCTCCAATCAGAAGCCACCTGCCCAAGCGATCGCAAAGGCTTCGGAGACAGGTGCCGCAACGAATATTATTGCTGGCTTAGCTGTTGGCTTAAAGAGTACTTCGCTACCAGTTCTCGTGATCTGCGCAGCAATTTACGTTTCCTTCTCTGCTGCAGGAATCTTCGGAATCGCTATGGCCGCTATGGCCATGTTATCCACAGCCGGTATGGTCGTCGCGATTGACTCCTTCGGTCCAGTCGCTGACAATGCTGGTGGAATTGCTGAGATGGCTGAACTTGAGCCGAATGTTCGAAAAACAACCGATCAGCTCGATTCAGTCGGTAATACGACCGCTGCAGTCGCGAAAGGATTCGCGATCGGCTCAGCAGCTTTGACAGCCTTGGCACTCTTTAATGCCTATGCTGAATTAGCTAACCTAGACACGATTAATATCTTAGTCCCTACGACCATTATTGGTGTGTTTCTTGGGGCTGCTGTACCTTTTCTGTTCTCGGCATTTTGTATGGAAGCCGTTGGTAAAGCTGCCTTCGAAATGATCGAAGAAGTTCGCCGTCAGTTCCGAGAAATTCCCGGAATTATGGAAGGTACAGGAAAACCTGATTATCGCGCCTGTGTCGATATTTCGACGAAAGCCGCTCTTCGGGAAATGATTGTTCCTGGACTGCTCGCCGTATGTATTCCTCTCATTGTTGGTTTTGGACTCGGTAAAAATGCAATGGGTGGATATTTAGCCGGAGGTACAGTCTCAGGACTGTTACTGGCGATCTTCATGGCAAACGCCGGTGGCGCTTGGGACAATGCCAAGAAATTCATTGAAGCAGGAAACCTGGGTGGTAAAGGTACTCCGACTCACGCAGCTGCGGTCATTGGCGACACAGTTGGAGATCCCTTTAAAGACACTTCAGGTCCTTCACTGAATGCTTTAATCAAAGTTATGGGGACCATTTCCTTGATTATTGCTCCGTTCCTAAGATAATGACGTATGAATCCTAGATATTATTTGATAATATCTAAAGACTTAGTTACAATTGGATACAGCCGAACAAACTCCCCGCAGCTTCGCTGCGGGGACTCTATATTACACTACTTCGCTTAGAAGATCGTCCTTTGTAGGACGATCTTCTAAGCGAAGCATCAGCCGATCATTTCAGAGAATGAACAGAGAACGGAGGAATCTCAGTGCAGGATGAATTACAGCGCGTAGTCACGCTACGCAAGGAACTAGGCAACGCGAACAAGCAGTATTATGGACTTGACCAGCCCCGTATTACGGATTCGGAATACGACGCTCTCATGCGAGAACTGCTGGATTTAGAAGCGAACCATCCAGACTGGGTGACTCCAGATTCCCCGACTCGACGTGTTGGTGGAGAGGTGGCCAAAGAGTACACTAAGGTGCGGCATTTGGAGCAACTTCTCAGTCTAGACAATGCGTTTTCCCCCGACGATTTACGGGAGTTTGACCGACGAGTACGCCTTGTGGAAGCTGTAGTGGACTATGTCGTTGAGCTCAAAATTGATGGTTTGACAGTGGCCCTAACCTATGAAGAGGGACTTATGGTGCGAGGGGCAACCCGTGGCGATGGGACGGTTGGAGAAGAGATCACCGCCAATGTCAAAACGGTGGGATCCATTCCACTACGTTTGAACGAATCGGTACCAAAGTTAAGTGTCCGAGGAGAAGGCTATATGCCAAAAGCATCCTTTGCACGCTTGAACGAAGACCGTGAGGAAGAAGGGCAGCCCACGTTTGCCAATCCTCGTAATGCAGCCGCCGGGTCATTACGGCAACTGAACTCTAGAATCACCGCACAGCGCAAGCTTGATTATTTTGCGTATCAAGTCTTGGCGGCGAAAGAACTGGGACTACATAAACAAACAGAAGTTCTTACTTATCTACAACAGCAAGGATTTGTCGTGAATCCCGAGTATAAGATTTTTAGTGATATTGAAGACATCATCAAGTATTGCGAAGGAATGGCTTCTGAGCGTCATCGCTTCTCCTATGATATTGATGGTCTAGTAATTAAAGTCAATGAGTTCGCTCTTCAGCAGGAACTTGGCTTTACCTCGAAAAGCCCCCGCTGGGCGATTTCCTATAAATTCCCGGCTGAGCAGGTTGAAACTGTCGTGGAGGACATTATTATCCGAGTTGGGCGCACCGGGGTACTGACACCCACTGCAGTTTTAAAGCCTGTTTCCATCGCAGGGTCTACAGTGAGCCGTGCAACACTGCATAATTTGGATAACATACGTGAAAAAGATATCCTGATCGGGGACCATGTGCTCTTACAAAAAGCCGGGGACGTTATTCCGGAGGTGGTTCGGGTGTTACCGGAAAAACGAACCAGTGAGGAAAGACTTTTTGAAATGCCGGAGCTTTGTCCGGAATGCCAGAGCCCAGTTACGCAAGACGAAGGTGAAGTTGCATATCGCTGTAAGAGTATCACCTGCCCGGCAAGGCAACGTGAGGGGGTCATTCACTTTGTTTCGCGCGACGCCATGGCGATTGATGGGTTAGGTCCTGCTGTCATTCAACAACTCCTTGATGCTGAGCTGATTAGGGATGCAGCCGATCTTTACACCTTGACGTTTGACGAGTTAACACCCATCGAACGAATGGGGAAAAAATCGGCGGAGAATCTACTAAAGTCGATTCAAGATAGTAAAGCACGAGGACTAGCTCCGTTGATTTTTGCTTTGGGAATCCGCCATACGGGAGAAAAATCCGGGAAGACCTTGGCTCAGGCCTTTGGGTCTATGGATAAACTGCTGAGTGCGTCGATGGAAGAACTGCTCTTGATCCCGGACGTTGGACCGACCATGGCAGAAAGCCTGGTGCAGTTTTTTGCTCTCGACAGTACTGAGCGTTTCTTGACGAAACTACGTGAAGCTGGCGTATCCATGACCGCTGACCTATCGTCTAAGCCGCAAATTCTGGCAGGAAAAAGCATCGTCGTTACGGGTTCATTAGAGCGCTGGGAACGGCGGGAGATTGAGCTGCTGATTGAAGAGTATGGTGGAAAAGCGGCTAGCAGTGTCAGTAGAAAAACAGCCTTTGTGGTTGCAGGAGAGAAAGCTGGCTCCAAGCTTGTAAAAGCCCAAGGCCTAGGCGTTCCTGTTTTAACAGAAGAGGAATTTGAACAGCTGCTTAGCCATGCTGAACCCGTATCTGGGCTATAGCGTAATAGACATAAATACTGAAAGCCGGTTTCTCTATCAGGTAGAAAAACCGGCTTTTCACTGTACTTGGAGGACTAATTCTGTTCTCCCTGAATTACGTATTTTTTCGATGGATACAAAGGGGCTAAATAGGAACTGAGGAAGCTGGAGAAACTTATGATAACAGTTCAGACAAAAAACTTCGATTATGGGGAAACTGAGGTCAAATACCTGAAAAAGGCCGACCCTATACTTGGCGCAGCCATGGAGAGGCTGGGCCGAATCGAACGAGAAATCATTCCTGATCTATTCACCGCTCTGATTTACGCCGTTGTGGGACAACTGATTTCAGCCAAAGCTGTGCATACCATCTGGAACAGAATGCAGGAACGTTTCGGAGCCATAACACCAGAAAATCTGGGTCAATTTTCAGCCGACGAAATTCAACAGTGCGGCATTACCATGAAAAAAGCGGTTGTTATTAAAAACATTGTAGAACTGATCAAACGTGGTGAACTTAAGCTACCCGCACTGTATGATCTGTCAGATGACGAAGTCATTCAACAATTATCCACCTTGAACGGCGTTGGCGGATGGACGGCGGAGATGTTGTTGATTCACTGCATGGAGCGACCTGACGTGATAAGTTGGGGCGATATCGCCATCCGGCGCGGTATGATGCGGCTGTATGGACTTGATAATTTAACGAAAGATCAGTTCGAACAATATAGACGGGGGTATGCGCCCTGCGGATCAGTGGCATCAATTTATCTTTGGAAACTATCAGCTGAAACCAAGGTCGGAAAATGAAGGTAAACAAACTTTGTCTTGGAAAGCAGCTCAGAATTTACACCTAGGGGAGTCAAAATAGGAGGGGATACTATGTTCAACATTGGCTGTCATCTATCAGTTTCTAAGGGTTTTAAGCACATGGGCTTGGAGGCTCTTTCTATCGGTGCAAACACGTTTCAGTTTTTCATACGCAACCCACGCGGCGGAAGCGCAAAAGCGCTTGATCAGAAAGACGTGGCCGATCTTCTAGATATTATGAAGGAGCATGAGTTTGCACCCATTTTGGCACACGCGTCATATACTTTAAACGCATGCTCTAAAGATGCGCATCTTCGGAAATTTGCTACAGAAACGATGGCGGATGATTTGTTGCGTATGGAATATCTTCCGGGTAATCTCTACAATTTCCATCCCGGTAGCCATGTTGGGCAAGGTGCTGAGGCGGGTATTGAAATGATCGCTGAAATGCTTAATAATATTCTGAAACCAGAGCAGACGACGACCGTCTTGCTGGAAACGATGTCAGGTAAAGGCAGCGAAGTCGGCAGGAACTTTGAGGAGCTGCGGGCCATTTTGGAAAAAGTAGAGCTTACTGATAAAATGGGCGTGTGTCTCGACACTTGTCATGTATTCGATGGCGGGTATGATCTTGTAAACGACCTTGACGGCGTACTTGAACAATTTGATCATACAATCGGGCTTGACCGCCTCCATGCCATTCATCTTAATGATAGCTTGAACTCCCTAGCCTCCCATAAGGATCGCCACGCTGGGATTGGCAAGGGAAACATTGGGCTCGAAGCAATTACACGAATCATAAACCACCCATCGCTGCGCAATCGACCGTTCTTTCTCGAAACGCCGAATGAATTGCCGGGTTATGCCGAAGAGATAAAACTGCTACGCGAGGCTAGTCAGGACAAATAAGTGCACTCCTTCAAATAGAGTTGAACATCCAGACTTCGGTTAATATTGCCCCATTCTTCCATATTTGTTATGATAGAGCTTAAAGCAACATTCTATCCAAGGGAAGGTGAAGGAAATGACAATTTCACGTGAAGACGTTGAATATGTGGCAGCATTGGCACGTTTAGAATTGACTGAACCAGAGATTAACGAATATACCGAACAACTCAACTCCATTTTAAATTATGCGGCCATGCTGGAGCGATTAGACACAGACGATGTCGTGCCGACGGCTCATGCAGTTCCACTACACAATGTCCTGCGCGAGGACCAAGTACGACCCTCAATAAATCATGAAAAAGCCCTGCAGAATGCCCCGGATGGGGAAGAGGGTTTCTTCAAGGTGCCTAGAATAAGTTTGACTTAGAAAGGAGGGCATAGGGACAATGATGATCGGACAATCCGTCAGTGAACTACATGAGCTTCTCGTTCGAAAAGAAGTCAGCTCTGTAGAATTGACGAAAGCATACATAGAACGCATTCATACCGTGGATCCAGAACTGAAAGCCTATTTAACGGTGACTGAAGATCAAGCAATGGTTCATGCCTCAGAAGTTGATCGAAAAATTGCTCAAAATGACGTGCTCGGTGTCTTAGCGGGAATTCCAATGGCTTTGAAAGATAACATGTGTACTGAAGGGGTTCGCACTAGCTGTGCTTCAAAGATGTTGGAAAACTTTATTCCACCCTATAACGCCACCGTGACAGACCGTCTTAAGGCGGCGGGAACGATTCTACTAGGTAAAGTCAATATGGATGAGTTTGCCATGGGTTCTTCAACGGAAAATTCCTATTTTGCAAAGACTCGTAATCCCTGGGATTTACAGCGTGTACCCGGAGGATCTTCAGGGGGAGCTGCTGTCGCCGTCGCTGCGGACGAGGCTGCTTTTGCCCTGGGGTCAGATACGGGAGGATCGGTTCGCCAACCCGCTGCATTTTGTGGAGTGGTAGGCTTGAAGCCAACTTACGGAGCAGTTTCACGGTATGGTCTGATTGCGTTTGCTTCCTCACTGGATCAAATTGGTCCGTTAACGAAAACCGTGCGGGACAATGCTTTAGTGTTGAATGCTATCGCTGGATATGACCCTATGGATTCAACGTCAGTGGCTTATGAAAAGCCAGATTATACGAAGTTCCTTGTCAACGACATTAAAGGCTTGAAGATAGGGATTCCCAGCGAATACTTCGGCGAAGGAATTGATCAGGACGTCGCAAGAGGGATTCGTGCGGGTATTCAAACGCTGATCGACTTGGGTGCAGAAGTGTCTGAATGCTCTCTACCGCATACGGAGTACGCCATACCTGCTTATTACCTCATCGCTACGGCAGAAGCAAGCTCGAATCTTGCGCGTTATGATGGTGTACGTTATGGGTATCGCACAGAGGCGGAGGATGTCTTAGGTATGTTTAAAACGACCCGGGCGGATGGATTTGGACAGGAAGTGAAACGAAGGATTATGCTCGGAACCTATGCCTTGAGTTCAGGATATTATGATGCCTATTATCTTAAAGCACAGAAAGTCAGGACGCTAATCAAGCAAGATTTCGATAAGGCGTTTGAGAAGTTTGATGTTTTGCTCTCACCCACAGCTCCTACCCCAGCCTTTAAATTTGGGGAGAAATCCTCGGATCCTTTGACGATGTATTTATCAGATATAACGACTGTTCCGATTAACTTGGCCGGCATTCCGGCAATTTCTATCCCAGCGGGATTCGTCGGTGGAATGCCGATTGGCATGCAGTTCATGGGCAAAGCGTTTGATGAAGGAACGTTGTACCGTGTTGCCTATACCTTTGAGCAAAACACTCAATATCATACGTTAAAACCAAGTCTGTCGGGGGAGGTGCTTGCGCGTGGGAGTCGCTGATCAATACGAAATGGTCTGTGGACTGGAGGTCCATGTTGAGCTCCAAACCAAGACGAAGATTTTCTGCGGATGTACCACGGAGTTTGGGGGAAACCAAAACACACACGTTTGCCCGGTCTGCCTCGGTATGCCTGGAGCACTCCCTGTTTTGAACCGTGAAGTTGTAAATTATGCGATTAAAGCTGGTTTAGCCTTGGAATCTGAGATTGCAGAGTTTTCAAAGTTTGATCGAAAAAACTATTTCTACCCAGATTTGTCTAAGAATTATCAGACGTCTCAATTTGATTTGCCCATATGTATAGGGGGTAGATTGGAGATCGAGGTCGATGGAGAAAACAAATGGATTGGGATCACTCGAGCCCACATGGAAGAAGATGCGGGTAAGCTCGTGCATAGTGGAGAGACGATCTCAACCTCTAACGAGTCCTCCGTCGACTACAATCGCGCCGGCGTGCCGCTTCTGGAAATCGTTTCGGAGCCCGATCTACGATCAATTCCGGAAGTGCTTGCCTATCTCGAAAAATTGGTTCAGATTCTTGAATATATCGAGGTATCGGATTGCCGCTTGGAACAAGGCTCTATTCGCTTTGACGTCAATGTGTCGTTGAGGCCCCTCGGAACGGAAACTTTGGGAACTCGTACAGAAACCAAGAACTTAAATTCCTATAGCTCGGTTCGGCGGTGCATGGAGTATGAAATTGCTCGTCAGGCGCGTAAGCTCAATGCGGGTGAAAAAGTGGTCCAGGAGACACGCACTTGGGATGAAGGGCAGGGGATCACGTTATCGCTCCGTTCGAAAGAGGAAGCGCATGATTATCGGTACTTCCCTGAACCGGATCTACCCCCGCTAGTCATCGATCGGGAATGGGTGGAGAAAATTCGCAAGACCCTTCCTGAGCTTCCTAGCATACGTCGTGCCCGGTTGCAGGCGTTGGGACTGCCCGCCTATGATGCAGCGGTTATTACGCAAGGAAAGGCTATGGCGGACTTCTTTGATGCGGGCTTAGCACACTTTGGGGATGCCAAGACGTTAGCCAACTGGGTCATGGGTGACTTTACACGTTTGCTGAATACAAACCAGTGTAGTGTCCTCAACTCTCCGATTTCAGGTAAACAATTAGCAGAGCTTCTAGAACTCATCACCAAGGGAACCTTGAGTGGAAAGATTGCCAAGAGTGTGCTTGAAGAAATGTACAGTACGGGTAAGGATGCTGGCACGGTTGTTAAGGAAAAGGGACTCGCACAGATCAGTGACGAGGGGGCACTCCTAGGGATTATTGACGACGTGATTTCCGCAAATCCCCAATCGGTCGAGGACTACCGAGCTGGAAAAGATAAGGCCATTGGGTTCCTCGTCGGACAGATCATGAAGGCTACGAAGGGACAGGCAAATCCAGGGCTTGTTAATCAGCTGCTCAAGAAAAAGTTAGCTTAAACAAGTGACTAACATTCAGGTGGATCTTACTGACATCTGAGGTTTCGGCGAATTTAGCCAAGACTTTTATACCAATAAAAGATGACCTAACTTGCGTATATACGATCGTTAGGTCATCTTTTAATTATCTATGCTGGGGATCATTGGACTCTGCCTATAAAAGTATACAGTATAAAGAAATAGATATCCTTCAAACTATAGGGGTATTATGTTAGTATGAAGTCTAGGGAAAATATAGCTGTAACCGAAACTGTATTTATTTCTTCCAGTTTAAGAAGAGGGGTGAGTTTTACTAATGAGACATTTGGTCATTGTAGATACCACGTTACGCGACGGAGAACAAACAGCAGGCGTTGTTTTCTCAAACCAAGAAAAATTACGCATCGCTCGATTGCTTGATGAGCTTGGCGTTCACCAGATTGAAGCAGGCGTTCCTGTTATGGGCGGCGATGAATTACAAGCCATTCGTGATATTGTTAAATTAGGTCTAAAAGCAAGTATTATGGGCTGGAATCGTGCAGTGATTTCTGATATTGAAGCCTCTTTGGCTTGTGGTGTCGATGCTGTGGCGATTTCAATCTCCACCTCAGATATTCATATTGAGCATAAGCTCATGACCACTCGTGAGGATGTTTTGGAGCGAATGGTCAAGGCAACGACCTTTGCTAAACGTGAGGGACTGTATATATCGGTTAATGCGGAAGATGCCTCACGCACAGACATGGATTTCCTCGTGGAATTTGGGAAAGAAGCTAAAAAAGCGGGCGCGGATCGTTTGCGCTATTGCGATACTGTGGGGATCTTGGATCCGTTCAAAACATACGACAATATTAAGACCCTCATCGAAAAAGTGGGGATTGACGTTGAAATGCATACTCATGATGACTTTGGAATGGCAACAGCCAATGCCCTGGCCGGAGTCAAAGCGGGTGCGACGCATGTTGGTGTGACGGTGAATGGCTTAGGAGAACGAGCGGGTAATGCAGCCTTAGAAGAAGTCGTCATGGCTTTAAAACATTTACTCGATACAGATTTAAGCTTTGATACGAAACGCTTTGTCGAGGTTTCTGAATATGTTGCTCGAGCCTCGGGCCGCATGCTTCCACCCTGGAAATCAATCGTGGGTAGTAATATGTTTGCGCATGAATCTGGGATCCATGCCGATGGAGCGATGAAGGACCCTAAGACGTATGAAGCCTTCAGTCCGGAAGATGTCGGATCCGAACGTCAAATCGTGATTGGAAAACACTCTGGAACAGCGTCCATTAAAGCGAAGTTTCTCCTTGAGTATGGAAAAGAGATGTCCAACGAAGACGCTGCTGAAATGTTGACAAGGGTCAGAGCGTTGGCGGTTGACATGAAGCGTTCGCTCTTTGATAAGGAACTGGTATACATCTATGAAGATATGTTAAAACAACATCAATAAATAAACTAAGAGCTTTGAAAGGCGGCAATGAGCCGCCTTTTAGACTCGCCAAAAAGTATAGGTTACCATGAAAGGGAGTACATCTATGTCAATCAAAGTAACATTAATTCCAGGAGACGGGATAGGACCAGAAGTTAGTGCTGCTTCTCAAAGAGTCATTACGGCAAGTGGGGCTGGAATCGAGTGGGAAATTGTTGAAGCTGGAGAAGCCTGCATTGCACAGTATGGGACTCCCTTGCCGGAACATGTTTTAGACACGATTCGTCGTAATAAAGTCGCCTTAAAAGGGCCCGTTACAACCCCCGTCGGCAAAGGTTTCCGCAGTGTTAATGTCTCCTTGCGTCAACAATTACAACTTTATGCTAATGTTCGTCATATGAAGAACTTACCGAATGTCGCTTCCAAGTATGAAGAGGTTGATATCGTGGTTGTTCGTGAAAATACGGAGGACCTCTACGCAGGAATTGAGCACATGGTTGGCCGAGATGCTGCGGAAAGTATTAAAATTATTACTCGTGAAGCGTCAGAGCGAATCGGGAGGTATGGCTTTGAATTAGCCCGTCGAGAAGGGCGCAAACGAGTAACGATTGTTCATAAAGCCAATATCATGAAACTGAGTGATGGCCTTTTTCTGGAAAGTGTAAGATCTGTGGCTCGTGATTATCCGGAGATTGTGTGTGACGACCGGATTGTCGATGCCATGTGTATGAATTTAGTTCAGACACCTGAGCAATTTGATGTGTTAGTCTTACCAAATCTCTACGGAGACATTATTTCAGACCTCGTCGCCGGATTAGTGGGCGGGCTCGGTGTCGCACCGGGTGCTAATATTGGGGAAATGTACGCGGTCTTTGAGGCAGCCCATGGAAGTGCTCCACAGATTGCCGGCAAAAATTTGGCAAATCCTCTTGCTATGATTATGTCTGGGGTAGAAATGCTTAAATATTTGGGATATGTGAAAGAAGCACAGCGGGTTGAGAAAGGCATCGAGTCTGTTCTCAGACAAGGAGAGTATATTACCCCCGATTTGGGTGGACAAGCCGGTACTAAGGAGATGGCGTCTGCTATTATTGCAGCCATGGCTTAGGCACTCCAAAACAGAATAACAATGAAAAGGTGGCTAGATTACAAAATAATCTAGCCACCTTTTTTTGTACTGTCAGAAAGTATAAACTAACGTTTACATACTTTCTACAGCATAAGTGCAACTAGGGCGAACGCCTTCGCCGAGGCTTGGCGCTAGCCAAGTTTTCTTTATACTGTCAGAAAGTATAAAAGAGAAGCTCTAAGAGAAATAATTATAGGATCTAGTATTGATCAGAGTCTAAATTAGTCCCTGCCTAGACCAGTCTTCAAGCTGATCAGAGGTAGCGCCAAGTAGTGTCTGCAATACCTCTCGGGTGTGCTGGCCCAACTTTGGAGGAGCAGTCGCTGTTTCACAACGGCCCCCGTCACCCACCGATGTGTCAACTTGTAATAAGTCCCCCCATGACTCGGTGTTCTTCTCCCAGACCAACTCTTTTGAAGCCACGTAAGCGTTATTCATCATCTCTTCAGTTTCCAGAATAGGTGTGATACAACAATCAATCTCTAGTCCGAACTTGGTCCACTCGGCATAAGGTCTGCTCTTAAACAGCTTAACCAGTTCGACGTAGGTCGCATTGCCCGTCTCGGCAGGGCTAAAATGTTCCTTGATCCATTCTTCTTTATTCACAGCACGACAGAAATTAATCCAGAACTTTTTCTCTAGCGCACCAAGACTGACATAACGCCCATCCTTTGTCTCATATAAATTGTAGGCGATGATGCCCCCAGTTATGTCGGGAATTCCGTATCCAGTGCCTGAAACCTTCTGAATAATTGAGTGTAATGTCATCATTCCCACTAATGTATCTGTGATCGCATAATCCAAATAAGCACCTTTGTGGGAGAGGGAACGTTGTACCAAGGCGGCCAGTATTGCCTCTGATGCGCCTAACCCGCCCATCATATCGGCAAATTGAAAACACGGCTGAACTGGCCTGCCTTGTTGGTCCTTTATTTGCGACAATAACCCACTGAGCGCCATATAGTTGATATCGTGACTTCCCAAGTCGCTAATCGGCCCTGTCTGGCCGAAACCAGTCAACGAACAGTAAATCAAATCTGTTCTTACTTCTTTCAATGCCTGATAGCCAATACCGAGAGCCGCGGCGACACCCGGGCGGAAACTCTCAATCACGACGTCCGCCTTACTGGCCAATTGAAACGCCAACGCTTGGCCCGCTTTTTCCTTAAGATTAATTGTCACGCTTTTCTTATTGCGATTGTTGGCCAAGAACAATAACCCCACTCCGCCCAATTCTCCACCCATCTGGCGAGCAGGGTCCCCGTTCACGGGCGGTTCTACCTTAATCACTTCCGCACCTAGGTCGGCAAGACGCAAGCTCGCGAAGGGGCCTGGCAGATACCGAGAAAAATCGACCACACGTAATCCTTTTAACATAAAGCACCTCCACCTAATCTAAAAGAATGTATTTGTTCTTTTCTGACTATTTCGATAACGAAACATTAAATTCCTGCTTATTGCAAAAACTGAGAGGGATGTAATGGTATAATATCGCAAATGAACTGAGTGGAGTTGAATTAAAAAATAAAAAAAAACAATTTAAACAAGCAGGAATTAAGTTGATGATATCGAATAGTACTGAATATAGAAAATATACACAATTATCAGACTACTACAGATTGAAATTAGAAGGGGAGGTGTCGAACTGCTAAACTCAAAAGAAGATTTAACACGAGAACAAGCGCTAGAGTTACTAGAAGACTTTGCCAAACGTTGGATAGCACACGATGGGCTATGGTTCCAAGCCATTGAGCAAGTACGTGGAATTGACGAAGCAGTGGAGCGAGATATCGAGGCTTGGCGAAAGTTCACGGTCATTGAGGCTAAACGCATTATGGCTTTCCTAGACTTACCGAAAAATGGAGGGCTAGACGCATTGGAAAGAGCGCTAAAGTTTCGACTCTATGCCTTTCTAAATGTTCAAGAATGCTCTAGACCCGACGCTGGAACTTTAGTCTTTAAAATGCTCGATTGTCGTGTCCAATCCGCCCGAAAGCGAAAAAATCTTCCTGACCATCCATGTAAACCGGTTGGTGAAGTTGAGTACTCTTTATTTGCTTCGACCATTGACCCTCGAATCAAGACGAGTTGCATTGCATGCCCTCCAGACCCTCATCCAGAAGAGTTTTATTGTGGCTGGAAGTTTACCATGGACGAAGGAAATTAAGACTTTTGAAAAAATGAATAGGGGGAATGCAAATGTCAGATCACAGTTTTAAACCTCGTTGGGGACAACCTTTAACCGGTATTCTTGCATCGGCTTCATTTTTACTCATCGCACTCATAACATGGTTCATTTTTGCGTCGCCCCAAGGAATTTTCAAGTATTATGAACATCCCATGATTGAGTTCTTAGCCATGATGATTTTATTTGGTGCCTGGCAACATCTTATCTTCGGAAATTGGCCTTTTGAGAAGCTTAAACCAGTGACAAGAGGAATTGTTATGATTGCAGTTAATGTTGCAGCGTCTTATGTAATTATATATGGTGTATTTCAAGGTTTCCTGGGTAAGGTCATACTTCCTCTGTGGAGTGTTGACGCCTTAGTGGCTCGGGGAATCACGGAAGAACTAGCCAGAGAATATACTGGTGGGGCAATAACAATGTTTGTTTTAATGGGCTTTGTCACCTATACATTTTGGACAATTCTCTTTAAAAAATGGCCTTGGGGAGGACAACTGACCCAGCCCGCTTTAGGACTTGCCGAGTGGGGACTGACCACCGTCATTACTCTATTGGCGTATGGAACGCTGATTTACCCCTTCTATGTCAGTGTAGTGTTTAAACAGCCCTTGGCAGCGCAAGCGCCTTGGTGGGGAGCTATTGATGGCGTTTCACACTTGAACTATGTCGTTGGGATCTGGGAATGGATGGTCGTTTACCTTTTCATGACGGCGAATGTATGGTCAGGAAAACCATTCCATCTAGTAAAAAAACAGCCTTGGACTGGGCTAGTTGCTTGTGTTTCGATTATTGCGCTGGCTTTTGTTACAGTTAAGATTTTGATATTTGGAATGGGTGCGGTATGGGGTGCCGTGGATCCGAAGTCTGCTGATGGGCCAACATCTTTGGCTTGGCGCTATTACCATACCGCCTCCATCGCTGGATTTACCTTATTTCCCTTTTTGGTATGGAACCATTATTTTGACAACTGGCCTCAAAAATGGGGAAGTGTTGTGGGGTGGTTCGTTCGCACAGGCATAGTTTTCGCCCTTGCTGCGGCACAGTATTTTATCTATTACATGGTATGTTTGCCTTTATTAGGACTGAAACCTGAACTCTCAAATCATATCAACAAACCCTTGGTTTGGTTATTCTGGGCGATCATCCCCTTACTCTTTAATGATTGGTTCATGTCAAAAACACCTTTTTATGTATCAACTGCTGAAAATGTGAACGTGGATGCGGTTGGAGCAAAAAACAGCCTCAAGTTGTAGTTGGAAAAGAATGCTGAGGGGTGAGAGCAAATGGCAAACGCTAAAGAACTTTATCAAGAGAAACTTTGCACCGCGATAGAGGCTATTAAGCTGGTCCAGGATGGTGATCTCCTCGTCGTACCAACAGGGGTTGGCGAACCACCAGCACTTTTGACAGCTTTGTCAGAGCATCGTCGGGAGTATCATGATGTGAAAGTATTTCAGATTCTTCCGTTGAGAAAGTTCGGATATATTGACCCTGAAACAGTTGACCATGTACGCCATGTCTCATTTTTCTTTGGAGGCGCAACTCGGGCAGGGGGCCAGCAAGGGTGGATCGACTATACCCCAAGCTATTTTAGCGAAATGCCGAGGATGTTTGAAGATGGACTTTTAGGGGTTGATACTGTCTTCACCATTGCCTCACCGATGGACGAATATGGGTATTTTTCGATCAGTTTGGGAACGGATTATACGATGGCTGCGATCAAGAAAGCCAGGACTGTTGTCGTAGAGGTCAATCCAAACGTTCCCTTTGCCAATGGAAACTGCTTAGTCCATATATCTCAGGTTTCAGCCATTGTCGAAGATTCCACGCCACTAACGGAAGTCGGACTTCCTAAAATTGGTCCGGTTCAGGAAGCTATCGGTAAATACGTGGCAGATTTCATTGAGGATGGTTCAACGGTTCAAATCGGGTTCGGGGGTATTCCAGATGCTGTCGTAATGCAACTCACTCATAAGCATGATTTAGGAATTCATACGGAAATGTTCGGGGACGGGATCTTGAGCTTGATTGAATGTGGTGCGGTGACGAATCGTCATAAGAATTACCTACCAGGTAAAGTGGTTGCAACCTTCGCCTTAGGAACAAAGCGCCTTTATGATTTTATGAACCGCAATCCCCAGCTGGAGATGCATCCTGTCGACTTTACGAATGATCCATTTCTTGCAGGACAAAACGATAATTTAGTCACCATTAATGCTTCGGTGCAAGTGGATTTTTTGGGCCAATGCTGTTCTGAAAGCATGGGAAGTACGCCTTACAGTGGAACTGGGGGGCAAACAGATTTCGTTAGAGCAGCCAATCGTTCCAAAGGTGGAAAATCCTTTATTGTGCTTCCTGCCACCGCAAAGAATGGGAAAGTTTCGCGGATCACACCGACCCTAACACCAGGTTCTGCAATCTCGACTTCGAAAAATGATGTGAACTATGTTGTGACAGAATACGGTGTAGCCCAGTTACGGGGTAAATCAGCAAAGCAACGAGCGCAAGCACTGATTGCGATTGCTCACCCAGATTTCCGCGATGAACTAACGGAAGCCGCCAAGAAAATGAACTTGATGTAAGATCTACATCTACATCTAGATATTTTGGAATGCCATGACGTGTCTTGCTTCCGCAAGACGCGTCATGGCATATAACAGTGAGGAGAGATTTCATGACTAGAGCAGTGATTGTGAGTGCAGCCAGGACTCCCTTTGGAGTGATGGGTGGGAGTCTTAAGGATATTTCCGCCGTTGACCTTGGTGCCCATGTAATTAGGGAGGCACTTAAACGAGCAGAACTTCCTGGGGACATGGTGAATAATGTCCTGATGGGGATGGTGATCCAGGGTGGGGCAGGACAAGTCCCTTCCCGTCAAGCGAGCATTAAAGCTGGACTTCCTTTGGAGGTCACCTCAGACACGATTAATAAGGTTTGCGCCTCTGGCATGCGTGCAGTGAGCCTGGGTGAAACCATCATCCGCGCCGGAGATGCAGACGTCATTATAGCCGGTGGAATGGAGAGCATGTCTAATGCTCCCTTCGCCTTGAAAAAAGCTCGCTTTGGTTATCGCATGGGAAATGATAGTCTCCTTGATTTGATGGTCAATGATGGGTTATGGTGCGCTTTTCACAATGTCCACATGGCCGTACACGGTTCTACCGTCGCCAAGGAGTATGGAATTTCACGTGAAGAGCAAGATGCCTTTGCGTTTCGTTCTCAACAGTTAGCATCTAAGTCCATAGAGTCGGGCAAGTTCTCTGACGAGATCGCTCCACTGGAAATCCCCCAAAGAAAAGGAGACTCTCTTTGGGTGTCAGTGGATGAAGGACCACGACGGGATACCACGCTTGCAAAGCTTGCTTCCTTACCGCCTATTTTTGTCAAAGACGGAACTGTCACAGCCGGAAATGCCCCCGGTGTTTCAGATGGGGCAGGAGCGATGGTTCTGATGAGTGAGGAAAAGGCCCGGGAAATGGGTAAAAAGCCACTAGCAACCATCCTCGGACATGCCACCGTAGCCCAAGAACCTGCTTATATCGCGATTACACCGGGCTTGGCTATTAATAAACTCCTCAAACAAAAAGGAATGACCATTGAGGATATTGACTTAATTGAGGCGAATGAAGCCTTCGCGGCGGTCGCCTTAACGAGCCAAAAGATTGCCAAGTGGGATCCCGCTAAGGTCAATGTCAATGGTGGAGCCATCGCCTTAGGGCATCCACTGGGGGCGAGTGGAGCAAGAATCATTATGACGTTAATTTATGAGCTACGTCGTCGTGGTGGTGGTATTGGGATTGCGGCGATCTGTAGTGGGGCAGCACAGGGAGACGCTATCATGCTCGAAGTATACGGAGCCTAGGACACAAAGTGTAGACATAGAAGGGGTGTAAAACAGATGGATTTTCAGTTTAATGAGGATCAATTGATGATGCAGAAAATGGTGCGAGATTTTGTACAAGAAGAAATTATCCCGCAAGCCATGATCACAGATGAGACCCATGAATTTCCAGTAGAGACTCTCCGCAAAATGGGTGAACTCGGACTTATGGGGATACCGCTTCCTGAGGAATATGGCGGTGCGGGTGCGGACTTCTTATCATATATTTTGGCGATTGAAGAAATTGCCAAGGGATGCGCTTCTACTGCAGTCATTTTAGCCGTGCATACGTCGGTAGGATCGTTCCCTATACTTTATTTTGGAACGGAAGAGCAAAAACAAAAATATTTGCCCAAACTTGCCAGCGGACAATTTATTGGGGCGTTTGCTTTAACAGAGGCCAACGCTGGATCCGATGCGTCAGGCCTTCAAACGACGGCAGTGCGTCAAGGAGACCACTACATCCTGAATGGAACTAAGCGCTTTATCACCAATGCAGGCTATGCGGAAGTTTATTTAGTCATGGCTTCCACAGATCGCGCAAAAGGACCCCATGGAGTGACTGCTTTTCTAGTAGATAAGGATACACCTGGATTTACAGTTGGTAAAAAGGAAGAAAAGATGGGTCTGAATGGCTCGGCAACGTGCGAATTGATTTTTGAAGATGCTATGGTGCCCGTAGAAAACCTTTTGGCAGCAGAAGGGCAAGGCTTCAAAGTAGCGATGTCTCTACTCGATGGAGGACGGATTGGAATCGCAGCACAGGCCTTAGGGATTGCAGAGGCGGCGTTTGAAGCAGCACTGGCCTATTCCCAAGAGCGCGTACAGTTTAAACAACCCATTGGTAACTTTCAAGGCATTCAATTCATGCTTGCGGATATGGCCACCCAGATTGAAGCATCAAAGCTACTCGTCTATCAGGCAGCCTCCCTTCGGATGGCCGGACTTCCCTACGCCAAACAAGCTTCGATGGCCAAAATGTTTGCCAGTGATACTGCAGTCAAGGTAACGTCTGATGCGGTGCAAATTTTCGGTGGATATGGCTATTGCAAGGAATACAAGGTTGAACGCTATATGCGGGATGCAAAAATCACGCAAATTTATGAGGGAACCAATCAGATTCAGAGGATTGTTGTGGCGAAGCACTTGAATAAATAAACCTAAATAAACTTGCTACAGGAATAGAAATCGCAAAGCACTTCTTCGCAGGAAGAGAGCTTTGCGGTTTTTGTCGTAATTATTATATAATTACACAAAAATATGATAATTTGCAATTTAAAAAGGAATTCGCTATTATTAGTTGAATAATGTTGAGGAGAGCAAATTTCGGGAGGTGTGGCAATGTTAATGGAAAGACGAATCAACTCGATCACACTTGATGAAATTTTAGACAATACGAATAATGCGGTTATTGCCGTTGACCTTAAAGGGAAAATTACCTATGCAAATCACGCGGTCTTTCAAATACTGGAAATTCCCGTGATGGATCTTTTAGGGCAGTCCATCAGCGCTTATTTTCCTGAAACAGGGCTACTCCGAGTCTTTGAAAACGGGATTGCTGAGTTAGGTCAGAAGATGAATGTTCATGATACTGTTTTACTAAGTAATCGAACCCCAATTTATCATCATGGTAAACTCGTTGGAGCCGTCGCTGTATTCCAAGACATTACAATTCTTCAAAATTTCCTAGACAATTTAGTCATCGAGCACGAGAAAACCAAGCAACTGCAACGTACTCTCGAAGTGGTGCTTAATACGGCATATGATGGGCTGATCGTGGTTGACAAAGAAGGAATTGTCACCATGACGAACCAGGCCTTTGCGAATTTTTTTCAGCAACTTCCGGATGATCTGATTGGTAAACATATTACGGAAGTTTATAAAAACCCTAAATTTATTGAAGTTCTTGAGACTGGACAACCTGTGCTCGGATACATTCATGACTTAAATGGTCATGAAATCATCGCCAGCAGAGTTCCAATTATTCAAGATGGGAATATCGTTGGAGCTTTGGGTAAAGTGGTTTTCAAAGATGTGAACGAACTCTATGCCTTAACCAAAAAAGTTGATTCCTTGCGTCAAGAACTGGATTACTATAAAAAAACAATGTTCCAAAAAAGCAGTTCACCACTAGAACTATTAAAAGGGAAAAACCCACTGATGGCTTCATTGGTACATACTGCGCAACGCGTGGCTAAATCAGGCTCTACCGTGCTCCTACGGGGTGAAAGTGGAACGGGTAAAGAATTATTTGCGCAACTACTTCATACGAAAAGCACTCGTTGTCAAGGCGCCTTTATTAAGGTGAACTGTGCAGCTATCCCTGAAAACCTACTCGAATCTGAACTGTTCGGTTACGATGAAGGCGCCTTTACCGGAGCCCGTAAAGGGGGTAAGGTTGGTAAATTTGAACTGGCGGATGGAGGAACCTTGTTCCTAGATGAAATTGGCGATATGGAAATGAGCATGCAAGCCAAGTTATTGCGTGTTATCCAGGAGCGAGAACTCGAACGCTTAGGAAGTGGCAAACCTCGTAAAATAGACGTGCGTTTAGTGGCTGCGACCAACCGTGATCTCGAAGCGATGATTCGTGAGAAGCAATTTCGCGAAGACCTATATTACCGTTTAAACGTCGTCACCTTAGCGATCCCTCCATTACGAGAAAGGAAGGATGACATTGAAAGCCTGATCCAAATATTCTTAAAGAAGTTTAACCTCCAATTCGCACAAACTGTGACAGCGATAACAAGCGAGACGCAAAACGTCCTGATGAAACATCGCTGGCCGGGTAATATTCGCGAACTCGAAAATATTATTGAAAGGGCCTTTAACATGGTTGATGGCTCGGAAATTCAGCTGAAGCATCTGCCAAGTTATTTGCAAGTTCTTGCAGGTCAGGAAACTCACCCTTTTGTCGGAGGGTCATTGGAAAATATTCTGGCTGGAGTGGAAAAAGAAGCAATCATCTATGCAATTGAGACTGCCCATGGAAATAAAGTGCAAGCCGCGAAAGCTCTAGGGTTGTCGCGAGCTGGTCTATACAAGAAACTTAAAAAGTATGACTTACATTAACTATTTTAATCGAATTTCAACTTCTTATAGGAATAATTTTGTTTTATTAACACAGCTTTTGTATCAATGTGAGATAAAAGTGTAAACAAATTGATACATGTATCCATAAGTAGACATGTATCAAAAGTAAGGACAAGATAGCCGTATGCAAGTTCAGTGCCAATAAGTGTATACGTTTGTGGACACTTATGAATGGAGTTGTTTAGGGAGTTCATAAGGGAGACAATGGCTGGAACCCTTACGAATAGCTGAAATCGAGCTTTTTAAACATTAGAGACCATTGCTTGGCATGACAATTGCAAGATAATTCAGTAGATTGCATCTAGAGGAATTATTTAGATAACTGTTGAACTCAGATTTCCGTGGAAAATGAACGGAAGTCTCCCAGAAAATCACCTCTTCTAGATCATAGGCTTGGACAATAAAAGTAAGGAGAGAATTGTTGATCTGGACGACAGTTTAAGGGGCATTTAAGCAAAAGAAAATGGAGGAATAAATATGAAAACAATCATGGTTATAGGCGCTGGACAAATGGGGGGCGGAATCGCCCAAGTCGCCGCACAAGCTGGCTACTCTGTCATTTTAAATGACATTAAGGATGAATTTGTTACCCGTGGTTTTGGCATCATCGAGAAAAACCTTAACCGCAGTGTGGAAAAAGGAAAACTTACAGCTGATGATAAAGCGGCCATATTAGGTCGCATCACGAAATCAACCTCTTTGCATGACGCAGAAACGGCGGACTTAGTCATTGAGGCTGCTGTGGAAAATATGACGATTAAGGCCCAAATTTTCGCTCAACTTGACGTCATCTGCCCAGAACATACGATACTTTCCACCAATACATCCTCATTACCGATCACTGAGATCGGTGCATTCACAAAACGCCCAGATCGCGTGATTGGAATGCACTTTATGAATCCAGTTCCAGTCATGAAGCTCGTCGAAGTTATTCGCGGCCTAGCCACCAGCGACGAAGTCTATAAAAAGATCGAAACCTTAGCTTTAGCAATGGGCAAAACACCAGTGGAAGTCAATGATGCCCCAGGATTTGTCGCTAATAGAGTGCTAATTCCAATGCTCAATGAGGCTGTGTATACTCTGAATGAAGGCATTGCTACCGTGGAAGCGATTGATAATGTTATGAAGTTAGGCATGAATCACCCCATGGGTCCGTTAGCTTTAGCTGATTTAATTGGACTCGATACCGTCTTATCCATCATGGAAGTGCTCCATGAAGGCCTAGGCGATAAGTATCGTCCATGCCCATTACTCCGTAAATACGTTAAAGCCGGCTGGCTTGGACGTAAGTCCGGCCGTGGCTTTTATAACTACGGAGCCTAATTCCAAGCGTAATCGATCATCGTGTACAACTTAATATCATAGCGAACGAAGAAATTCGTGATAACGAGGAGGAATAAGCGTGGAGTATACCAATCTTATCCTAGAAAAGAACGGTGATGTCGCCGTCTTAACCATCAATCGGCCGAAAGCCTTAAATGCCTTAAACGCAGATACGCTGACGGAACTGTCCACTGTGCTCGATGAGCTTGGGAGGGATTCCAGTGTCAAAGTAGTCATATTGACAGGTAGTGGAGCGAAGGCTTTTGTTGCCGGCGCAGACATCGCTCAAATGAAAGAGCTTAATCCTATGGAAGGCCGACGTTTTGGCCAATTAGGCCAAGCAACCTTTCGCAAGATTGAACTTCTGCCTCAACCCGTGATCGCGGCGATCAATGGATTCGCTTTAGGTGGCGGATGCGAGCTAGCCATGTCCTGTGATATACGTTTAGCGAGTGAAACTGCCAAATTCGGTCAACCAGAAGTCACCCTAGGATTGACGGCAGGATTCGGAGGCACGCAGCGCCTACCTCGTCACGTTGGTAAAGGTGTAGCCAGCGAGCTACTATTTACAGGAGACATCATTGATGCCCAGGAAGCTTATCGTATTGGCTTGGTAAATCATGTCTACCCTGCGGACACTCTAATGGAAGAAGCACTAAAGCTTGCTAATCGAATTGCAGGGCGTGCACCTGCCGCTGTGCAGTTAAGCAAAAGTGCTATCCAGCGTGGGATTAACATGGACCTAGACAGTGCTCAAGCCTATGAAGCAGAAGTCTTCGGTCTCACGTTTAGCACGCAGGATCAAACAGAGGGCTGTTCAGCCTTTTTAGAACGACGTAAGCCCGTTTTTGAAGGCAAATAATATTGATTTGCTTAGGTGGCAATCTATACTTCATTTGAAAAGTTTAACCCGTAAAGAGGTTATGTAAATTAGATTTTTTTTAAAAACGAAAGGATGGATTAAGATGAATTTTGATTTAACTGAAGACCATATCATGATGCGTAAAATGGTTCGTGACTTTGCGGAGAAGGAATGTGGTCCGGGAGCGGAAGAACGTGATGAGTCTGAACAGTTTTCCGAGGAAATCTGGAAAAAATGCGGAGAACTAGGCCTCGCTGGGATTACATTCCCTGAAGAATACGGCGGTGTCGGCGCGGATTACATTTCTTATGCGATTACAGTAGAAGAACTGTCTCGGGTAGATGCATCCGTAGGCGTTACCATTTCAGCGCATGCCAGCTTATGTGCTAATCCTATCAATTTGTTTGGTACAGAAGAGCAAAAGAAGAAATTCTTGACACCTCTGGCTACTGGTGAAAAACTCGGTGCGTTCGGTTTAACTGAGGCAATGGCTGGTTCAGATGCTTCAGGAACGCGTACAACAGCTGTTCGTGATGGCGACGATTACATCATAAACGGTAGCAAAATTTTCATTACGAATGCCTATTATGCTGATACTTATATTGTCACTGCTCAAATGGATAAGAGTAAAGGAAACAGAGGGATTGCTGCCTTCATCATGGAAAAAGGAATGCCAGGATTCACCTTTGGTAAAAAAGAGAAAAAAATGGGGATCCGTTCTTCAGCAACCTATGAATTAGTCTTTGAAGATGTCCGTGTACCTGCTGCTAACCTGCTTGGAGCAGAGGGACAAGGCTTCAAAATTGCGATGCAAACACTCGATTTTGGTCGAATCGGTATTGCTTCTCAAGCCTTAGGGATTGCCCAAGGTGCTTATGAGCAAACCATCAAATATACCAAAGAAAGAGAACAGTTTGGCAAACCCATTGCTTTTTTCCAGAACACCTCTTTCAAACTCGCTGACATGGCGACACAAATTGAGGCCGCTCGCCTCCTAGTTTATCAAGCAGCTTATCTGGCCACTGAGCATAAACCAGTTGGAAAGGCATCCGCAATGGCGAAACTTTTCGCTGCTGAGACTGCAATGGCTGTAACGACAATGGCTGTTCAACTCCACGGTGGATATGGTTATACACGTGACTATCCAGTTGAACGCATGATGCGGGATGCTAAAATTACTGAGATCTATGAAGGCACCAGTGAGATTCAACGTGTGGTCATCAGCAGTATGATCCTTAAAGACTGATCGTTTTAAATGAATCAAGCATAACTTTTAGCGAAGCGCCTATTAAGGCGCTTTGCTAAATAAATCAACTGTTTAGAGCTGAATTTAGTTGATTGAAAACAATATATATAAATGTAAATATGAAGGGGTTGACTATAATGAGAGAAGTTGTCATTGTAAGTGCAGTACGTACACCAGTTGGTTCTTTTTTAGGTGCATTAGGACAAATATCAGCAGCGGAACTTGGCGGACTGGCCATCGCAGAAGCGATCAAAAGAGCCGGTATTAAACCTGAACAGGTTGATGAGGTTATTATGGGTAACGTGCTACAAGGTGCGCTAGGGCAAAATCCCGCTCGTCAAGCATCTTTGAAAGCCGGAATTCCTCAGGAAGTTCCTTCATGGACACTGAATAAGGTTTGCGGATCCGGCATTAAATCTGTCGTATGCGCCGCTCAGGCCATTATATCTGGAGATGCTGATATTGTTGTAGCAGGCGGCATGGAGAGCATGTCTCTAGCCCCTTACGCGCTTCCTAAAGCTCGTGCTGGGTATCGAATGGGCAATGGTGTCATGATTGATACTATGATTAATGATGGTTTAACTGATGCGATGAACAATATCCATATGGGCGTAACAGCCGAAAATATCGCAGAACAGTTTGGTATTTCCCGCGAAGAACAAGATCGTTATTCAGTATCCAGTCAAAATCGTGCAGAGGTAGCCATTAAAGCTGGAAAATTTGAAGAGGAAATTCTACCAGTGTCCATTCCACAGCGTAAAGGAGATCCCATCGTTGTCTCTCAGGATGAATTCCCACGTTTTGGCGCAACCTATGAAGCCCTTGCTAAACTAAGAGGCGCGTTTAAAAAAGATGGAACAGTCACTGCTGGGAATGCCTCCGGAATTAATGACGGGGCTGCTGCCGTCGTCGTTATGGCGAAAGAAAAAGCTTTGGAACTAGGCTTGACTCCTCTTGCTACCATCACATCATGGGGTTCGGCAGGTGTTGATCCGCTAATTATGGGAACTGGTCCCATTCCAGCAAGCCGCAAGGCCTTAAAAAAAGCTGGACTGAAGATTGAAGATATCGATTTGGTAGAAGCCAACGAAGCATTTGCTTCTCAAACGTTAAGAGTTGCAAAAGAGCTACAACTTGATATGACAAAGACGAATGTGAATGGCGGAGCGATTGCCATTGGTCATCCAGTTGGTGCTTCTGGAACGCGTATCCTCGTGACATTATTGCACGAAATGAAACGTAAAAATGCTCATCGTGGATTGGCTACTCTATGTATCGGCGGAGGACAAGGAATCGCCATTATTGTAGAACGTTAGGCCTTAATCACGGTGATTGTCGGAAATAACATCACTCATTGCGGAATGCATAAAAAAGAGTCTCGATAAGAGACTCTTTTTTATGCATTCTTATGGACAATCTGAAAGGTAACGGTTAGAATTGGAAAAAGGAAGACAATTGAGCTATTTAGAACAATTTAAGATAGAGGATGAGTTAAATGGGTAAAAAAGTTGTTGATCAGCGGATTCCGCCAAGACAACCTGCTTGGAATATTTGGCAAGGATTGTTTCTGATTTCGCTTGTGACGTTCATTGAATATCTACTGGGATGGTTGAAAACGCCCAATGACTTAGATTCTATGCGTGGGATTCTCTCTTTTATTGGGATTGGCTTAGGGGATGTTCTACTCTATTTTGGAGTTGTTTGGATATTTCTGAGACTGATACGTCGACCGTTTTCTGACCTGGGTTTTGTTAAGCCTCTCAGGCGATATGTTGTGTTGGGATTGGTCGTTGGAGTTTTATTATTTTTAGGTATAGGTCTTTTGGGAAACGCTTTGACGCACTTATTAGGGACCCCAGCTCCGCAAAGTTTTACCGTTGCGGTAAAAGGGGTAAACTATTCATGGGAATTTGGACTTCTGACTTTATTAGGCGGAGTAGTCGCTCCAATCAAGGAAGAGATGCTCTTTCGGGGCTTGATTTATCCGCCACTTCGTAAAGCGCTTGGACGGGGCAAAGGCATGCTTATAACGGGACTGTTTTTTGCGACCTTACATTTTGATATCGTACGATTTTTACCATTACTCATTGGCGGTGTGATACTTGCATGGTTGTACGAACGATCTGCTAGTATTTGGCCTGCGATTATAGCCCACGGAACTTGGAATATTCTAATGGCCGCTGCATTATGGATTCAGCGATCTTAAAGAGAAAAAAGGAGATTATCATGAACAATAAAAAAGTGGAGAACAACACCTTGGGTGAGAAGTCACAGCTGGAATGTCTTCGACTCATCTCAGACGGCTCAGGGATTGGGTATATAAACGGTATTGCAACGTTTGTGGTGGGGCTTCTTCCGGGAGAAATTGGTGAGGTTGAAGTTTATGAGGCTAAAAAGAAATGGCAACGGGCTAAGCTTTTGAAACTCATCAAACGGTCACCTGAACGAATCGATGCCCCTTGTACTGTCTATGAAGGTTGCGGGGGATGCCAACTACAGCACACGACTTACGAAGAGACCCTGCAGTGGAAGCAACGCTCAGTAGAAGATGCACTCTCACGAATCGGAAAAATAGACGTTGAGGTCAAGCCCATTCACGGAATGCTTAACCCTTGGCGTTATCGAAATAAGGCACGTCTTCATCGTGAGCCGACCGGCAAATTAGGCTATTATAAGGAAAAATCCAAGGATCTTGTCCATTTCTCAGATTGTCTTCTGTTAAGTGAACGAATGAATCGCTGGATTCGCCTCACTGAGGAATTTTTGACGGCTGGGTTTGAAGAAATACATACCTTAACGTTTCGTGAGAATACAAGGGGAGAAGGACTCTTACTCTTAGAGGGGCCGCCTACCAAAGTCTTATCGGCTGAAGATAATCCAGAATTCTTTGAGACGCTACATAAGGAAGGCGTTCGCTCTGTTTGGGGAACCCATTCCGAAGGCACCTTAGCGCTGGTGTGGGGAGAGGAAGACTTCGGTCAGACAATTCTGGACATGACTTTTGACGTGTCTCCGCTCTCGTTTTTGCAAGTGAATCCGGTTCAAACGGACGTCCTTTACACTCATGTTTTGGAGGGCGCCGCTTTAACAGGCAATGAAATCGTCTGGGATCTTTATTCTGGAATTGGGACCCTTGCCTTAGCACTGGCTTCAAAAGCCCAGAAGGTAACGGGCATCGAAGAAAATCCGTATGCAGTTGAGGATGCCATCCAAAACGCAGTCAATAATAACGCGGTGGGTCATGTTGAATTTCTGAAGGGCAAAGTGGAGTCCCGAATCATGAAACTTGATGAGAAACCCGATGTCGTTGTCCTTGATCCACCCAGAACAGGAATGCATCCCATCGTCGTGCAACGCTTACTTGAGCTGAAGCCCCGACGTATTATCTATGTGTCTTGCGACCCAGGAACACTGGCCCGCGATCTCGGTGTGCTAACACAAGGAGGATACGCTGTTCAAAGTGTGCAGCCAGTGGATATGTTCCCTTGGACGCAGCACGTGGAGACTGTAGTTTGTCTCAACAGGTTATGTTGAGAAGAATGTTATGCGAAGTAAGGCGCTAAAGTATAGACAAATACTATACTTTAGCCCTTAAACACTTTGCATAATGTGCTCTATACTTTAACTTTACCATAGTCCT
>Ga0209125_1000609_pt1 | contig 43389 bp, 47 predicted proteins | sample BarGraIncub1131A_FD_184503 | JGI IMG/M metagenome (GOLD analysis project Ga0209125, IMG submission 184503) | Arctic peat soil microbial communities from Barrow, Alaska - Barrow Graham LP Incubations 11-31A (SPAdes) (version 2) | ecosystem: Environmental > Terrestrial > Soil > Wetlands > Peat... | reverse complement strand
ACCCATTGACCTAATCCGACCGGCTCAATTTCCTCTGCTTTAATTTAACCGTAACGGCGAGCCAGATGCCATTATAAATCCGCAGGGCAGCGGTGAAAACACATGAGTGAGTTTGACGATATGACCATTATTCACACCTACACCACCAAAGAGGCTGTCGCAGACGGAACTTTGGTTCTTGTTGCCGATTCTGAATCCAAGGAAGCCGGCATCAAATATCCGGTTTACCTCACCAGGGCCGTTTGGAACAAATATGTCGAAGTACCTAAAGGCATGGAGTCTGAACAAAACCTTTCCGGCCGGCTTTGGGATATTCTCTGGATGTTCCGGATCGCTGCCAAATCAACCCCGGAAGCCTTGCTGTATTTTAAACTCAATTGCCGGCTTCCAGATGTTGGCAATTGGGAAAAGAACGAAAAGAGAGATGCGGATCGCCTGACAAGAACCATTACGCTCAAAGCATTGATCACCGCGCAGGACTTCGACGATCCGTCACCTGCCATTTTCATTATGAAACCAGACGAAGATTAATTTATAAAAATGGCGTGCCAGATGCCGATACAAGTCCCCAGGGCAGGGGCATTTATTTTATGAAAGTAATAGAATTACCAATAGAACAGTATCAAAGGCTGATGGATTCTATCCTGTGGATCCTAGGCCCCTTTCTGGAAGAAGATGGCTTCGAAGACCATCCGCACCTGGTGGAACTCGCAGAGTGTTACAACGAATTGTACCACAAAATCCCTTTAGAGGACCACATCTCTTATCCGCATCTGACTGTCCATCCGATTGGACAAAATATCACCTTCAAACCTGAATACAATTAAACCCAATTAATCCATTTAACATGAAAACACCACAAAAAACCAAATTTGGCATCTTCGAATTGATGATTATTGCAGCCATATTCTTAACAATTATGTTCTGCCTGGTACATAACATAATCGATTTAATTCATGTGCTATGAAATTATATACTTTCACACTGGGACATGACTCCGGTAAAGTAAATATCACTTTATTAGACACCAATCTTCATTCAGCAACACACAGGATTATGCTCATTGAAAGTTGCCCTGAATGTGCAATACTGAACATCAAAATCAAAGATGTTCCTAAAAAGAAGAATTAAAAGAAGGGGTTGCCCCCTTTTTGCTCGTCAAAAGTAATTCCCCGAATAGCCTTATTCAGCTTCACATTTCCTTATTCTGAAAGATCATCGCGATTGGCTGCTTTGGTTTGCTCCCTGTTATTTGCATGGGTGCTTTATCTTTGAGTCGTTGCACTTTCTCCTTGGCCCTTTACACGGCAAAACCCCATCCTCTCAGCATGATTTTACTACCCATGATAACTCCTGGTTATATTCATAGGGTATTTTATAACCAATTTGCACTTTTATCGTTTAGGTCATTCTTCCTGCGCTCCCTTCCGAATTGTTTTAGCAGTTGATTTTCATGTCACTTTTTATAGAAATTATACGCTAAGAAAGTGGTTCTCTTGCGCGTACCAGTCCCCTCATTCAAGGATTTTCTCGGCATATACTCACTATGCTCCGTTATTCCAATTCCTCCTTGACTGCCCCTCCCAAGCTCCACTGATTTTCTGCATATAATTTTAACTCTAAAAATTTATTATCATGAAAAACTTCGTTAAAAACTTCATCGGAAAAGGAAAACAAGTCGCTGGAATGGAAATCGTAAAAGTTACCTGCAAACTGGAAGAACTTCAAAATTTTGCCTACGAATACAACAACACCCTCTACGTTACATTCGAAGTAGCAAAAATGAAACAGGCTGACAACTACGGAAGGGATTTCACCGTTTATGTAAACAGCCAAGAAGAAGAAAAACCTGCAACTCCTGCTAAAGCATCCCCGAAAAAACCCAAAAGAGCAGAAAAACCTGAATTGGAACCAATCACTGGTGATGACCTTCCTTTCTAAGGAAAAAAAAGCCTTGCTGAGCAAGGCTTTTTTTATGGTCATTATTTTGACTCATCTATTAGGAGGTTAGTATTACACTCCAATTACCTCGCAAATTTATTAATCGCCGGGTCGGAACAGTAAAGGGCCTGCGGATCCATAGAATCATTTCCAGGCGCTGGATCCTGCGGTGGCTTTGGCCATTCAGGTCAGTTTGATCATCCTTCACAAACAGACATTCACCCATTGACCTAATCCGACCGGCTCAATTTGATCTGCTCTTTAATTTAATTGTAAAATATATGAAAACTAAAGTAGTTCACTGTAAGAAAGTTGTGTATGACATTTACATCGGAAGACCTAGTAAATGGGGTAATCCTTTTTCTCACTTACCAGGCACTCTTGCAAAGTTTATTTGTAAGGATAGACAGGAGGCCGTGGCTTCATTTAGAAAATGGATTACACAGGGAGAAGGGCAGCATCTGTTAAATGATCTGCACCAACTTAAAGGCAAAACTCTTGGATGTTGGTGCAAGCCTCAATCATGTCACGGAGATGTATTAGCAGAATTAGCAGACATAATTTAATCATTTAAGGCGTGCCAGATGCCACAAACAAGTCCCCAGGGCAGGGGCATCTTACCATGAAAATTGCAATAATAGGTTCAAGAGACTTCAATGATTACACACTCTTTAAGCTCAAATGTTTGAAGCTGCTATCCCAGTCAGACATATCTAAAATAACTATAATCTCAGGCGGTGCAAGAGGCACTGATCGCATGGCTGAAAGGTATGCCAGAGAAATGGGAATTCCCCTCAAAGTTATTAATGCTGAGTGGGATATCCTGGGCAAAAAAGCAGGCATGATTCGAAATGAAGAGGTACTGCTTCTTTGCACCCACGTTATCGCCTTTTGGGATGGTTCTTCTCCTGGCACCAGGCATGTGATCATCAAGGCAAAAATATTGAACAAAAAATTAAGAGTAGTAAGGATAAAAACCGGAGCGCCTGCTTCCCATATAAATCCACAAGGCAGTGGTTTGTTTTATGAAAATAAATAAGATCCACCGCCTTTCCAACACAACGAAAATCACTTCTAACTGCAATTACTTATCTGCACATGATGGGAATCTTCTTTCGGCACTTCGCCTGGTAGATGATATCATCAAGGATTATTCCCATTTTGCTTCTCTCTCAGTCCATGTTTGTCCGGTAATCAAAACTTCAGGGAATAAAATTCCACTGGCATTGGCCATGAGAATTGTCCAAAACTCCAAATCTGTCCTATGTGATACTATATTCTTATCCAACGACCGGCCAGGAACAAAGATGATCGATAGAATGTTTTATCAACCCGAATTTTATGGCACTGTCATGCCAGGTAAATATATTCTTGTTGATGATGTATTCACCACGGGGATCACTCTAAAATCACTTAAAACATTCATCGAAAACAACGCAGGGCAGGTCTCTGCTGCCTATACCATGGGAAGTAGCAAATCAACACTATTTGAATTATCCACTCTTCAGCTGAAAATATTATCCTGCAGGTTTCCTGATCTGTCAAACTACTTCGACCCCACTGAACTTACTATTGTTCAAATGGAATACCTTCTGAAATTTTCATCCCTTCAAAATCTCAATTCACGATACTCCGAAAATCATTTTAACAGGCAGTTTTGTTAGGCTCTCCGGCGGTGCAGAATAACCATTCTGCACCGCTTCTTTTTGGTCGTTTTATGGTACTGTTTTTTTGGTATTAGCTGTTACACTCAAATTACGGTGCAAAGTTATTGATCGCCGATCGGAACAGTAAAGGGCCTGCGGATCCAGGGAGTCATTTCCAGGTGCTGGATCCTGCGGTGGCTCTGGCCATTCAGGTCAGTTTGATCACTCCTTCACAAACAGACATTCACCCATTGACCTCATCCAATCGGCTCAATATTCATTGCACGTAATTTAATTATAACCGGCGAGCCAGATGCCATTATAAGTCCGCAAGGCAGCGGCACAAAAAGTATGAGTAAGTCAAATGTTGCTGAGAAAAATGTTAAAGTTTCTGAAGTTGCTGCAGTACTTGCAGAAATCGCCGCTCCCGCAGCTGTTCTTCACATTGTGAAAGAAGAACCGGCTTTGGTGGAAGTTCGCAAACTGACCGTCGATGAAAAGATCCAGAAGGTAGAGGATCTTTCTCTTCTTATCGACCGGTACCGCAGCTTGAATGATTCTCGCAGAAAATTGCAAACCTTCCAGATCGGAGCTGACTCACTTAGCTCTCAGATCCTGCTCAAAGATGCCGCAGGGTATGAATTCAAAACTTCAAACTCGGAAGTAGTCACTGCCGTGATTGATGTGATGAAAAAAAGGCTGGAAGAAAAGGTCGCAGAGGTTGAAGCACAAATCAACCTTTAAGAAAGAGGGGCGAAAGCCCCTTTTTTTTGCTCGCTACTTAAAAAGACATTTTTATTGTCCTTTCAATAGCCTATACCCTCAGATATCTTTACTCAAAATCAGAACAATGGTCCCACTACAATCCATTAGAAGAAACCTTGCGCTCAAAGAATATGAAATCAAAGAAACCCCCCAGGGAAGACAGACAACCTTTTCAATAAAGTTTGTCAAGAAAAACGGCGAACTGGTATTCCTTCCCCGTGCAGTGGCTTCAGGACTTAAAATGAATATGAAAGATAACCGGATGCGCGGTTTGGTACCAGTAGATCCAGATAACAATTCAATAGGGCACATCACGCCTTTTCACATCGATGGCATGATACAATGGAATGGTAAAAAAGTAAAAATGTAAACCAATGGCAGAAATACTCTTTAACAAAAGCGGAGATCCATTACTCATATCAGCCAAGAGCTTCATGGGTGCAACCACTGGAGTCCCGGGCGATAAGTTAAAAAACTTATCCTCTCCCAAGCCGGCCCGTATCGATCTGGATAAACTAACGGTTGGCACGCTGGAAATTGCCTCCTGGGGATCAGACAACCAATGGCCCACCAAGAGCGACCTGATCATCAGCAAGGTAGGGGTGCTTAATACAGGGCTTCGTTTTACCCGTAATTTCACCCTCGGTCAGGGAATCTTCCCTTGTGTAGTTACCGGTTATGATGCCAACGGTAACGAAATACTCATTCCGCCCAAGGATCCTACCCTGGCACCTTTCGCTAATAGCCGCATGATCCGTCGGTTCATGGAAAAAGCCCTTCGCGATTTCCTGAAATTAGGTATCGCTTATGTCCAGCTATTGCTAAATGCCGAAGGTGATAAGATTGTTGGAATCAACACCATCAACGCCAAGTATTGCCGGCTAAGTGTAGCCAACATTATAGGAGTCATAGAAAAATGTATTGTATCCGGCCGCTGGCCCGATACTCCTTCCGAAGGAGAATACGCCATCCTGGATGTGTTGGACGAATACGACCCCTTCGCTGATCTTCAGCGCAGGCGATGGGCGGGACAGACAAAAAACAAATCCTTTATCCTTTGCATACGGGACAGCTGGAGTAACAATGAATATTACTCTTCCCCACTTTGGTATGCTTCCTATCTTGCAGGATGGGTAGACATTGCAACCATGGTCCCTGCCTTCCTGAAAAAGGCATACACCAATCAAATCACCTGGAAATGGCACATTCAAATACCCTATGCTTTCTGGGATAAGCAATTTCCAAAGAACGAGTATCCCAATATCGAGCTTCGCAAAAAAGCCATGGAAGACTTCATGGATACCATTGAAACCAATCTTTGCGGCGAGGCAGGTGCCGATAAACCTATCTTCACCTTCTTCGAAATCAATCCGCAAAATGGCAAGGTGGAAGAACAATGGATCATCAAACCCCTTGAAAATAAACTCACAAACGAAGGAAACCTCATTACTTCGGCTGCTGCCAACTCTGAAATCATGTTTGCCATGATGGTTAACCCCAACGTGATGGGAGCAGGAATGCCCGGGGGCACTTATGCCGGCAACCAGGGCGGAAGCAATATCCGCGAAGCCTACCTGGTCAATATCGCCAATTGCTGGCTGGACCGTCAAAATATTCTGGATCCCATTGAAACGTACAGCCGCTTTAACGCAGGAGATCCAAACATCGAGTGGCGATTCCGAAATACCATATTAACCACCCTGGATACCGGTGCCGGTACCGCTAAAACATTAAGCTAATGTTACTGAGCAAAGCAAAAAATTCAAAAATGGAGGAAGTGCGACAATATATTCCAGTCAGCATTTCCTCGGACTTTGATTCATTGGCTCCCCATATCGCCAATGCTGAACGTGATTATTTAATACCAGTCATCGGACAGGAAACCTACGATGAGCTTCAGGGGTTTTACAATGGTTACACCTCCCAATCACAATCCGGTTCGTCAAGCGGATCAACAGATGCACAGGATTTAAAACTTGAATTGCTTGGCATGGTGCAATCCTGCGTGACTCATATCGCTTTCTGGATTGGGTACCATCTTTTGAATTCCTCGATATCAGACGATGGCTTCCGACGCATAGAATCTGAAAAAATAAAAGGGCTGTATAAATACCAGGAAGACAGCCTTAAAAACTACTTCCGCACTAACGGTTTCAACCGCTTGGACACCGTGCTTCAATTCCTTGAATATCATGCACCAAACTTCCCCTTGTTTGCCCAGTCCGCACAGTACACTGTGCTTAAAATGGCTTTCATCCCCAATACGGCCGCTTTCAACCGGATCGTTTTCATCGGCAACAGCCGTTTGACATTCCTTCGCATGGTTCCCCATATTCAACTCATCGAGGAAATAGAAATCCTCCCCATCATGGGTCAGATCGCATTGGCGGAACTTAAAGATGAAATGCTCAAAACTACACCTAACCCCAGGATGATCGCCATCATTCCACTGATCCAAAAAGCAGTCGCATTTCTTTCCTCGGCCTATCTGATGGAGGAAAGCGGTGCGGATCTTACCGACAATGGCCTGTACTTTTCCTCTGTTACTGCAATAAATATTAGCGGTGCACAAAACAAGCCCTCCGATCCTATCCGGATTAATACCCTGGTGGAGCGCAACCGCAACATCGGAACTTCCTTTTTGGATCAGATCCGGAGTTACCTGGTCTCGCACGCCACCGACTGGACAGATGTCGCTCCCTCCACCGGAAGAGCCCTTCGCAGAGATAACCTGGATAAAAAAACCTTTTGGACATGATCCCTATTTCCGTTGAATATCCCTATATGCTTTTCACAAGAAAAGCCATTGGCAATGCTCCCAATTCCTGGGACGAACTGACCGAAAAACAATTCATTGGCATTTCCAGGGTTATTCTCGGAGCCCCGGTGGATTATAAATTTCTATCCCTTCTAACCGGCATCCGCAGAACCATCCTCAAAAGATTGTCTTCCTTCCAACTATTGCAACTCTCCAAACTCATTGACTTCATTGGCACTGCCGGTAGCTCACATTACTGTTTCATTATTAGTGAACTGATTTATCATTCCAGGGTATTTATAGCTCCAAAACCCAAATTCGAAGGCTTAACCTTCTCGCAGTTTATCTTCCTGGACTCTTTTTACAACGACTTCGCCCGTCTTAAAAGTGAATCTTACCTCAATAAATTCGTCGCTACGCTGTATCTTCCTTACAACGAACAATTCAACAATGAAACCATTGAATCACGAATTCAGACAATTTCACAAATTCCACTGGACCACCGAAACGCCATTGCCCTGAATTACTCCCTGATCATCTTCTGGCTCCAAAAAGCCTATCCACTGATCTTCCCTCAGACCTATGATCAAGACGAAAAACCTGAAGCGCCCCAGCCGAGCAATAATTCGGCATGGCTAAAGATTTTCGAATCCCTGGTGGGAGAGGATCTGATCAACCGTGACAAATACGCCCAGCTTCCGCTTCATACGGTCCTGAAACATATGACCAAAAAATACAAGGAAAACGCTCGTCAATAACCCATAATATCATGGCTGCAAAATTCTCAGACGTTATCGAGTACTTCAAAATGATTGCTTCACAGCACATCCAAATCGGACATTCCCAGGAGGAAAAACACTTTTACCGTTTCGAACTCGAAGAAGTTCTAACCGGTCTGAAGAAAATGAACTACCCGGCCCTTATCCTGGAGGGATATGCCTACTGTTTTGTAGACAACAAATCAGACAACGTGATCAAACGTCGCTCCTGCGCTTTCATGCTGGTTAACCACCTCAAAGATATCGGCGATTTTACCGCCATGCATGAAATCTGGGATTCCCAGGAACAGATATGCGATGATATACTCTCCCGGATCAAGTCCGACAAGTACAACCCCAAAACACCTGCGGTAAGAGACTTCGATGTTCATGGGGTAGAAGTTGTGCTGATAGCCAACGAGAATGATAAAAATTATGGAATTCGTTGCACTTTTTCCATGGCATCCTCTCAACCTATGAACTACGATCCTGACAAATGGAACCTGGAATAAATCTATAATATGGCCATAATCTCAGACACCCTGGATCCCCAGGCACAAAACCAACTTACTCAAAAATGGGCCTCCATGGTGCAACGACATCTTCGTGGAGCTGCAACCCTTTTCACTAAGGGTAAAGATGGTACAGTCCTAAAGCCTGGAAGAACAGAAAAAAAACTCGATCAGAGTATCACCAATCGAACCATGAAAGATTTCGGGGTAGTAAACCGAATCATCTTTACCTTTGAACGTCACGGCGTATTTGTTCACAAAGGCGTCGGCCGGGGATATCAAATGCAGGGTGGCATGGTTCGAAGAATCGCAAAAGGCCCAACCACCGAAGTTCGTCATCCTGCCGAATGGTTCAATCCGGTACTGGAACAGTCCCTTCCCGAATTAGCCAACAAATTGGCTGAAATCAATGCGGATGCGGTGGTGAAGGCGACAGGGATGATGATTAAATAATCTCATAAATTATATGCTGCTATTTCCTTCGTAGTTCTTTTTTTATATGAGGACAATATGTAATAATTGTTTAAGAGAAATTTTTCCTAATCCAATATATTGTTCATTATAACTAACCATTCCAATTATATAAATATTTACTAATATCTCTTTCAGTACTTTAAAATAAGATGGGAAACCCATTCTTATTTATTGCCTGTTTTAATGCGTTTTAAAGAGGTTTCTTATTTTTGACATGGTAGTACTTATATTAATTAATAATGGTAAAAACGCCAAAGCTTTCACCATTATGTGACTATTTGTAATCTTTAAATAGCCTTGCATATTATTTAAATCAAGATTATAATATTTTATTATTATTTATAAAACAGACATATACAATATTGAAAATTTATTTTGATTTTTTTGAAGGGTCTGAAGATGTTGACGATCTGTAATTTCAATAGAACAACCATAGGCTTCACCCTAGGTGTATATGTAGCGGCCCCCTAAATTGCCAACATATCGCTTAATACCCTCTTTGGACATTGATTGTGCCTAAATGTTATATTTCATGCTAATTCAGCTCAGATATTATCAATATTACCGCTTAAAAATTAACGCACTATATTCATTAAGAAAAGATAGAAAATATATCATTGTATAAATCCTTTTTTACCAATTAGACCCATCATTATTTGTTGAGGATATATACTTCGGATAATTATTTACAATTGATTGAAGATCTTGTTTTAGTGATGTCATCATTTGTATTGCTTTATTTTTGGTCAGTTTCATCCATTGTCAGACAATTTGTAAGTTAATGGAAAGAGTGAGGTTAAATTATTTCACAATTTTGTTTTAAATAAGAATACTTAAACCATTTTAGATTAAAGTATTTTTTTAGTATTTAATGATTAATTAATTTGATTATTATTATATTTGTCATTATTAACTAATTTAAAAATTAGCGCTATGGAATTACGTGATTTAGGAGATAATATTTTTAATTTTAATAATGCTCTCGAAAGCATTGAAGTAAAAAGAAAAACATGAAATGAAAGGACAAAACAATTAATTATTGATTGCTTCATTAAAATTATTAATGCTTATGGTATCGGATGGGAAATTAGAACCGCAATTATTGAAAGTGCTGCTATTTAAGACACCTAATAAATGAATTTTGGTATATCAAAAACGATTGAATGGAACAATAAAATTTTATTTTATGGATTTAGATTTAAATAAAATCAAGTCAATGACTTGGGCAACAGTAGTTTTTATAGTAGTAACCATTATCATCTCTGGAGTCTTATTTATTTTTTCTTTTAACAGAGAACTTTTTTTTAAAACCGAATTAGTCAAGTTAATATTACTAAGCATTTCAATAACTGCTCCTATTTGGTTATTGAATACAGTATTGGTTTTATTATTTGTAAAACCAATAATTCCTAATGACGAGGATCTTCAAGGTTGTGTAATTACAGGATGTATTATTTCAATTGTTGTTATTTATTTGCCTATTCTCGTAAAGTTTTTCTTTAATATTACAACGCACACAGGTGTTATAATACTTCTTATCTTACAATTTTGCTTTTCTATAATTGGCTTCGTAAGTTATTATATCGAGAGTAGAAGCCCTAAGACTCGTAAATAATTTCATTTATTAAATGATTATATATCAACCATTTAATAAATATTTTTTATACTACGGTAAACAATAGATCGTTCGATGGCGGATATGCGAGTAAAGAAAATTCAAATTATTGTCAATCAAAGGGTCTGGTAAATATTGTTTTCAGTAAAGTGGTTGGCAGCCTGCAAAACATCGCTAACAGCCTTAAGATGGAAACCATGTTAAAAAAGTGGCGAAGCGGTATTGAAGGTGTTATTTCAAATCTTAAGCGTGGCTTTGATTTGATGGTTTGTGCCTGGAAAGGATGGGAACATTTCAAGGCAAAGGTGATGTGGAGTGTCCTGGGTTATAACTTCAGGGTTCTGACCAACATGACATTGCGCAGAATAGCAGGGACTGCCTGAAAAGTAAGGCAAGACCGATAGATATTTATAAGAACAATTCAGTTTGGGTGTCCCGCTGTGCAATGTTGCTAGTAAATTTGGGCTTTTTTGAATTTTTTGGGCAGTTTTTTGCATGAAAAACAGAAAAAGATGATCTGGACACAGATGCCCATCAGCTCATTGGTAGGAATATAGCTCTGGAGGTCAGAAGAAATTTAAAAATGGCGAGTTTACGGACGGACTCTAATTATTATATTTTAGTTCCAAAGCCAATTTCATTGATGAACTCAAAATATCTTCTAGAACTATCTATTTTTTCTATTTCTAAATATCAATCCTATAAGTCCAATTACTCCTGGTAATAATATCATTATTATTACCAGGAGTAATACATCGGATATAAATTTTGTCATATATAATAAATTTTACTTCACCTATTTTCTTGATTCATATAACAGACTAATTATTCCAACTATAATAGCAATTACAATAAAGGTTATAACTGAACTTGATAGCCATTCGCCAACTGGGGTTTGCGCTCTGTATATTATAATACAAATTACGACTATAAACAATAGAATTCTTAGTATTTTCATAGTATAGTGATAAGTGACATTTCGTCTCCATTGTTGTATTTTAAAACCAATAGTCTATTTACTTTATCTTCAAGAATTAATAACCTTCCTTTTTGAAGATTACCTTTATCTAAAAATTCATATGTCTCTTTTGTTGGTGGAGTAGTCATAATTTTTTTTAATTGTAATATTGACAAACCTTTGCTCATAGTTGAATTAATTGTAAGATTGGTTTCAGTCATTAAATATGTGATTGATTGACCTGGCGCCTTTTTCATATCGCAAAAAGTTGTATCACCTTTTACAACACCAATCATAAATACAACCTTGTTTGGATATTGCGCTTGTGATGTAATAACAAAAATTAATACATTAAAGAATAGTAATAATATTTTCATTTTCTTTCAATTATTAATTGTTTAAGTTTAGATAATCTTCCCAAAGCATCTCTTGTGTAGTGTGAATATATGTTTCTACAAAATAAATTCCTTCAGTAGTGAGTTCCCCAATTTTTCTAAAAGGAGCCCATTCTCGCTTTTTTAATAACCTGGCTTTGACTAAATGCGTATTCTTAAATCGTAGTTTATACTCTTGGCCGCTGTGATCATGAGTTTCAAAATGACTAACATCCATCAAAATATTATCTTCGAACAATACTGAAGAAGTAAGCATTGCCCCTAAAAATAAATCATCATTTATATCAGAAAGAAAAATAATCGGATGTATTGCTTCACTATTTTTCTTACCAAAAAAGATTTCACCTTTTTTCATATCTAAATATGTGCTCCAACGAAGTCCCATAATATTAATATTAAGTATTTAAATAGTGTTTATTACTATTGAAATATATTTACTATTTCTTCCTATTTAAAGAATCCTTTAAGTTCCAGAGTTCTTTTTGCTTCTTACTATCTAAAATTAGATACGAAACTTCAAAGATTAAGGAGTCTTTAAGTTGTTGCTTATCAAAACTTGTTGGTCTCTTTGTGAAGTCAAACGATTCATATTCTTTATAAGATTTAAGATTATTTATCCGTGCGTAAATTGAAAGTGATCTATTATATATTTCCTCACTAGTTTGCAGAAAATTTTTAATAACGAATGCTCTCATTTTATTATCACTTTCACTTAATAGTACATCAGAATAATCATTTAATTGAGTAATCAATTCAGCGAGCTTCATGAAATTCTCAATAATGATTTTTTTATTAGATACTTCTTTATATTTATTAATATATATATCACTCAACTTGCTAGAAGGGAACTTATTTGCATCTACAAGTCCACGAATGGTCTTTTCATCATAATCAAAAAGAATCTTAGCAAGATTGTCTTTAACTTCCTTTTGTAAATGAATGAAGATATTTTCTCTTTCTCGTTCAATTCTTTTATTTTGCTCATTAATAGCTTTAACACCATTTTCTATAACAGAATATTTAATTGAATCACTTTTTAGTCCATTTAATTTTGAGAGAAACATCAAACTATCAATTTTTATACTATCTGATTTAATTTTATTTAGTGATATAATTAACAGATTGTGTATTCTAGTTGTATCCGCTTTATTTTTCGCATTATTATCAACTATACTTTTATAATTTGTATATCCATTACCAAAGCTTATTAACAAAGATATAGCAATCAAAAACCAACCAACTTTAGTAAGAGAATATAGTCTAGTACTAGTATTGTGTTTTTTCTTAAATTTCCCCTCAAATAGAATTGTTAAGATAATTGCAGTCGCTGATAATGTGGCAAAGAAAAAACTAAGATATTCCATAAATTATTTAGTCGATCCTTAGTAATTCGTTTTTAAAATTTGAAATTCTACAAAGAAGAGTTGCCGAAAAATTGGAAAAAGGAAATTTTTTAGTTTTTGTTTCAATTCCTCCATCAATTTCTTGAAATTCCAGGCTGCAGCGGCCAGTAATGCATTGATTTTAGGCGAATTATCTCCGCTCAGGTAATTCTGTCCCATTCTAAAGTGTTGCTTTAAGTGTCCGATTACCGGTTCAATAGCCGCTCTTCTTCTGAATTTCTTCCTTTTAACTCTTTTAATGTACTCACTGTCACGTTTTAGAGGCTTATTAGGTGTACTAATCGAGACACCGTTAATTTCAGATTTGCCTCTTCCGCCCCGATCATATACCACTTCTTGTGGTTTGTATTGAAAATTCTTTTCTATCTGGTTTAACAACGGTTCAATGGTGTGACTATCATGAGGATTTCCTGTGAACGACTCTATGGCAAGGATAACAAGACTTTTTGGGTTAACCATTAATCCAATTTTATTACCAAACTCATAAGGTTTGTGCATTTTGCCTTTGGCTATACAACAGGTAAAAGGTTTGTGTAAACTGTAGATTTTGTTTTTATCATCTTTTCTCTGCTGTATCACTCTACGGTATAGTTTCAAATCATTAGCGTATTGGCTAGCAGCTTCTTGATCTAAATTTCTTTCTAATTCGCGTAATTGTCTTCCAGCCAGTGTTCTTAATTTTTGTTGTGCTTTTCTAGCTTTTATTCTTCGTTTTGGATGGGAGGGATTGTAGGTGTCACGCAGTAATTGTTTGCTTACCCTCTTGTAGCTCTGTCGCTGCTGGATCCCTTCTTCCTCTGCGATGGAATTACACCGGTCTATCACTCTTTTGGCAAGCTTTGCATCTGTTGGAAAGGTTGTATTATTTTCCTGTACTGTAGTGTCTGAGAGCAGCATTTTACTTTTTGCCTTGGAACCATGCAGAGTGACTGAGTGACTGAAAATTTTCTCGATACCTTCAACGCCAATTCGTTTGCGAAAATGCACAAAGTCACTCGGGTCAAAAGGGAATTTGTGTTGAAAATGTGCCTCACCACAGAAGTATTGCATATAAGGGTTCATCATCCATTCAATAGCAATTGTCTCATCACCAAGATTATACAATTGTTTTAGGATCAGACATCCAACCATAAGTCGTGTTGGCATTGCTGGTTGTCCGGTATTGGAATAGAGCATTGAAAACTCATTCTCAAAGTATTTCCAGTCTATCTTATTGCTCAAAAGAACAAGTTCATGGTTCAGGTCTATAAAATCGGACAAGAGTGGTCTGAACAATTCTCTCTGATGCTGGTTGGGTGATTTTCCTATCATATATTGCAAGGATTTTTATTAAAGATACCTATTTTCTTGCAATTTGGAACACTTATTAAAGCTAGAAATTAACAATATTGTGTTAATAATCAGTAATTTAAATTGATTCTAAGGATCGACTATTTATATATGACTTCATATGATAAGGAACATACAATAGTTATCTTCTATTGTTTTCGCATATTATATAGTAGATTGTACTAATTCACTTTATATAATACGATATTCTTTTTCAGAAAATCTTTGTTCATCTAATAAGAGTTACCAAGTATCCTCTTTGCTTTGAGATGACGCCATTGCTTTTTTAAGACTAACTATCATCTCTGAAACCTGTTCCTTAGTCTGTTGTTTTATGCCATTCCAATTACCTCTACCCATTGACAGAAGTCCTCCTCCAGGCTTAGATAAGCGTAAATCTCCAGGTGTTGTTACATTTGAAAAAGATGCCTCATGCCAAAAATCTGTAAATGTATATTTATATCTACCATCCTTTACAACTATTTCAACCGTGAATTTGACGACACCTATATCACCTTTCACAATAACACTTGATACTACCCTAAATAACCCCTTTCCAATAATTTTGCCAGATTCCTTATCGTCTAGTTGTATTACGTTTTGAGCTGAATTAAAAGAATGAACAAACCAAATTTTTGCCTTATTATATAATGCTTTTGCATCTGCATTATCAATTTTAATAATTTCTGTAAAAGTAATTTTACCGCTTTCTTTATCAATCGGCAAAATGTCTTGTGAAAATGAATTTTGGTTTGATAATTTAAAAAGTATTATTAGGATTAAGATTGTTCGCTTCATAAAAATTTTATTAGTAATAAATATAATTTCAAGTCTAAAAGAGAATTTATCTTTGTGATTTTATTGTTTTTGTAAAAAACTCGGATCAACATATAATAATTTTGTTGACCCTTCTTTCCTGACAATATAGTATAATAACTTAGGTTCTACAAGGAAAACTACATTATTCCTATATAAATATATAAGCTGCTTATTTATAATCATTTCTTTTAAGGCTTCCTTATCATTATTTGCAAGACAATTATTCAACATATCAAAACTTTCCTTGCTTGTAGCAGCCAAAATAACTTCCACTTTTATAATATATCTATCACTACTTAAAGAATTTTCTTCAGAACAAATAAGTAATTTAGAATATTCAAATGTAGATGATGTGAATTCAAGTATTTCAGAAAAAGCTTCTGATGCTTTTTCAGTTGTAGCAAATATCTGATTTGATACAACTAATAAAATGCAAGACAAAAGTAAAGCTTTTGATTTCATAAATAAGTTATTAAATGAATTATTAAAAAGCATGAATTAATTTACTTATCAAGCAATCCAACTGCCGACAATATGAAGTCCTGTTAGTCGGCAACAGTGCATTATAGAAATTTTCTTAATTGTTTATAATAAATATATTTCTTCTCATGTAAAACTTTAAGTTTAAGTCTAATGTCATTATGCCATTCTATTCTTATTGACTCATCATCTTTACTGTCATCTATTTGCTTACGAATTTTATCAGTAGTTCGTAAAATACTATATAGCAATTCTGTAATATCTTGAGACTCTTTCAATTTTGAAGTTCCAGGGAATAGATAATCTAGGTTTGTCATACCAAAAACGGTATATTCACTGATAAGATTCATAAGTTTAATTCCATAATCATGGAAATCAAATTTATCAAAAGTACCCAATTTTTCATTTACTGCTTGTGTTATTGATTCAATTATCTTAATTATTTCTTTATATGCTGAGAGTCTTAATTCAAAATATCTTTTGCTTTTATTGTTAATTTGGTTAATGAAAAATTGAAATACTCCAAAAGTTAATCCATAGTATGATATTATACCAATAATCCTTTTATCATTTACAACAAATATATCCATTGAAAAGAAAATATACCATCCTACAAATACTGCAATTATCATAAAAATTAATACAATAATGTAATATAGATTCTTATAATAAAAATATATTTTCAAATTTCTCATGTCTTTGTTTGCATTGTTGCCAACCTAATTTAGACTTTACTTATCACAATTTGAGTACTGTATCAATACATTTAAGATGTTCGATAAATAAATTCTGTGCTGGAAAATCAGTAAAATCTGGGTTTGGTATATACGTTAGCAGTTCGTCTCCATCTGGAAATTGCATCTTTTCTATTGGAGTTATTCTTAATTTGTTCCATATAGCATTAATTACATCTTGTGGATTTGTAATACTAAACATTGAACCATCAATCTTCAAATCAATACTAGGATTTTTAGAATTTAGTGGAGTAAATATTGCAAAAGAAACACCTTCAAGTTGAATTTTTCCAAAATAAACCATTTCAATCTTAATTCCATCAACAGTTGTTATTACTAGTTCAACTTCATTCTGTTGAAAGATAAAATATTCTTCACCATCTGGATTTATAATACAAAAAAAAGTTTGAGCCTGATGATCTAATTGGACTCCAACAATTATACAACATTCAGGAATCAACATTTCTCCATCTTCTGAAATAAATGATCCGAATGTAAAACTTGTTAAAAGATTTCCTGATCCATTTTTAGGATCAACGCTATTAACTGCCAATTCAACAGCTTTCATATGATTTGAATTTAGGTATAGTAAAATTAATAAATAATCTTCAATAATATCATTATTGAAGATTATTTATTATATTGTTGATTATCAGTACTATACAAAAAACGAAAGAACCAAAATCCTCAACGCCAAATGATTACATTGATATTGATCCCGATAAAAATACGGTCTCATTACTGGATACTTCAATTCTCATAGACGTAATGAACTGAAAAATAGATCTTAACAAGCCATCATTAAATGAATTGCGGAACAGAGGACTTGATTTGAAGGGAAATTGGTTTGGCTTTGATAATAAAGATTAAATTTGAAATAGAAAATCCGCTGCTTAAAAAAAACGGTAAAATAAACCCTGGCAATTTGCCAGGGTGAATAGTGCGACAATTAAAAAATGTGGTTGCAATTGTTATTTCTTATTTATCCTTTTTAGATCTCTCATAATCCTCCAAAGTTTTGAGATATTTCAATTTCTCTAAATTCGTATTAATATTTATAATGTTTAAGGCAAAAGCATAGGTTAAAAGAGAACCAAATAAAACTGAAAATCCTGATATTAATAATACTGGCACAGAAAATGCAAAATCCGTAGAATTTACGCCAAAAATTATTAATTATAGACCTGCAATAATGCCAAAGACTAATATTAATGTGCTAGCGATTTCTAATAGCCGTGATCCTTTTGTTTTAATTTGATGTGATTTCATTATGATTAGTTTTTATATTCAAACTATTCAAAGTTAAACAATTAAAATCATTAAGCATAAATATATACACTGATTATGAGTCTACATTTGAATCAAATGATCAAGGTTTGATTTATTTTTCATCAATATTATCGGGATTTCAGTGATCTTTTCAAAACTGAATCCAACTATAACACAAATTCTGTCCTTTCCCCTCATTGCCCCTCCCCATAACTTTGTCCCAAAACATAAGTTATGGGTACGAGTTACGACCGCAGGATTAACCTTTTCATCAATGGTCAGGCAATAACCAATGATGTTAAGAGCATTAGGGCAGAAATGATGAAGCTCGTTAACGAGCAAGCACGCATGACACTTGGAAGCAAGGAATACCTTGCTCATGCTGCACAAATCCGTACCCTAAATGGCATCCTGTCCCAACACCGACAAGAAATTGCCGGCGTTGCAAAGGGCTGGAGCATGGCATCACTGGGCGATACCTTTAACCGATATCAGACCATGGGAATGGCATTTACTGCCTCCTTAGCCGCTGCCGTTTTAGGTTTTAAAGCCCTGGTCAAATCCTTTAACGATTATGAAGAAAGAGTAGACAACCTCTCAGCCCTTACAGGACTGGCCGGAGAAGACCTTGACTGGTTATCCAAAAAAGCAAAAGAACTCAGCACAGCCACCCTCGAGGGAGGAATTGTTGTCAAACAAAGTGCCCAGGATATTGTCGATGCCTTTACCAAGGTAGGATCCGCCCGACCCGAACTCCTTAAAGACAAGGAGGCACTTTCTCAGGTGGCCCAGGAATCCATCATCCTGAGTAATGCTGCCAAGACCGAACTTCAACCAGCCATCGAAGCCCTTACGATGGTCATGAACCAATACAATGTTCCTGCCACAGAAGCACGTAGGATCATTAATGTACTAGGAGCCGCATCAAAGGCAGGCGCCGGTGAAATACCTTACCTTACAATGGCCTTTGAAAAAGCAGGAACAGTTTCTGCCGATGCAGGATTAAGCATTGAAACCCTGGCTGCCGTAATCGAAACCCTCGCACCACGTATCTCCCAGCCTGAAATAGCAGGTAGATCCTTCAAGGCAGTCTTACTCCGTCTGCAACAAGGAGCCGACGACACCAACCCCGCCATTGTGGGCCTGACCACGGCTTTTGAAAACTTAGGTAAGAAAAACCTCGATGTTTCAGCCCTTACCAAGATGTTTGGAATTGAAAATATCACCGTTGGTAAGATCCTGATCAACAACGTAGGGGAACTCAAAAACTACGAAAAGGCCGTTACCGGCACCAACGTAGCCATGGAACAGGCACAGATCAATACCAGTGGTAACAATGCCAAACTTGCCCAGGCAGGCAACCGAATAGCCTTAGTATCTATGGAGCTCGGAGAGAAACTTTCTCCAGCCATGACCCTTGTTACCGGCTACTTCGGTAAGATGCTCCGCACCATTTCCATTCTGGTCGACTTTTTCATTAAATACAGAGTCGAAATTGCTTCTGCCACCTATGGCATTATTGCCTATACCATAGCGGTGAAGCTTCAGGCAATGTGGCAAGCAAGGATTAACCAGGAATCACTGTTAACCATCGTAATCTCCAAGGCAAAAAAAATTGCCATGTCCATTGAGATCCTGGTCATGTCACTTTACAGTGCCGCCACGGCCTTAATGAGCGGAAATATTACAAAAGCCGCACAATCAATGCGCGTTTTCTTTGCGGTTATAAAAACCTCCCCCCTGGGATTTCTGGTGGGAGTGATTGTCGCAGTTGCAACCGCACTTTATTTTTATACCAAAAAACTTACCGATGTTGAAATAGCACAAAAGGCACTTATAGATTTAAACAACCAGGCAAAAGATTCCATCGTAGATGAAAAAACCGCCATGGAACAGCTGCTTCGCATCGCTCAAAATGAAACGCTTTCCAAGGAAGCCCGCGCTGAGGCTATTAAGAAATTAAACCTGTTAAGCCCTGAATACCTGGGGGGTCTTACCCTTGAAACCATCAATACCGATAAGGCCAAAATCGCTACCGATAAATACATAGGTAGCCTTCTGCGAGCAGCTGAACTCAAAGCCGCCACAGATAATCTTACTGAATCCAATAAGAAAATACAACAGCTTCAGGCTGGAGTAGGAGGCGAAGCAGGTTTCTTTCAAACAATAGGAAAAACACTCACTTCAAAAACCGCCGATGGCTACTCTTCTGCCAAGAAAGAAGCTACCGCGCAAAATCAAGCCGATGAAATCAAGGCAGAAGAAATACGCAAAACAGTTTACCAAACCAAAATAGACAGCATTGTAAATACAAATTCAGGTTTATTAACCTCAAAGCCAAAACTCGAAGAGGATCCAATATCTACAACCGAAACTTCTGCAGAAAAAAAGATCCGTATTGCTACAGAAAAGAAGGCAAAGAAAGAAGCATCGGATGCAAAAAGGGAGGATAAGGATCAACTTACCGCATCACTTGCGGCATTGGATGCCTCCAATGACCAGAAAATTGCCATCATCAACAAGGACCACCTGGTCAATAAAACTTCGGATGATCAATTTTATGCAGATCTCCTTGCCCAGGAACTTGACTATCTCTCAGCCAAAGCTGCCCTGTATCCAATAGGCAGCAAACAGTATGAAGAGGCCATGATGAAATCCTACGAAAAGCAAGTCCAGGCTCAGGAAAAAGTCCATAAGCTTTTACTATCCGCTCAAAAGGAGTTGGAACTTGCCAAGATCGATAACATCCAGGACGCCATCGACAAGCAGCTTGCCCTTGAAGAGCAACGCTGGAATGATGAACTTCTCTTGCTGCAAGAAAGGTTAATCATTAAAAAAGATCTTTCAGATCAGGAGATTGCCATCAACGATGCTGTCAATCAAGCAATACAGGAGAAAACCAAAACACACGAAAAGACTCAATCTGAACTCTTCCAGGCTTCCGCCCTGAAGAAGGAAATGGATAATGCTATTATCCGTGAAGCCACCTCAAAAACGGATGAAGAAAATTGGGCCGCGCAACAAGAAATTGCTCAACTCAATTATGAGCAACAAGTCATAGATGCCCAGGGCAATGCCGCCAAAATAGCACAGGCTGAAAATGCCCTTTCCGCAAAAATTGTCAATATCAAGATTCAGGAACTCAACAAGCGAGAGGAAATTGGCAATGCGGTCTTCAATTCAGCCAATCAACTCTTCGGTTCATTGTCTACCCTGGCAGGCAGGGAAACCGCGCTTGGCAAAGCCTTGTTTCTCTTTCAGCAAGCTGCTGCCATCGGTCAGATTATCTTTAACACCGCTATTGCCAATTCAAAGGCTGTAGCTACTTCTCCACTAACATTTGGTATGCCCTGGGTAGCTATTAATACAGCTTCTGCTGCCGTTGGCATTGTATCGGTAATAGCTCAAACCATCTCCGAATTCTCGGGCAATAAATCAAAGGGTCACTCCGAAGGAGGCTTCACCGGACCAGGAGGCAAGTATCAGTACGCTGGTTCCGTTCACAAGGGTGAATATGTGATTCCCCAGGAAGGAGTGAACAATCCTTCGCTTGCTCCCCTTTTCAATATCGTGGAGTCAGCCCGCAGAAATAACAGCCTTTCGAGGTTGGATCTTCGATCCTTTGCTCGAACTTCCTTAAACAAAAGCGCTTTTGCTTCCGGTGGCTACACCGGCAGTCCAACGGGATCCTCGCTGTCCTCACCCATTGTGCTGAGTGATCCAGCACAAGCTGCAGTACTGCATGCTTTGTCCGTCGAACTTCGCCTGATCCGGACCAACGGGATCCGCGCCAACATTAACAAATACGGCACAAACGGTTTGATGGAAGCACAAGACGATATCACAAAATTCAAAGCAAAAGTCAATAAGAAATAAACTGTTATTCTGATAAAATTCAAGTCATAAATGTTAAATATTCAATATTTTCAGGATAATTCTTTGATAATGTTTAGATAATGTCTTGATGTTGTTGTGTAATTGTTTACTTTTGAAACGGAATTAAGAAATATTAAGGAGAAGACCTTTAAACTACTCATTCCCAAATCTATCAAATGGAGCGATTCACCTACGAAGAGCAAAAAGCAGTAGCGGCAGTTTTGCTAATTCTGAACGAATTAACTGAAGTCGACAAGCACAAGCTTGCAAAGATTCTTTTCTTTGCCGATCAGAAGCACCTGGCCCGATATGGTCGCACAATCACCTTGGATTCTTATTGCAAAATGGACAATGGCCCTGTTCCATCAATCATTTATGATTCAGTGAAGAGTATTAATAATCCTCGTAGTTATCCTAATAGCCATGGTTTTGAAGGTAAGATAAAAGTATCCGGATATAATATTACTCCTTTGGCAAGTGCAGATTTGGATCAGTTATCAGAGACAGATATCGAATGCTTAAATGAATCAATAAGGGAAAATGCGGGATTGACCTTTGGCCAGTTGAAGGATAAATCCCACGGTCCAGCCTGGCACAGTGTTAAAGACAACAGGATCATACCATTTACAGAAATGGCTAAAGAAGGCAACGCTTCCGAATTTGTGATGGAGTTGATCAGAATGAACCTGGAAGCCGAAGAACTTCTAAGCGTATGAGTAGCATAGGAGACTCCCTTCAGGATAAAAGCCGAAAAGAATTAATTTCAAGTCAGATACAGCCCGGAGCTGTATTTTTTCTTTTTGATGAATTTGCAAAAAAGGAAAAATACGTTGTTGTTCTCGGTGTAGATAAGGAGTGCATCATGGTTGGCACGCTGTACATCAATAGTGAAATTAATACAAATGTAATTAGAACGTCAGCGCAAAGGGAACTTCAGTTCAAGCTAAAATGCTCAGAATATTCCTTCCTCAGCTATGATTCTTTTGTCAATACCTCTTACATTCTAAAGAGGAAATTCGAAGTCCTTGTCGATTCAATTTGTGAAAACAATGGCGTGTATATTGGCCAGATTACAGAAAGAGATTTTGGAAATCTGAGATCGATCATGAGTTTATCCAGAGAAATATCACGGGCGGATAAAAAGGATTTTGGATTAATTTAAAATTGGTCTCCTCAAATTTTAAGCTGGATATTCATCCGGCTTTTTTTCTGTCCTTTCGTTACATAATGCTCACTGGTAACTTTCCCAAAAAGTTAAACCAGAGAAGTAATGAAACTATCGATAGGCAACCAACCCATTGCAATTCCGGAAGACGCGAATATCAGCATCGAAAAATCATCACCAATGCTTGGATCAGATGCCACTTCGTTTTCTTATACGCTTCCGGTTCCCCGGCTTCCAAATCAGCAGTTGCTTGGATGGCCCGGGCACCTGGAGCGTATTTGGGAAATCCCCACTGCCACTTTTATCCTGGAAGATCAGGGTATACAAGTTGTGGCCGGAGAGGTTGAATTCGATGATATTGATGATGAAAATATCGGCGTGATCCTTAAATCCGGATCCACCGAATTCTGGTCTAAAATCAAGGATAAAAAGATGACGGATGTAGGTTTCGGATCTGAAGCCTGGCTTGGCGATGAAACTTCATGGGCCCTCTTCGATTTTAAACGGCAAGAATGGGACGCGTACAACGCAGCTGAGAATTCTCCGGTAATTGCTGTGCAATGGGCCATGGACAACGAGGACAATTCGGCAGAAATCCTTGGAAATACCTGGCTGGTCTATCTGCCCACACCAGAATATGTTCCCTTCATGCTGCAATTTAAAGCGTGGTACCTTATTGAGAAGATTTTCGAACACTTTGGTTATACTATCCTGGCAGATAATTTAAAAACCAGCGAATTCGTGAATTTGATCGTTTTTACACGTCCGTTTTATTTCATGTTCTCGGGCGGCCCTGTTATACTGGTTAATCCGATAGTGTACATCTTGAATTACGCAGAACTTATGCCTGATATCACAGTGCAGGATTTTCTGGATGGCATTAAGTCAATACCTGGCTTGATATTCCTGATTGACGATCAGAACAAACTGGTAACCATAACCTTTCAGCGGAGTCTGTTTGAGCCAGAGAGCATCGATCTGATGCCAATAACGGAACTAAAGGGCTGGATCCACCGGGAACATGAGAGTACCGACGGCTATCAACTGGCCTATCAGTCTCAGGATGATGAGAACGACACAAAAATTGATTACATAATTGATGAGACGGTAGCAGACACGCTTCCGTCTGCAACAATTGAAGGGAGGATAGTTCACGTAACCAACGTCAACAGGGATTATATCACCAAGAAAAAATCAAGCGACTCATCCCTGTATTGGTCCATGATTGGCCGGTTAAAGCCCCTGATCAGTGGAAACGGCGGGCTGAAGATTGAATTTCCTGTTAAGGTACCGCAAAGTCATTATCTGGATAACATTCTGAACCCTTATCTGCCAATCGATATCACCAAAAAAACAGGAATGTCATATCTTATTAACAACGATATGACAGAATTGTACGTGTCGCTATATCGCGGAATTGTAGGCGTTGGGGGGGGAACAACAAGACCATTGATCTATGCCGAGAAATATGGTGAAGGAACCCCTTCATTGGTACCCGCTGATCTATATACCGATGTATTCGAGAAGTATATCACCTGGAAAACCCTTTACGCGAGGGCATGTACGAAATATATCCAGCTTACCCTGCCCCAATTGATTGCACTGCAATGGGGAAAACGATATTTCATCGGCGGGATCCGCGTAGTTCTTGAAAAGATCAACTACGAAGTACCCTTTACCGGGATTGTCAAGGTGGGGGGTTACACGGCTTAAAAATGTCCTTTGCCCACCGGTCGGGCAGAGTTAATTTTACATAAAACGAAAAAAGAATGACAATCATTCAACAGCCAGACGCACTTTCCTTCTCAGGAAATCTCAAGAAATTCATCTTCTCGACGGATGTTACCACCCCGTTTTCGTTGATGATGGGTGAAACGATCATTGTGAACGGTTATTACAATCCATCGATTGACGGTAAGGTGGAGATAGATCTTAAAGAGATCATCGAAAGGCAACTCTCCATCATCCTTCCAACGGATGGTGACGCCCTTACAGATCAAACAACCGGCGTAGCAGACTTCACTGTCAACATTGGCATTGAACCTTATGTTTTCCGCGTGATTAAAGGCGGTGTATCTGATCTGGTCCAGTCAGCTCAATCCTTTACCGACGATCACTTTTTAACCTGGCAATCCCAGGAGAAGAAGATCCTTGTCACACAACCTGAATGGTTAACCCTTTATGCCAACGCTCAAAGAATAGTAAAATGTAAAGCGTATTACCTCTCCGGTGGCAATATTGCCAACGAAACTGCAACACTTGCCACCGTTCCAGCAGATCATCTTCAAACTATAGACGTTAGCTACCAGGCGATCTGTGATGCCATCACCGCTACCGAACCCATCGTTTGGGACGTATGGTTTGAGGACGGATCCGGCAACCGGCTGAGTTACGTGCAGCGGCTGCAGCTTCGCTACGGCACTGACCAGGAAAACGTATTCCTTTGGGCAAATACCCTTGGTGGAATAGACTCAGCCTCCTTTACCGGCTACCTTGAAGATGATCAGAAACTTTCCCACCTGGTAGCAGAACTCTACAGTGAAGCACTGGACGAGTATAAGATAGACAAGAAGACTGAGATAAAACAAAGCACCGGCTTTCTCACTCCCAGGGAAAGCGTTTGGCTCAGGGATTTTTTCCTGTCCAAACGGCGCTACAAGATTGAGCTGGATGGGTCCATCAAGTCAATCGTCCTGGTCGACTCTAAAGTTGTTTCATCCACCGAAGACGACCTTCACAGCTACGAATTCACTTTTCGATATACTTCGGATTCAAATCTTTTGAATCTTGATCGTGTCGTAACAGACATGCCTGCACCAGAGGGGCTGACTGATTTCTTTTTGACTGAGCTATTGTCAGGCTTACCAATGGCTGACTTCAACGGAAATTTAAACTTCGCCGTTCAAAGCCCTTTTGCTTTAGGATGGATGAAGCTCTCCCTGAATCAACTCTTTACCTATGCGCTTCCTGAATTTGTCGACAATCTTGCCATTTGCTTCACTAATGGAAAACTCACTACCAGTGTTGGTGTTGGTGCTGGTGCTGTGACTTTGGGATTAAAGCCTAAACATGGCTTTGAATCCTCCCTGACCTCCCTTCTTACCTTCGATAATTCATCCAGGATATTTTCCATTACGGCCCAAGACCTTGATTTAATTCCTGTTTGGAACATGGGCCTTCAGCTTTTAAAAGCCACACAAAGCATTGCTATAACAAACACCCCTGGCTGGTGGTATATCTATTATAAATACGATATCCTTTTAGAAGAAAACATCCTGGTTGCTTCGCAATCAGTTTGGGACCGCGAAGTGGATATCCCCATAGCCGAAATATTCTGGAACGGATCGGAGGGAGTCATGAAAGATTACCGGTATGTCTACACGGAAGTGAATCATTCGCCTCTGGTAAGGTTTGAGGACAAGCCACACCCTGCCGAAGATATTTATACTTCCACCACCAACTTCAAAAACCTCCTCTCACCCGAAGAAACTACTGTTCAAAAAGCCTTGGAAAAACTGGATTTTCACCTTAAAGTTGGCAAAGTACCTTTTACAGATACGGAGTCACCGGAAATAATCAACTATCAAACCACGCAGACAGACCCGGAAGATACCAGCAAAACAATCAACTACACCGAAACCTATACGGATGACCCCAATGTTAGGTGTATCATTGTAATTGACCCGGAAACAAGCTGCCAGCTTCAACAGATGCCGCAGTTTACAAAGACAGACGGTAAATTAACAAGGGTCTGGTTTGATATGGGGGGATTTCCTTCAAGTGGCTATTTAATAATAAGTCGAACCTAATGAAAAAGCTACTTTCAATTTTAACCATTTTGTTGATGTCAACAATATGCTTTGGACAGTAGCGAACCCTACCAATAACGAAATAAATATCCAACCAATATTCACCCTTAAATATGTGCTATGACTACTACCGAAGTTTACAAAGTACTAAGTGAGAAGATGGACGCTCAGCATGAATACACATCTAAGTTACTGTCTAACATCTACGAACAAACACTACGCACAAACGGAAGGGTGACAACAGTGGAGGGACGGATAATCGATATTGAAAAGGATGAGTCGAGCCATATCATCAACTGTCCAAATATCAAAAGAATAGAAACATTGGAGGATGAGAATCAGGAAGTTAGAATAATAAAGAAGTACCCAAAATTAGCCCTCGGAATCTTTGTCGTTTTTGTCGGTATATTCCTTGTATCTGGATGGTTTGGTTATCAAAGGTTAAGGGCAGAACAGGACACGATACAGGCCAGACAGCACATAATTCTTAATAGCGAACAATCACTTTTAAAAAATAATGAACCCTCTGATGCCCCACACCATTGATATTAACAACCGCTTTCGAGAGATTGAATCCGTGGATGGACTGTTCAGTCAAATTGAGATCCGCACCCGACCGGATGACCACCCCGCAGAACCAATAAAATAAACCCATCATGAAAAGAAATGAAATCATCGCCGGGCTGAAAGTGTATTTCGCCATTTCGGACCTGGTTTGTCCCCATGTGCACCTCAAATTTGGCGATCGGGCCTGGATGTTTCTCAGCACAATATTTCTGCATACCCTGCTGGTGATCAGGCGCGATATCCTGAAAGCTCCGATGATCTGCAATAACTACCATGCTCGTGGCATTTACGATGAGCGTGGTCTGCGTTGCAATCTTTGTTCCCTGGTAAGGGATAAAACCATGGAGGGTCAGGTTTACCTTTCGGCACACATTACCGGTCAGGCCGGTGACTTCGAGGTGGTGGGCATGAGCGCGAAGCAGGCCCGGTACCTGATCATGGACAACATCCTTCAGCTCTCTTATCCAATCCGCCTGGAGGATAGCGTGACCTGGCTTCATGTGGATACCTACGACACGGAAAAGGATCAACCATTTACACTCTTTACAGCATGACAAACTATTGGAGTTATTTCGCAATGTTCCTCAGCGGCATCATTGCAGGACTGGTTCTCTATATAAAGATCAAAGCACCGGACCAGGTGATTAATGACAATCAACGCATTGGTAAAATCAAAAGCCGTGGGGCAGGAAATACGCAATCAACATCGCTTGTCAGAAGTAGTTTTGATCCGGACAGCGGTCTGGCAGAGAAAAAATCTCTTCTTGATAGAATATTCCCTGGTAGGGAATTTCGAAGATTGGCGCGAAAGGAGAGGAGAGAGGCAAGGCTAAAGCATACTGATCCTCCTTAATCTGTCCTTTCCAGCGTTGATGAAATATGCAAAATTTGATTCAGATTAATATTTACCAAATACAAATTACCATGAAAAACATTTTGATGTTGATCGCCCTGGTCGGGATTTTTGCCCTTGGATGTGCATCCTTTGAAACGGATACCCCGCCAAAATCTCAAAACCAGTTTCTACAAGCCTCTGATACACGGATTCAGGCAACGATTATTCGTGCAGTGGATGAGACTGCTGCTGATCCAGCACCAGCTCCGGTTGGGATCGTTGGTTTCGTGAAAAACAACATGGCTGAGCTCACTTTAGCCCTTCTTGCATTTTTAAAGGTTATTGTAAATCTTACCCCCACAGAGTCCGATAACAAGATCTTCGGACTGCTTGACAATTTTATCAACTGGTTAGTGCCAAATTTCAAGATGGGTGGTGGAAAGTTTACTTAAGAAGTTGTTCATTGATTTTCATTTATTTACATCCTCTGTCATACAACGGCAGGGGATGTTTTTTTCTTCTTTTTGGGCTTTTCGGAGGCGTCATCAACTTTAGGATCCTTGTTTAAGTAGTCTATCAACTTTCGGTTTGCCTTGTCAGCCCTCTCAAAATCTTCGTTGATGTAAATTTTAGTCGTTTTCTTCTCTGGAGAGGAGTGTCCCAGACAGAGTGAAATATCATCTATTGATATACCCAACTCTCTCATTATGCTGGCCACCGAGTGACGGCAATAATAACTGGTGATTTTGACTGAAGAATTAATTTTTAGCTCTTGCTGAATCTCAAAAATACAACTATTGATCATTTTGGTGAAAGCAGTTTCATCCTTATATTGTAAAAGACTTTTTCGGGTATGTCTTATCTTGTTCGGATCACGCTCAGTTAAACTTGTATCAGCAAACCATAACAGATGCGTTTCTCCTTTGTATCGATCAAGTATAGCTTGTGCCTCCTTTTCGATCTTTATATTGTAAAACCTTCCAGTCTTTGCTCGAAAGTATTGAATCCTTCCATCTATTACATTTTTCGATGTCAGGAAGAAAAGATCCTTAGTGTTAATACCAAGCAGAAAAAATTGAAGGATAAATACATCTCTCGCAATCTCTTGTCTTTTATCAATTGTGGTAAAATCCCTTATTGATCTCATTGATTCGATAGGAAGATTTCTGTTGCGGGTTACCTCTGTTTTGATTTTGAATTTACGGAATGGATAATTTTCTGTGAGATTATCATTGATCGCATCGTTCAAAATTCCACGGAGATAACGAAGGTATACAGCGACTCCATTTACTTTCATGTACTTAATCTTTGTCACTTTTCCTCCTTTTGTGGTTGGTTTAACCGGAGTTGTAAGACAGTAGGACTCAAATTTTTCTAAAAATCGGATGTTGATATCGCTAAATTCCAGGTTGTTACTTCCCCAGAATTCCTTGACTTTGACTAGCGTACAGTTAAGCAGTTCTGAAGTCTTTTTTCTCCCCAGAGCTTTGACATCAGCGATTCTTTTCTCACCATAAGAAATGAAATTTGTTTCAATCTCCTCTTTTTCAGACAATAAGAATTTTTTCAGTTGATTAACATCCATTTTATCAACCTGAGCCTGATTATTAATCATTTTAACATCACAGCCATTTTTAATTTGAGTAAGCCGGATGTTTTTAGATGCTGAAAGTTTATCACCAGTCTTGCCACCCAAAATCTGACCTGGCTTAATCCAGTTTTCTTTTAGTACAGTGACATCTGTTGGAACCTGAATTGTTTTTAGATGCGCTGATATTTGAAGCATGACCACGCATTCACCATGCCTGTTAGGGCGGTTAGGAGTAATTACCAGACTTAATTTTGCCATTTTATACAAAGGATTTACAAAGAATCGATATCAAAGATAGGCAATCTTAAGCAACTTTTAGCAACTAGAAGACAGAAAAAAGGGAATACATCTGGTTTTATCCTTCCGTATTCCCTTGATTATTAGTGTTTTATCTTTGTGACCCTGGAGAGACTCGAACCCCCAACCTTCTGATCCGTAGTCAGATGCTCTATCCATTAAGCTACAGGGCCATTGGCGTGCAAACGCAAAGGCAAAGAAAAGAAATAATTTGCTAATATGCTAATGTGCTTCTAATATGATAATGACAGAACCCAATCTTCAAATTTTCTCATCTTTTCGTAGAATTGCCACATTAACACATTAGCAAATTAACCAATGTTAAGGTTTCGTGAATTGTGTGCGTACACGGAGAAGTTTTTGATGAGCGAACGGACGAAATTTTCTAATATTGGATCGCTAAACAGAAGTTCTATGTTACTGATCATGAATATTTCAGGGAAAATATACTTGTCTTTAGTACTAAATATCTGCCTCTTTCAGGTAAACGTAAACTAATGTGTGGTTTTAACGAACGGTGTTTTGTTTCGGAATTATTTAACTTCTTAAATTATGAGTAAGTACCTTTATTTATCCGTTACCCCGGAGGCTCTCATAGCTTCCATGCTGCCTCCTGCCGAATTTGGTGAGTATATGGCTACGGGTACCAAGAAAAGTAACAAGGGTCAAATGATCTTTTTTGAGGTTGATCTGGAAAAAGTTAAGGATCTGGTTGACATGGATTACATTGAAAAGAACTGTGTGCGTCATCCTGACGGTTTACCGAAACATTCAGTTTACCTTTCTGTCTACCGCGTATTGGAGACCATTCCTCTGAAGGCGCTGAAGAATCTTTACCTCACCACTGACCATGGAATCGTATTGGAACTTACTCCTTCCAAGTATGACGAATCCTGCGAACAAAATTCATCCATGCACCTTTACCAGGAACTGTGCCCCGTGTCGCCTCAGGTAGTGAGCGAATTTTGTCCGGCAAGCTTCCTAAAGGCGCTGACAGATGGATCACGTCAGTTTAAACTACCCAAACTGTTCCTTGTCGAACTCAAACTGGGTGAACTGGCTTCTAATCCTGCCACAGGTTCCGCCGAGCACCTTCCTTATACCCATGTGCGGCATATGAGGGATTGTCTGCTTGCCTTGCACGGATATGAGAAGAAAATGAAAACGGTGGTTCGTTCGTATAACGGATCCTTGCTTTACAGAACCATCGCATCCGGTTTCTATGTCGGTTCAGGTAACGATATGATTTATTATCGTTATCCAACGATGCAGGAATTAGAGGAAATCAACTACGATTTTTTAGCAACGCTCTAATATCTAACAATTTTAACTGATTTTCTATGTTTAGTTTACCAGGAGCGAGCTCCTTTGAAGTATTTGCTATTTGGACTGTTTTATTGATCTCGTTTTTCGGACTGGGTTATGCCCTTTTGCTCCGTAAACAGGTCATGGCGTGTGACAAAGGAACCCCCAAAATGCAGGAGGTATGGGGCGCGATCAGTATAGGAGCGAATGCCTATCTGAAGCGGCAGTTGAAGACCATTGTCCCGCTTATTTTTGTCTTTACAATCATTCTGTTCTTATCCGTTTATATCGTTCCTCCGACCGAATCATCCAAGATGCGCTTCGTTGGATATTCCGATGAACAACTCAAACTTATTATCGGATTTGGTCGTGCCGTCGCATTTGTACTAGGTGCTGTCTTCTCTTTAATGGTCGGACAGTTCGGGATGCGTATGGCCGTCCAGGCCAATGTGCGTGTAGCTTCAGCTTCCCGCCGCAGCTTCGGCGAGGCTTTGAAAATTGCCTATCGTGCCGGTACTATCACAGGGATGCTCACAGACGGTCTGGGGCTTCTTGGAGGTACCCTGATCTTCATCATTTTCGGAGTCGCCTCTCCTGATACCTTGCTGGGATTCGGGTTCGGAGGTACCCTGCTGGCCCTCTTCATGCGCGTTGGGGGTGGAATCTTCACCAAAGCAGCCGACGTTGGCGCTGACCTCGTAGGTAAAGTGGAAGCCGGATTGCCTGAAGATGATGAGCGTAACGCAGCAGTTATTGCAGATCTTGTTGGTGATAACGTTGGTGACTGCGCCGGTATGGCGGCGGATATCTTCGAATCGTATGAGGTAACCATCGTTTCAACCTTGATTCTGGGTGTGGTGCTCTTTACTGCAACTCACGAACTTTCGTGGATCATTTTCCCGCTTTTGGTGCGTGGTATCGGTGTACTCTCCTCTATCGTAGGAACTTACCTGGTAAAAGGTGGCAAAGAGGACAAAACAAATAATGCCCTCAAGGCCATCAATAAAGGATTTTATACCTCCGCTGCTATAAGTATCGTACTGTTTGGTATTGTTTCTTATTTCTACCTCCACGACTGGCGTTCATTTCTTTCGGTGGTGATGGGTATCGTTCTTGCCATTGTACTGGACGAGATTACTAAATATTTTACAGATGGGAATTACCATCCGGTGAAAGATATAGCCAAAAACTCTAAAACAGGTTCTGCGACACTGTTGCTCAAGGGTTTGAGTTACGGTTTTGAAATTGCCGTATGGCAGACTATCGTGATAGCAATTACCATCCTTTCCGCTGTGCTGATTTATTACGGTCAGCCGCTGGTGTATGTTCTTTACGGTGTAGCCATGACTGGTATCGGAATGCTTACCCTCACCGGTAACAACGTGGCGATGGATGCATTCGGTCCGATTGCCGACAATGCCAATGGGATCGGAGAGTTGTCGCACCTCGACAAGGATGCACGTAAGATTATGGACTCACTCGACTCCACAGGAAATACGACAAAGGCCATCACCAAAGGTGTAGCAATTGGTTCGGCGGTAATCGCCGCGGTCGCATTATTCGGTTCTTTCATAACGGATGTATCCAATGTTCAGATTCAGCTTGGTTTCGAAAAGAGCCAGCAACTGATAGAAACCGGTATCCGGATTTCCATGCCAATGGTATTCATCGGATTATTGATCGGAGGTACCATCCCATGGTTATTCTCTTCACTGACTATCAATGCTGTAACGCGAGCTGCTGCGATGATCGTGGAAGAGGTTCGCCGCCAGTTCAGAATTCCCGGAATCATTGAACGTACAGTGAAACCCGACTATCAGAGAGCAGTTGATATCTGTACCGTGGCTGCTCAGAAAGAGCTTATTCCGCTGGCGCTGATATCTGTACTCTCACCGATTCTGGTAGGAAGCCTACTGGGTGTCGAGGCACTCGGAGGATTCCTGGGTGGCGTAATTCTGTCAGGGCAGCTCCTTGCCGTATTTATGGCTGGAGCTGGTGGCGCCTGGGACAATGCCAAAAAAACCATCGAGGATGGCTTATACGGAGGCAAGGGATCTGAAGCTCATCATGCAGCCGTTGTGGGTGATACCGTTGGCGATCCGCTGAAGGATACTGCCGGTCCGGCGTTGAACCCGATGATTAAGGTAATCAACCTTGTGTCACTCCTTTGTGCTCCTGTACTGATCGCCTACCAGAAGCCAGGTCAGTTCTCCTGGGGACTTGTCCTTACGGGTGTGATCTGCCTGACAATTATCACAGGTTCAATTATCGTATCCAAACGTGGTGGTTTCAAAAGACCTGCCAGAATAGAATAGTTATTCAGGATTTTCATAGACAAAGCCCCTTTTCTGCAACTGCAGGAGGGGCTTTGTCAATTAACATATTCATGCGTTTATATTTTGTCTTTCAATGGTCGCATGGAATCGCCATGAGGTTATAATCATCTCGATTGGTGATTCAAAAATCATGACGATTTCACACATTCAATATTTATCATATATTTGCATTTTATTTATAATTATACTTAATAAATATAAGCGGTGCGGCTATCTGACATAGATGAGAATAGTACGGTGGTTATTTTCAAGGTTTTAGGCCATGGATCTTTCCGTCGGAGGATCTCTGAAATGGGTTTTGTGGCTGGGAAGGAAGTTTCTGTTTTGAAGAATGCCCCTTTCAAAGATCCTGTCGAGTACCGTCTGATGGGCTATAATGTTTCGCTGCGCCGCGTGGAAGCAAGTCTTATCGAAGTCGTGACTCTCGAAGAGGCCGAGCTTCTTTTTCCAACTATTTACGACGGAACCATCGAGCAGGATGAGTTAAAAATTTCTGCCAGAAAGAAAAGCCACATTATTACTATTGCCCTGGTTGGAAATCCCAACAGTGGTAAGACGACTCTTTTCAACCGGCTGACCAATTCCAAGGAGCATGTCGGTAATTATAGCGGTGTCACGGTAGGGGCGACAAAATCTTCCCTCCAAAGAAATGGCTACCATTTTGATATGACCGACCTTCCGGGTACGTATTCGCTAACCAGCTATACGCCGGAGGAACTATATACCCGCAACTTTATCCTACAGGAGATGCCTGATATTGTGGTCAATGTGGTGGATGCTTCCAGCCTGGAACGCAACCTGTTTTTGACGACCCAGCTGATCGACATGGACATCAAGGTGGTGATAGCCCTGAATATGTATGACGACCTGGTGGCGAGCGGATCCAAACTAAAGATCAAGAAACTGAGCAAGCTGACCGGTATCCCGATGGTGCCGACAACGGCTTCCAGCGGGGAGGGGCTGGAGCAGCTGATGGAGAAACTGATCGAGGTGTATGAAGACCGTGATCCGGTGGTCAGACATATCCACATCAACTACGGGGAAGAGATGGAGAAATCGATCTTCCAGATCCGTAAGGAAATAAGGAAAGACAAGCCTCTGACGGCTGCTTTTTCTTCGAGGTATCTCTCTGTCAGACTGATAGAAAAGGATCCGGAGGCTTTAAAGGTGCTGGAGACCTCTTCCAATTATCAGACCATCAAGGAAATTACCGTTTATGAGATTGCACGTCTGGAATCCCGTCTGAACGACGAAACGTCTCAACTGATTACGGATGCCAAATACGGGTTTATCGCCGGAGCGCTGAAGGAGTGTTACCAGCCTGGTGTCATGAAACGCACCATCACTACGCAGAAGATTGATAAAGTGATGACCGGAAAATATCTTGGTTTCCCGATCTTCCTCGGACTGATGTTCCTAACTTTTTACGCGACGTTTGCATTGGGAATCTTTCCGACAGAGTGGCTGATGAGGGGTGTAAACTATATTTCAGAGTTTCTGGTTTCAGTGATGAGCAATGGGATGCTGAAAGATCTGCTGATTGACGGAATCGTACGAGGAGTGGGCAGTGTGCTGGTTTTTTTACCCAATATCCTGATTCTCTTCTTCTTCATCTCGTTGATGGAAGACACAGGTTACATGGCCCGGGCGGCTTTTATCATGGACAAACTTATGCACAAAATGGGTCTGCACGGTCGTTCCTTTATCCCATTGGTGATGGGTTTCGGCTGTAACGTGCCGGCTATTATGGCAACCCGTACGATCCGGAATCGCGGAGACAGGCTGCTCACTATGATGATCATCCCGTTCATGTCGTGTTCGGCCAGGCTCCCCGTGTATGTGGTGCTTATTTCCGCCTTCTTCCCCCGTTATTCGGCACTGGTATTTATAGGGATTTATCTGCTGGGAATAGCGGTTGCGATCCTGTCTTCAAGGTTACTGAACCGCACAGTATTTAAGCGGAAGGAGACGCCGTTTGTGATGGAATTGCCTCCTTACCGGATGCCTGTGCTGAAGAATTCCCTTCTTCACATGTGGGATAAGGCCAGTCAGTACTTGAAAAAGATCGGCGGAACGATACTTTTGGCTGTCGTGCTAATTTGGGCGCTTGAATATTTTCCCCGAAACGGTAAAATTGGTGTGAATGCTCCGGTGCAAAATGTCTCGCAAATGGAGCAATCATATCTGGGCCGGATCGGACATTTTATTGAGCCGGTTATCAGACCGTTAGGTTTTGATTGGCGGATGGGCGTCTCCCTGATCGCGGGCATTCCTGCCAAAGAAATCGTCATCGGTACCATGGCCGTTTTGTATGGAACGGAAAATGACCAGCATAAAAATGAGCTTTTGCAAACCAGGTTGCAGAATCAGCGGTATGAATACGGTCCGAGGAGAGGAGAACCCGTCTTTAATCAGGCGGCGGCACTGGCATTTCTCGTTTTTGTTTTGCTTTATTTCCCTTGTATTGCCGCGATCGCTGCGATAAAGAGGGAGTCGGGGAGCTGGAAGTATGCCCTTTTTACGGTGTTTTATACCACTTCCGCAGCCTGGATCGGGGCATTTCTTACGTATCACCTCGCAATTTTCATCTTTTAAATCTTTGATATGCAGGAGATAATCGTCTATATTATGATTGCTGCCGTTGCCATCCTGGTCGGATACAGGGGATGGAAAGCCATCCGGAACATCAGTAATCCCAATCCTTGCGGCGGATGTGGGAAGTCGTGCGAGGGTTGCCCGGTTGCACCGAGGAAAGGAATTTAGTAGTTTTACCGGATGAAAAAAATGTTCTCCAATGATGCATTCGAAGTGATGCACATCCGGAATTTCAGGCTGTTCATGTTTTATCGCCTGCTGATGACGTCGGCAACCCTGATGCAGTCGGTGGTTGTAGCATGGTTGCTCTACAACATCACCAAGAGTGTGCTTTCACTTGGGATGATCGGCCTGACGGAGGTAATTCCCCAGGTAAGCATTGCCCTGTTTGCCGGCCATTTTGTCGATATCTGGGACCGGAAAAGAATTATTTTCTATACTTCACTGCTGATGTTGATCAGCTCCATTATTCTGGTCATTTATAGCGAACCTTCGTTTGATTTCCATGTTTTACTGGGGGTCTGGCCGATATATGTCACCATTTTTCTGACAGGACTGGCTCGCGGAATCCTGGCTCCTGCCAATGCTGCCATGCTTGGTCAACTGGTACCCCGAAGGCTATTGACGCGAGCTGCGATCTGGAACAGCACTACCTGGCAGATCGGAGCGGTGACCGGTCCGGCGCTTGGTGGACTGGTTTATGGGTTTTTCGGTATTATGCCTGCGCTGTTTCTTGTCCTTGCACTATACCTGATTTGCGCCTTCCTGTTTCCATTTATTAAGAGTCCGGGAAAAATAATCATTCCTGAGGGCAGTACAGAAGGTATCTTTGCCAGGATGAAGGAGGGGATTCATTATGTGTTTAACAACCAGGTTCTTCTGGGTGCTTTTACGCTGGATATGTTTGCTGTTTTGTTTGGAGGGGCTGTTGCGATGCTTCCGGTTTTCGCTTCTGACATACTCAAAGTCGGACCGGAGGGTCTGGGAATTTTGCGTGCATGTCCGGCGATAGGAGCAATTTTGATGTCAGTGATCCTGACTTTTCATCCCCCGGTGAAGTATTCTGGCCCACTGCTTTTCTTAAGTGTTTTCGGGTTTGGCTTGAGCATGATCGTCTTCGCATTGTCGAGGAACTTTTACTTTTCGGCTTTTGTGCTATTCCTGAGCGGGGTGTTCGATGATATCAGCGTGGTAATCCGTGCGAGTATACTGCAACTCTTTACTTCTGATGAAATGAAAGGAAGGGTGGCAGCAGTGAACAGTATTTTTATCGGCTCATCCAATGAACTCGGCGCCTTCGAATCCGGAGTGGCTGCAAAAATGATGGGATTGATTCCTTCTGTTGTCTTCGGCGGGGTAATGACGCTGTTGATCGCGGGTTTTGCTGCCGTCAAGTCGCCTTCGCTCAGAAAACTAAAGCTCTTAAGTGAAAAGTGAAAAACTTGCACTTCGCTCCAGTGGATTTGCAATCCGCTGGAAATTTTTCACCAGCGGATTGCAAATCCACTGGAGCGGGTCCGCTGATGCAGGTGGCTAAACCCTTCGACCCTATTATCCGGTCCCTGAGCCTGTCGAAGGGCCCTTCGACAGGCTCAGGGACCGATAGCCTTTTCACTTTTAGTTATCTATTTTTGTAGGTAGAGCAGTTCAGCCATTTGCTCAATTGTCAAATCGCCGCGTTCCCCTATACCGGTTAGGCCCCTTTGTCTGAAGCGATCACAGATAACTGGAATAAAATCTTCGCCCACCCCATAAGCTGAGAGTTTGGTTGGAATTCCAAAAGATTCGAAGAATTCCACTGTCTTCCTGATCGCAGCATCCATCCTTTCATCCTCGCTGCCGGTGGTTATTCCCCAAACACGTTCGCCATATTGAAGCAGTTTTTCCCGTTTATTTTTACGTTTGACCTGCATGATACCAGGAAGCACAATTGCCAGGGTGCGGGCATGATCAATTTCATAGTATGCAGTGAGTTCGTGGCCGATCATATGAGTGGCCCAATCCTGGGGAACACCTACCCCGATCAATCCGTTCAATGCCATCGTGGCAGCCCACATGAAGTTGGCGGCGGCGTCATAATCGTTCCTGTCAGCCAGTACCTTCGGACCTTCTTCAAGTAATGTGATCAGAATTGATTCGGCAAAACGATCCTGAATCTGCGCATTGACCGGGTAGGTAAGATATTGCTCAAGGACATGTACGAAGGCATCGACCACTCCGTTAGCGACCTGTTTTTCAGGGAGCGAAAAGACGACCGTCGGATCGAGAATTGAAAACTTGGGTAAAACTGCAGGGGATGCAAAGGCCATTTTTTCCTGGGTGGAGACCCTTGTCACGACGGCTGTGGAGTTCATTTCAGAACCAGTTGCAGGAAGTGTTAAAACACTGCCTAGCGGGACAGCGCTGGAAGCCAGTAGCTTACGATTTGTCAGAAATTCCCATGGATCTTCTCCATCCCAGTGTGCAGCTGCAGCAATGAATTTTACACCATCCAGCACAGAACCACCACCAACTGCCAGGATGAAACCGATCTTTTCATCCTTGACGATTTCAACCGCTTTCATAAGGGTTTCGTAGTGAGGATTGGGCTCTATGCCACCAAATTCGATCAGGTTGTATCCTTCGAGTGCATCTTTTACCTGGTCGTAGACACCATTTTTGAAAATACTGCCGCCACCATAGGCGAGCATAATTTTTGTATTGGCCGGGACGAGTTTGTTAAGTCTTGAAATCTGACCCTTTCCAAATACAATATTGACCGGATTGCAAAATTGAAAGTTATCCATAAGAGTTAATAATGAATAATGAACAAAAAATTAGAGACTAAAAGTACTAAAAAATTCTTTGCTCCAGTGGATTTGTAATCCGCTGGCCATCTTTAGCCTCTCTCGCTCCAGTGGATTTGTAATCCGCTGGTAATCATTCTCCAACGGATTACAAATCCGTTGGAGCTACTTAATTCTTGGAGCAATCTCTTCACTTTTCATTTTTCACTATTTTTTGGCGTCAATCGAAAAAGTACCTGTCGAGGAATTTTTTCTCTACTGGATTGACGGTATTGAGCTGCCGTGTGCGGTAGGCCATCCGGGCTACCTTTTCCAGCACCACGGTATGATCGAAGGCATTGTTAACCTCTTTGCCCCAGCAAAAAGGCCCATGACCGTACACCAGCACGCCTGGAATCCGCATGGGGTCAATGTTGGCCACAGAAAAGGTCTCAACGATGATCTTACCCGTCTCCAATTCTATGTCTCCCTCCATCTGTTTGGTAGAAAGGGGTTTGGTGCACGGAATCTCTCCGTTGAAAAAATTGGCATGGGTAATGCCTAACGCTGGAATGCCCAGTCCGGCCTGCGCCCAGCAACTGGCATACTCAGAATGTGAGTGCATAATGGAACCGATCAGTGGAAAGTTCTGGTACAGGATGAGATGGGTATTGGTGTCGGAAGAGGGCTTGAGATCGCCTGAGACAATGTTGCCCTGGAGGTCCACGACGACCATATCGCCAGGTACCATCTCGTCGTAGGAAATACCGGACGGCTTGATGACTACCAATCCGCTTTTCCTGTCGATGGCACTCACGTTTCCCCAGGTATAGATGACCAGACCCTGCTCTACAAGCTTAAGACTGGCTTTGTAAACCTGCTGTTTTAAATTCTCAAGCATCTTTTTGAATAAATATTAAATTTTGCACAAAAATGAGAATTTAATTTCAAATTATAAGGAAATGAAAGTGAAAAGTGAAAAATGAAAAGTGAAAAATGCCAAGAAAGTGAAAAATGAAAAATAAAGAGATTGACTTGCTCCAACGGATTTGCAATCCGTTGGAGCAAGTCAAGTTAAAAGTGAACGGTCCCTGAGCCTGTCGAAGGGTCTAAGAGTGGAAGGGCGCGAAGGGTCGAAGGGCGCCGAAGGGGGAGTGTTATTCGATGATTGGCGCTTTGGCAGCCCGGCGGTCGTCGCCGCTGAAGCTGTTGAATTTGTAGGAGACTGAAAAGCGAATTGGGAAGTTGTTGCGCGTGGTTATGGTTTGATCGAAATCAGTCCCCTGAACATGCTCAACTCTTTTGTAAACGCCCAGGACGTCCCTTCCGGTTAAAGTGAACATCAGCTTCTTTTTGAAGAACATCTGCCGGATGCTTAATCCCGCGAGGAAAAATTGGTCGATGGAGCTTTGGGCGGTCATGGCTGGTCCATAATAGGAGAGATCTATTTCAATCCGTGTGTCATGCGAAAGTGTTATGTCGGCTGAAGTCATCGAATAAAGTTGTCGGTAGCTCTTGTTTTAGTCCAGTTATCCAGATGAACATCTAATGCAGAGCCAATAAAGTCGAGCTTTTCGTTCATTCTGAACCAGGAACTCGCCGACCAGCTGGCGTTAATTTCAACGCCAAGGGTTCTTTCGGTACCTGTGTTTTCATATTGATTCCTGATGATATCATCTCTATATAATGACCGTATCACCTCAATTTTCCCGGCAGTATTATAGAAATATAATTCACCCGTAAACGTCAGTTTTCTTAGATTTGCCAGGTAATCTATCGAGATTCTGTCCGTAATTTCATTTGTCAGGTCCGCGTTTCCCATAGTCACATTGTAGAAATCATACCAGCGGGGGAGGGGATCGAGCTGAATTGTTCTGAGCTGATCGGTACGCCTCGAATAATTAAAGTGTATTTCTTTTGTCGAATCGATCCGGAAGGAGCTGTTGAGTGATGGATAAAGATCGAACCGGTGCAAAGAATATGTCTTGTCCAGGGACCTGAGTTCGCGGTTCAGATTCTCTGCCCTTAGTCCGGCCTTAACATTCAGTCGACCTGATTTATACTGCCAGGTCCCGTAGCCAGCCTGGGTTAGGCCGTTGAAACGTGTGTGCTGGTAGATTTCCGGCTTTCCCGGCAGGGGTGGAATAGTCGGCGTTGAGCTGAAAATTGTTACTGATTTTACTCAGTATGGTATTTTGTCTCATCAACTCTGTGCCTGAGAATTCCGTTAGGTTGACGAAGTTATCGTCATAACTCAGTGTATTCCAGAGTGCTGAAATTGTAAAAAACTTATTTTCAGTCTTGAATCTGTGCTCGTATGTGATATCAGTGCCTCCATATTTGCCTTTGCGGTTGTTATCGTCAGAGGCTGTGTTTCTGGTTGAGCCGACAATCTCCCAGGCTCCATTGTTGGAGGTCTCGAATCGTCCGATATTGCCAGTGATGGAAATTTTGTCTGTATTTGACGCCAGGTAATCGAAGCCTGATCTGAGTCCGGTGTTGATGCGCTGGGCTTTTTGAAGGCCAGTCTTGGTAAAATCTGAACCTATTTTCAGAAAATGTGTGAAATAATCAATGTCCCCGCGGTTTCTTCTCTGATTATGATCCAGACCAGCAAAAAAATTGAATTTTCTGTATTTATAATTAAGCAGGAGGTCGAATGAGTAACCGCCGAGATAGTCGGCAGAAGCTTGGATATTTCCGTTGAGACCATCCAGGGTACTTCTTCTGGTAATCAGGTTGATGATTCCTCCCGATCCGGAAGCATCATATTTTGCTGACGGACTGGTAATCAACTCAATTTTTTTCACCTCGCTGGCGGGGGTGTTTTGCAGCAGCTCGTCTCCACTGAGGGCAGAGGGTTTCCCATCAATGTAAATCAGAAGGTTGCTGTTGCCATGAATAGCGATCTTCCCGTCTGGACTTTGCGTAACGGAAGGCAGCCGGTGAAGCAAATCAGATGCAGTGCCTCCTGCCGCCTCCAACAGGTTCTCTATGTAAATGGTCTTTTTGTCCAGTTGGTAAACCGGGCGATTGGGATTTGCTCTCACCGCAACTTTTCCTATGTTGATGGATTCAATTTCAAGTGAGATAGGGTCCAATTTTAAAACTGTAGCGTTACCTGAGAGGGTGAATGGGTTGGTTTTGTGCGTTTTAAATCCTATGAAATGCACATATACAGTGTATGTTCCGGGTTTTATATTGGCGAGGTTGAACTCGCCTTTGAAATTTGTCGCGGTAACCTGTATCGGGATGGACTCTGTTAACTGAAAGAGTGAAACAGTAGCGAGGTCACTTAGCAACCGGTATGAGTTGAATGGTAAAATGGCGGAGAATAGGTGCTTCATCGATTATCCGGTATCCGGAGGAATTGCAGGCTAGCGTGAGGATGAACTTCATGTTTTCGCAGCGCAAAAACATGAAGTTCATCATGGAAGAAACACTGAAGTCCTACATCTCGTGCTTTTCAGCTTTTACGTTGTTTTCCTGGTATTCGGCAATGATTTTCCTGATCTGCTGGGGAGCAACGCGTCCGTAGACTTTCTCGCCAACCATCACAACAGGGGCAAGTCCGCATGCACCCACGCAGCGCAGGCAGTTGAGGGAAAATTTTCCATCAGGTGTAGACTGGCCTACCTCGATGTTGAGCTGTCGTTTTACTTCATGCAGAATCTGTTCAGCACCCCTTACATAGCAAGCAGTTCCCATACATACCGAGATAGGAAATTCTCCCTGTGGCAGTATGTTGAAGAAGGAGTAAAAGGTCACCACGCCATAAACTTTAGCAACAGACATGTTGAGTTCGTGGGCGATAAGCTCTTGTATCTCTGCCGGCAGGTAGCCCAATTTGTGCTGGACCTCGTGCAGGACATTGATCAGTTCTCCTTCTTTATTTTCGAAGGAAGTGCAGATTTCCCTGACTATTTCAATGGTTCTCTGGGATAATTTTATTTTTGGCATTGCTTAGATTTTTTCAATTTTTACTTCTGTCGAAATATTTGGTATGCAATAGATGATGTGCTTTTTCGCTCATCGGGCTACCGAGAAATTCTTCATATAACTTAGTGATGTAAGGGTTCTCGTGTGATTTACGGATCGGTTTATTCGCGTCTTCGCGGTAGATGGCCATCTGACGTTTCTTCAGTATTTCGGCATTTCCATGGTGGTAAGGTTGTCCACCGCCCCCGATACATCCGCCTGGACAGGACATGATTTCTATGGCATGGAACTGACTGGTTCCCTGCTGGATATCTTCCAGCAACTTCCGGGCATTACCGAGTCCGTGAGCTATTCCGATGTGGATCGGAAGGCCGTCGAAATCGATCGTCGCATGTCTTAACCCCTCCATTCCACGGAGTTCTTCGAAATCGATCCGGCTTAATTTTTTGCCTG